>SMTZ1_10015570_pt1 | contig 12698 bp, 10 predicted proteins | sample DeeMarSWOR136_30_FD_25667 | JGI IMG/M metagenome (IMG submission 25667) | reverse complement strand
TACTCATGCATATCTCCTTGCGTGATCTTATTATACAAAAACCATCGCCTATGAAATATCATGAGTGGTCCGAATTTGGCTGAAACGAAACAATTTGGCTAATTATGGATATGGATGATTCATAGAGCGTGAGGCATATAACTCTATAAGTTTGTTTTTATTATTATTGAAACTTGATAGCTGGCGTTCTTTTGGAATACAATAGGTCATATAAAATACGCAATAACTGGGTTGGTTAAATACGAGGCTTTTAAGATGAGATTATCCAGGGAAAAATAAAAGGAGGGAATGATGGAAGAAAGGATTTTGTTGATATTGTTGGGGGCAGGCTTTGGATTTCTTATCAAATCATTATCGGATCGATCGTCTCAGGCAAAGAATAAAAGGAAACAGGAACAAAATCAGAAAAGAGAGGATCGTCTTGTTTTAAACAAAATACTGGAGACTCTTTCGGCATTTATAAAAATTGTTGAGTCGGAAAAGAGTGGAGAATCATTTTCTCAACATTTTGATGAGTTATACAGTCAAAGCTTTAAAATACAGCATGATGATAACAAAGTATTAGCCGATGATATCAAATATTTCGTTAAGGAGCATAGAGGATATGATCCGTCATTTCATAAATCATTAGTTGAAGATATGAATTCACTGAAATCAAAGGTCGAGGAAATCCTGAGATATTGATAAGATTATAAAAGAATTAATCAAGAGAAAGAGCTGAGAATAAAAGGGGGAAACCCTTTCAAACATCTGGAAGGAAATAGTCAAGGCAAATTGTTTTTCCCACCTGAACGATAATTTACTCTGACATTCATCCCATCATGTTTTAATCCAACAATAAGGTAAATAAATGGAATTTAATGAATTGAAACTTAAGCCTGGACTTCTACGTGGAATCGCAGACAGAGGCTATAAAGAGATGACGGCCGTCCAAGAACAGACTTTGGCTCAAACTTTGCTGGGCAGGGACGTGGCCGTTCAATCCCAGACCGGAACCGGCAAAACCGCTGCGTTCCTGATCACTCTGTTTGAGCGTAGGTTCCGAGACAGCGCGTCTATAAGAAAAAAGGCACTGATTATCGTGCCGACCCGGGAACTGGCAGTTCAGATTGAAAAAGAAGCCCGGCTTTTAAATCGCCACCTGGGATATGCTATTGGCAGTTTTTACGGCGGCGTGGGCTATGCCAGTCAACTCGCTTTCCTGAAAAAAGGCTTGGACATAGTCATCGGTACTCCGGGAAGGTTACTGGATTTAGGCGAAAGAGGGCATTTAAAGCTGAAAGATTTCGGAATCCTGGTCATCGACGAGGCTGACCGCTTGTTTGACATGGGATTTCTTCCGGACATCAAAAAAATTCTTCAGAGAATGCCTCCCCGCATTGCCCGGCAGAATATGCTTTTTAGCGCGACAATGAGCCGCCTCTCCCGAAAAATCGCCATAGAACACCTGAATCGTCCGGTGTTCATCGAAGTAACGCCAGAACGGCTGACCGTGGATACGATTTTACAGGAGCTCTACCACGTGAAAAGCCACATCAAGATGAATCTCATGCTCGGCATTCTCAAAGCTCAAGCTCCCCAGAACGCTTTGATCTTCACCAATATGCGGCATTCTGCTTTCCGCCTGTCCAAGAAGCTGCAGTCCAATGGTTTCCGTAGCCAGCACTTGACCGGGGACCTCCCTCAGAGCCGAAGGCTGAAGATAATCGACGATTTCATGGCAGGAAAGTTCGCTCTTCTGGTCGCTACGGATGTGGCTGCCCGAGGACTCCATATTGACAGCCTGGAAATGGTCATTAACTACGACCTTCCCCAGGATTGCGAGAACTATGTCCATCGGATTGGACGGACAGCCCGGGCCGGAAATTCTGGCAAGGCTATTTCGCTGGCCAGCGAGGGCACGGCTGACCACCTAGAAGCCATCGAATCTTTTATCGGCATGAAGATTCCTGTTCAAACAGCGGACATCGATCTTTTTGCCACGGATAGGAGTTTGGAATCCAGCTCCAGAGAGGGATTCCGAAACCATGGCTTGAAGAATAACCGAGGTAATTTCAGCGCCAGAAATAACCACAAGAGAAAAGTCAGACCGGAGGGTAGCTTTAGAAGGTTTGATAAACATAAAAGCCAATGAATTAATGTCAAGGATCCCCGCCATTTATAGTTGATAATTCACACTTTCTCTTCAGAAGCGGAGTCAAGTTGAAGTGAATTGTTTTGACTATCCCTGAATTAAGTCTCTTTTATCACCATATTTCATTATTATCACCATATCTTACTAAAGAAATAACAAATTAAGTGTTGACTGTATGATAATCTTACTATATATATAATAACGATAGTATTAATAGATTAAATAAAATTCGAAATGGAGGGTTAAAGCATGATCGCAATTGAGGAATTAAAAAAGGAGAAGAACGAGAGATGAAGACAAAAATCATGGATTTAATCCGGGAAAAAGGCTCAGAAGTGATATCTGTTCGGCCGGATAACACGATCTACGCCGCCATTCAGGTCATGGTCAATCACAATATCGGTGCGGTCTTGGTGGTTTCTGAAGATGGGAAGCTCAAAGGAATCTTCACAGAGCGTGATATCCTGAAGGAATGTGTGCAGCGGAGCGACCAATTGAAAAGCACAAAAGTCGAAGCGGTCATGACCACAGACCTTATCATCGGACTCCCCGAGGATGAGGTGGAGTACCTTATGGGCGTTATAACAGAGAATAAGATTCGCCATATTCCCATTTTATCTGAGGGAAAAATCAGCGGGATGATATCGATCGGAGACCTGGTGAAGTCTCAGCTGAAGGATGTCGAATACGAGAATCACTACCTCAAGGATTATATAATGGGAAAATACCCGGCCTGAAAAAATAATCTGAATAACATTTTCTGTCTCTGTCAACGTGTTGGATTATCCCTAGCGATACTCAATCTGGATGCCTAGGTAGCTGGAGAATTAAACGCTCCACTCTGCTTGTCCAATAGAGAAATATTTGACTCAATTTTAATGTCACTCGACCGACTAATGTTATGGGTGAAAGGAAAGCCTGGGTTGCTGATTTTGGAAGAGGAGGCAAGGATGGATAGGAAATTTTTCATTAGAGGCTACAGAGAAACGGCCGAGTTCCCCATCCTGTACGATGACAACACCTACTCCCTGGAAGAGGCAAGCCTGAAGGCAAAAGAATATTTATTGGAAAAGGCGCTTCTCAACAAGGTTATCATTTTTGAGCAAGATGAGGGAGAAGAGGGTAGAGCGACCAAATTCATCTGCAAGAACCGCTTCGGCTCACTCCAAGAAATAGGCGGCTGGCAGAGAAAATAACTAAGGCCATAAAGATAATCAGAAACCAGCGAGTAAAGTAGAGAGAAGACTCACACTATTATCATTTATCCGGATATCAGAGATTATCCCCCCTAAAAAAATTTACGATCTTTTGCTGACCAGCAAAAAATAGAGCCGTATCTTTAATACCTTTAATCTGACTTCCTGATGTAAATACTTCCTCCGGATGTGTAGAGGTACAATTCCGGACCGCCATCGTTTATCTTTGCTTTCAATGAGCTTTTGCTGATTTCGCCTCTAATCAAGACTGGAAATTCGGTATAAACTCGGCCACCGCTTGCTCTGGCGTTGAGGTCTACTCCGATTCTCTCCGCTAAGTGGACAGTGATCGATCCGCCGGATGTTGTCAGGCTGCAGTTGGACGCAGGCTGGTCGGAAAGGTAAGCGGTTATGCTGCCTCCAGATGTATGGGCTTTGATCGCTCCTCTTGCCTCCTCGACACGAATCCCGCCCCCTGAAGTATGGACATCAACCGAGCCCTTCGCTCTTCCCACCTTGATGCTTCCTCCTGAGGTGTGAGCGATAACATCACCGCTGACATCTCCAAGAGTGATGCTTCCGCCCGAGGTTTTCACATCCGCGTTCCCGGAGCAGCTTGTCATTCTTATGCTGCCGCCAGAAGTCCTCCCATGCACAGGCCCATCGATGCGGCTGAAAGACAGACTCCCGCCAGAAGTCTGGCTGTGAACGCTGCCTTTGAGGTCGTCAACAGAGATGCTTCCGCCTCTGGTTTTCAAATCAACGTTAAATTCCTGGGGCACGGTTACCTGGAACTTGACGCGGATGTATCTTCCGATATTATTCCAGAATCTGCTCAAGCTGCCTTTCCTGTATTCCCCGGTCACATAAACAGTATCCCCGTTCTGGCGGAAGCTCACCTCGAAATCTTTCAGTATCCTTTCAGCTCTGCTGGAGCTGGCTGTTCTCGCTTCTTGGATGACTTCCACTTCAAGGGTGTTGGTGTTTCTGGAAAAGACCTCGACCGAACCGATATCCGTTTCCAGAATGAGCTTTCCCCCCGGCCTGACCTGGAAGGATTTTTCGATGGTATCACCCGCAACGCCGTAGACCAGACAGGCTGTCGTGAAGAGCACAAAGACTGTCATGAAGGCTGTAAAAAGTATGTTCTTTCTGGTGGTTTTTATCATCTCGGTTTTCCCTCCTGAAATATTTTCATTATCTTGAATCTAGACTATTATACGTACAATTCATCTGTTCATAATAATTATACGGACTATCTTTGCGAAAAGTTCACACCCATGTGAAGTGATTTATTGAAATATAGCTAACTTCTTGGCTTAATATGATGAATTAAATCAGTCGGATTCCATTTTTTTTTAAACGAGAGGGTGAAAATAAAGCAGAGAACACGCGTGAATGAGATCTAGCGGGGAACTCCTTATGATTGATGTTGATGATATTCATCCAAAAACTGTAAAATGGAGAAACAAAAAAGGCCATTGTTATGCGAATACAGGGAGGATTGAAATGTTGAAGAGATGTTGCCTCTACATCCTGTCTCTTGTTTTGGGGCTGGCTGCATTTTTTCCTGTTTCTTTTGCCGCTGAACCGGAAACAGCGGTTAAAGCCTGGGAAGAGCCGTTAGTCATCCCCACTTACAGGATCGGCAGGCCTGATCCAAACCCGATTTTTTATACAGGCCGGGCTTATCAGGGAGCGAAAGGTCCTGTTTATCCTTATCCTCTGCTCGACAAGCTGACAGATATCCGGGAAGAAAAGACCTACACAGCCGTTTACCTGGAGAATGAGTATGTCCAAATCTGTGTCTTGCCCGAGATCGGCGGTCGCATTTTTTCTGCCTTAGATAAAACCAACAACTATGATTTCTTTTACCGGCAGCATGTCGTCAAACCAGCTCTCATCGGCATGCTCGGTGCCTGGATCTCAGGAGGGGTGGAATGGAATTTCCCTCATCACCACCGGGCGACAGGCTATATGCCCATCGATCACACGATCACTGAAAACCCGGATGGAAGCAGGACTGTCTGGGTAGGGGAGATAGAGCTCCGCCACCGGATGAAATGGATCATCGGCCTAACCCTATATCCTGGCAGCTCTATCCTGGAAGCCACGATCAAGCTTTTTAACCGGACGCCATTTGCCCATTCCTTTCTGTGCTGGGCAAACGTCGCTGTTCATGCCAACCCGGATTATCAAATCATCTTCCCTCCAGGCACGGAATACGCCACCTACCATGGAAAAAACCAGTTTTCCCACTGGCCGGTATCTTACGAGGTGTTCAATAGAGTTGATTACACAAAGGGTGTGGACGTCAGCTGGTGGAAGAACCTTCCTCAACCCACTTCTTTTTTTGCCTGGAATTATGAAGACGATTGGCTCGCCGGGTATGACCACGGGAAAAAGGCCGGGGTTGTGCACGTTGCCGACCATCATATCGTTCCGGGCAAGAAGTTCTGGACGTGGGGAACAGGGGAAAGAGGCCAGATGTGGGAGAAAATCTTGACCGAGAAAGATGGGCCTTACATCGAGCTCATGGTCGGCGCTTACTCCGATAATCAGCCCGACTACAGCTGGCTCCATCCTTACGAAGTGAGAGCTTTTAAGCAGTATTGGTATCCGGTCAAAAACATCGGCGGGGTGAAAAACGCCAACTGCCTGGCCGCTGTGAACCTGGAGATCCTTTCGGGGAGAAAAGCGCGGTTGGGATTCTGCACGGGCGATAAACACAAGGGAGCCCTCGCTGTCCTGGAAGCGGCGGACAAGGTCATCTTCGAGAAGAAAGTGGATATCTCCCCCGGGAAGCCGTTCCTGAAGGAGTTGCGCCTACCCCATGGTGTGAAAGAAGAGGAGCTTTGGGCTGTGCTTTACGCCTCCTCCCGCAAAGTCTTGGTCAGCTATCGACCGCAAAAGAAAAAAGGAGCGCCCATGCCCGAGACGGTCAAGCCGCCCTTGCCCCCTGAGGAAATAGAGTCTGGCGAGGAACTTTGCCTCACCGGATTGCGCCTGGAGCAGTTTCACAACCCGGCCTTTGAGCCCTATCCCTATTATCAAGAGGCATTGAAGAGAGATCCCGGCGATTCCAAAGCCAATACTGCCCTTGGGATTCTCTACTTGAAGAGGGGAATGTTCAAGGAGGCGGCGGAAAAGCTGGAAAATGCTGTCCAGCGAGTCACCAGAAACCATGCCAGCCCCAAAGATGGAGAAGCTTTCTATTATCTGGGCGTAACCTTCCGAGCTCTTGGCCGGGTTGATGCGGCCTATGACGCATTCTATAAAGCTACCTGGAATCAGGCATGGAGCGGAGCCAGTTATTATTCTCTGGCAGAGCTGGCCAGACAGAAGGGTGATGCGCTGCAGGCTCTAGACTTTCTGGAGCGTTCTCTCTTTTTGAATGCCTGGAACAAAAGGGCCCTGAATTTTAAGGCCGCGTTGCTCAGGAGAATGGGCAGGCTGGATGAAGCAGAGGCGATTTGTGTGAAGGTTTTGGATTTTGATCCTCTGGATTTCTGGGCAGGCAACGAACTCTGTCTTGTTAAAGCTGATAAAGGGCTGAAGCGGGAAGCGCTGGCAGCCAGGAATTCTTTAAAAGAATTGATGAGAGATTCTATCCAGAATTATCTTGAGCTGGCAGTGGATTACGGGAACTGCGGTTTGGTGAACGAGGCCATAGAGGTCCTTGCGCGTCTGGCAGAGGCGGATGTCAAAGGCTTGTCCGACTATCCGCTGCTTCACTATTATTTGGGCTATTATTTTGAGAAAAGAGGAGAGCCGGAAAAGGCGTTAACATACTACCAGAATGCCTCCCGGATGCCTCCGGATTACTGTTTTCCTTTCCGCCTGGAGTCCATCGAGGCGTTACGGAAGGCTCAGGAGCGGAATCCGGAGGATGCCAGTGCTCCCTACTATCTCGGAAACCTTCTTTATGACCATCAACCTGAGGAGGCCATAAGAGAATGGGAGTGGTCCCGAATTCTGGATGAGACTTTTCCTGTAGTCCACAGAAACCTTGGGCTGGCCTATTCCCTGGTGGAAAACGACCTGCCCAAGGCTATCGCCAGTCTGGAAAAGGCTGTCGAGCTCAATAAACAGGATGCGAGAATCTTCTATGAGCTGGACCTTCTCTATGAGGCAGGAGGAGTTGCTCCCGAAAAGAGGCTGGCCCTGCTGGAAGCGAACCATGAGACCGTGCTCCAGCGGGATGACGCTCTTTCCCGCGAGATTCTGCTTCTTGTCCAGGTGGGAAAGCTTGACCGGGCAATACATCTGCTATCCACCCATCGCTTTCATGTCTGGGAAGGCGGCGGTCAGATTCATAACGTCTATGTGGATGCCCATTTATTGAAAGGACATACACATTTCTCTGCGGGCCGCAGCGATGAAGCTCTCCAATCATTCTCGGCTGCACTTGAATATCCGGAAAACCTGGAAGTCGGACGTCCCTCCGGCGGAGGACGGGCTGCTCAGGTTTACTATTTTATAGGGACTGTTTATGAGAGCCGAGGCGATATGGAGAAAGCCAGAAAATGCTATGAAGATCTGGTGGCTATGCCTTATGGGCTGTCTGAGATGTCCTTTTATCAAGGGCTGGCGTTTCAGAAGCTCGGTCAGGAGGAGAAAGCCGGTCAGATTTTTGAGGATCTGGCTGGCCTCGGAGAGAGGAGACTCCAGGCCGACGCTTCCCTCGATTTCTTCGCTAAATTCGGAGAAAGGCAGTCCGCAATACGCCGCAGAGCCCAGGCTCATTATCTTCTGGGATTCAAAAAGGCCCTGGAATTGAACATCAACCATATTTGGGCCAAACATTATTTTGACCGGCTGAACAAATAGTCTCCCCGGAAAAGGGAGCAAGGGGCTTTGCGAAAAATGGACATAAATAATTGGGGACTGTCCCCAATTTAACTAGTTTGGCAATCTTGTCCTGGTGTCATTGCGAGTGCAGCGTGGCAATCTCATAGAGAACAATGCATTTGTAATCATGAGATTGCTTCACTCGTTTCGCAATGACATCATCAGTATCTGAGTTTGTGTTGCAGGAAGTGATCAAGCCTGATCCAGATAATCCGAAGTAATTCCAATACCTTAAAACAAAGCCAAGGAAAAAAGGGATAGTCCTTTTTTTCCTTAACATCATCCTTTTTCCTGATTCTCTGGTGAAAATACGTTGAACAGGAAGGTGGACTATGATAAAAATAATCCTCATTTAAGAATATGAGAAAATTATTTCTTACGAACCTCCTTCTTTTGACGATTTCCATCTTGGCCTTCAGCCAGCAGGAAGTCAAAAAGACTTCTGCCGTCAAAACGGACGAGTCTATAAAGGTGGATGGCAATTTAAACGAGACAGCCTGGGATAAAGCTCCTGAAGCCGTTGATTTCATCCAGTTCGCTCCGGACTGGGGAAAGCCAGCCTCTATGAGAACCCGGGTAAAAATCCTGTATGACCGGAACTTCGTCTATTTTGGGTTTATCTGCGAAGACCCTGAGCCTGATAAAATGGTGGCTCGCGTCACCAAAAGAGATGCTGAGATCACCACAGACGATTCGGTCTATGTCTTGGTCGATACCTTTCATGACCGGCGAAACTGTTATTTCTTTACGACCAACATGATCGGGGCTCAGCGGGATGGCCGGATAACCGAAAACGGGCGAACCAAAGACGAAAACTGGGACGGGATATGGAAATCCGCCGGACAAAAAACCGATTTCGGCTGGACCGTGGAGATCGCTGTGGACTTGAGCTGTCTCAAATACAAACCGGGAAGGAACAGGATCTGGGGTCTGAACCTGGGAAGAAGTGTCCCCCGTCTCTTGGAACAGAGCCTTTGGGCAGGTCCTGTTGAGTCCACACACAAAGTCTCTCAATACGGCGACCTGGAGGGCTTGGACCTGGAGAAAGCCGAAAAAAGGACTCAGATCATTCCTCACATCATCTCTAAAGCCGAGGAAGGAGAGAAATCAGAATTCGAAGGCGGCCTGGATGCCCGTTATGCCTTCAGTCAGATGGTCTCGGGCAACCTGACCGTCAATCCTGACTTCGCCACGGTCGAGGCTGACCAGGAACAGATCAACCTGACCCGCTTCGAGCTTAGCCTTCCGGAAAAGAGGAATTTTTTCCTGGAAGGAGCAGAGATCTATCAACAGAGGATTCGTTTATTCTATACCAGAAGGATTTCCGATATTTACGGAGGTGCGAAACTCTACGGAAAATCCGGAGGGTTTGAATTCTCAGCATTGACAGCTCAAACAAAAAAAGATGAAGAAGAAGGCATAGAGTCGACCAATTTTTCCGTTTTTCGGCTCAAAAAGGATGTGATGAAATCATCCACCATCGGTTTGCTGGCTGCCAATAAACTCGTCGGAAGCAAAAGCACAGGAACCGTCGGGATCGACACCTCCCTCTATTTTTCGGACACTTTTAAATTCACCGGGCAGTTTGCGCTCAGCTACGGTGATTATGATAGGGATAATGTCGCTTTTTTCCTCCGGCCGAGCTATGACTCCTCCACTTTTCATATCCATCTTCGCTATACTCAACTGGCAAGAAACTTTAGGGAGAATGCCAATGAAGTCGGGTTTATCCGGGACGATAACCGGAGGGAGCTGGATTCAGCCATCTCGAAAACCTTCTGGCTGAAAAGAGGAGCTTTCGAGCGCATCGAGTATGATTCCAACTACAATATCTACTGGGGATTGGACGGAAACCTGAGGAGCTGGAAGGTTGATGAGGAGTTGACCTTTGATTTTAAGAATAAATTCTCTTTTTCGGCCGAGCATCATCAGGAATTCAAAGGCCAGGATGATGAGTTTTTTGAGAAGGATTTTAGAAACCATGAAACCGAGCTTGAGCTCGGATATAACATGAGAGAATGGCAGCACGCCAGTCTTTCTTATGGTTTCGGACACAATTTTGACCTGGATTTCCAGCTGGTCGAAGGCCGCTTGAACTATAAAATAACACAGGATTTTTCCTTCCAGTACTCGTTGACCCGCTTGATGTTCGAGCCTGATCCAGAGGAGGAGAGTACCTGGATCCATGTCTTGCGGGCGACCTATTATTTTACGAATGACCTCTTTATCAAGATCTTCTTCCAGGAGAACACCTCCATCGATAAGCAGAATATACAGGTGCTCTTTGTCTACCGGTTTCAGCCTCCCTTTGGCCTGATCCAGCTGGCTTATCAAAAGGGGACTGCTCGATTCGGCGAGGCAGGCACCCAGGGCCATACTCTTTTTTTGAAGATTGCCTATATGTTTTAAGACCTTAACAACTCATCGCTGAGAGCATCTCAATTTCCGCGAAAGCTAATAATGAATTTATCAGTTGCGCGACAAAGGCCCCTTCCCATCCAAGCCAAGACCCGCCCACCCTCCACCATGGGCTTCGGATGGAAAGGGGCCATCGTTGCACTTCTCAGCTCATATTAACCCAATCATCCATGTGACCTCTTCTGTTGAGCGGGCCTGGATACCTATCGGCGAACCGACGGGACTGGTTCCCTCGGGAGCCGGGGGCAAAGGGAGGCATCCAGGCAGCACAGATATTGTAAACTTATTTGCTGCGTTACCATTAGATCAAGTGTTTCCCTCATCACGAAAATAGAGATGCTGATTCAGTGCAAAGTTTCATTGCACTTTTGTCCAAAAAATGGTAGATATTTTTCTCTATGCTGAAGGAAATAAAAAAAAGCGCACTCATTTTTCTGTCAGTTTTAATCATCTCCACCCTGATTATCGCCCAACAGGAGAAAAAACCCTTTTTCCCCTTAAGGATAGTTGAGTCGATAGAAATGGACGGCCTTCTCAATGAGTCGGCTTGGGAGAAAGCGCAGGAAGCGAATGACCTCATGGAAGTCAAAGTTTGGAGAAGCGGATCCGAGTCTGCCAGAACCTCGGTCAAGATCCTTTTCGACGATGAATTTATCTACGTTGGTTTCGTCTGTTTTGATTCCCGACCCGATAAGATCGAATCTTACGTTACCGAAAAGGATATGGATTTGAGAGATGATGACTCTGTGTTCGTGCTGATCGAAGCTGTATCTGACAGGGATCACTATTATTATTTTGGAACCAATCTCAATGGGACTCAGCTCGACGGAAGAGTCAATTTGGACGGCCGGACTGCTGATACGACCTGGAATGGAGATTGGAAGGCCGCTGCTCGAAAGACAGATTCTGGATGGAGTGCGGAGATCGCCATTAATCTGACCAGTTTAGGATATCAGTCCAAAGAAGAAAAAGTCATAGGTATCAGCTTGTCAAGGATTGTTCCCCGCATGCTGGAAAGCAGTTTTTGGTCAGGAGCATTGGACCCTGCTTTCAAGATATCACAGCTCGGGCAATTGCCAAGGATGAGTATGGCTGAAGCGGAGAAAAAACTTCAGATTTTACCTCATGTCATCTCTTCCCTGGAGGAAGGGGAGAAGCAGGAGCTGGGAGCAGGATTGGATATGACTTATGATTTCAGCCGCGCGGTCTCGGCTCAGCTATCCGTTTATCCTGATTTCGGTACCGTGGAAGCTGATGAGGAGCAGATCAACCTAACAAGATATGAGCTTTTTATCCCAGAAAAAAGGGATTTCTTCCTGGGGGGATCGAGCCAGTATGACCAGGAAATCAGATTGTTCTATACCAAGAGAATTTACGATATTTACGGCGGATTCAAGCTCAACGGAAGTTCTGGTGGCTTTGAGTTTTCGGGGATGAGCGTCCAGACCAAAGAAGACGTCTTAACGAACCAGGACCCGGCCAATTTTTCAGTGGTTCACTTGAAAACTGGCTTTTTGAGGTCCTCCTCCATCGGCATTCTGGCTGCGAACAAGCTGGTCAGCGGAAAGAACATAGGGGTAGCCGGGATCGACGCTTCGCTCCGCTTCGGAAAGAATTTTGGTATTTCCGGTCAATTCGCCGCTACCTCCATTTAGGTCAGAACTTCGGTGACAATGTGAATGAGGTCGGGTTCATCCCGGATGATAATCGGAGGGAACTGGATTCTGGATTGGGAATCACTTTTATCAGGGATAAGGGAAAAGTCGAGGAATTCAAATACGACTCCAGTTACAATGTTTTCTGGGGTGTGGATGGAGATTTGCGCAGCTGGCACTTTGAGCAAGGACTTTGGGCTGAGTTTTCGAGCAAATTCACTCTGAGTGCCCAGCACTTTCAGGAATTTAAGGCCCAGGATAATCTGCTTTATGAGAAGGATTTCAGGAATTATCGCACCACGCTGGGTGTGGCCTTTAACAAACGGGAATGGGAGTACGCCATCCTTTCTGTCACTGTCGGAAAGAACTTTGGCTGGAACTTCAATATGCTGGATATCCGAAAAAACATCCATGTCTCCAAGTCTTTAGATTTAGAATTTAAGA
>SMTZ1_10005538_pt1 | contig 12699 bp, 14 predicted proteins | sample DeeMarSWOR136_30_FD_25667 | JGI IMG/M metagenome (IMG submission 25667) | reverse complement strand
CACGTACGCCGGGCGGCTCACCCCGGCCAACGCCATGAGGAAGTCGTTTTAGGAGACCTTGCCATGTCAGCCGATGAGAATGGAAACGTAATCGTCACCGAGGACGTCACCAAAGTCTACTCCGATAATGGGATTCCGGTCGAAGCGGTACGCGGGGTCGACCTGACCATCAGGCGCGGAGAATTTACGGCCATTGTCGGCCCGTCCGGTTCCGGCAAGACGACCTTTCTCAACATCATTTCCGGCCTTGATAGCGTGACCTCGGGCAAGGTTTGGCTCGACGGCAAACTGTTGTCCGAGATGAGCGGCCGCGAACTGTCCGACTTCCGCCGCGACAATATCGGTTTTATCTTCCAGGCCTACAACCTGATCCCGGTGCTGACGGTTGAGGAGAACGTCGAGTACATCATGCTGTTGCAGGGGGTACCGCGAAAGGACCGGCACGGGCGCGTGATGAACATGCTGGAGAAGATGGGCCTGGCCGACTACGCCGACCGCCTCCCCCCCCGCCTATCGGGCGGACAGCAGCAACGAGTGGCGATCGCCCGTGCCATGGTGGCTGACCCGGTGCTGGTGCTGGCCGATGAGCCGACTGCCAATCTTGATTCCAGAACCGGCGGCGAACTGCTGGATCTGATGCGCGAACTGAACCGGTCAACCGGGATGACTTTTGTCTTCTCGACTCACGACCGGATGATCATGGAGCGGGCCACCCGTCTCGTAACCCTCACTGACGGTCGAGTCGCCAGTGATGAGGTGCGCGGTTGAGAATGACTGCCGTCATCATACTGGCGGTCAGCCTGACGGCCACCACCACCAGTGCCGGTAAGGCTTTCGACAACCTGTCTCTGGACGGCTACTTCAAGAACTTCTCGGTGGGCTACTGGCTGCCCGAGATCGATTTTTCAGGGCGAACGATCGACCTGCCGCCGCTCGGCAGCGTGACCAACCGCCTGCGGCTGAACGCCCGCTGGCGGATTATTAAAAATCTCTCATTCTCGACGTCGTACGACATCGGTCCGGTCATGCAGGACCCTGCCCTGTACCGGGCCTCTCCCACTGTATCCCGGATCGACCCTTTCAGCTACCGGGTGGATGACCTGGACTCACGCCTGTATCCGGCCCAGGGCGATCGGGTGGCATCGTTTGCCGTCTTCAACAATCTGGACCGCCTTTACTTTGAGCTTCGCACGAGCCGGGTTGATTTCTTTGTCGGCCGTCAGGCGATCGCCTTTGGGTCCGCCCGCGCGGTCAACCCGACCGACGTCCTGGCGCCCTACACCTATGAGACTCTTGACACCGAGGACCGGGTCGGCGTCGACGCCGTGCGCGCCCGCATGCCGCTCGGTTTCATGGGCGAGGTGGACATCGGCTGGGTGTTTGGCCATGATTTCGCCTTTGCCCATAGCGCCGGTTTCATCCGAGCCAAATTCCATGTCGCGCAAAGCGACGTTGCTGTCATGGCCATGCCCTACCGTAAAAACCTGATGCTCGGTCTCGACCTGACGCAGCCCCTGGGCGGTGCCGGCACCTGGCTGGAGGCGGCGCATACGTTCGCCGATGCCCTAACAGACAAAGACTCACCGGGCGCTTCGGACTTTTTCCGCGCCAGTGCAGGTGGCGACTACAGCCTCAGTGACAACACTTATGGCTTTGCGGAGTATCATTTCAACCAGGCCGGAGCCGATGATCCCCCCCGATATGCCGACCGCCTGGCCGGGACCGCCTATACCGAGGGCGGGGTTTACCTGTTCGGACGTCATTATCTGATCCCCGGCGTGATCCACCAATTCTCACCGCTGGTCAGCGTGACAGCCGAGCTGCTGTGGAATCTATCGGACGGGTCGCTCTATCTGGCGCCCAGTGTGGAATACAATGTGCGCGAGGACATCTATCTGGCGGGAGGCTTTTTCGCGGGGCTGGGGGAATCACCGGACGCGCTGTCGGGAGCGCGCTCGGAGTTCGGCACCTATCCCGACATAGTCTACACTTCGTTCCGGTACTACTTTTGATCCCATTGTCTATTCCAACGGATCGACCGGCAGCGGGCCGAAGGTATCCGGAGTATTCTCATCCTCGTCGGCCTCGCGGCGCTTCCTGAGTATGGCCAGACGCACCCGGATCATAGTCTCTTTGACCGACTCGTTCGGCCGGATCGGAACCCGGTAGTGGCCCTGGATGTCCAGGACATAGTTGCGCTCTTCTTCCCTGATTCTTAAAGCCTTGATGGCAGAGGCAAACCGGGCCAGATGCTCGTCCGGAGGAATAAGCAGGTCTGCAAGGTCCTCAGGGATTCGGGCGACGTACTTGGAAACGAGAGGGTATTCGCCGGGCGCTTTCTTTGGTTTTTCGGTCATGACCAATCCGCAAAAAAATAGACAAATACAGTCCGTATTAGGCTGTCTTACATGGTTATCAAACCGCTGAGGGCATCGGGAGGTTCCCGGGAATTTTCATAAAGGGGCCCATGTGGGCCGGTATTGGCAATCATCGAATTCCGCCTGAGGCCGCAACGTGACGAAACCGATTCAACCTCTTAAAACGACTGGCGTATCCTGCTGTGCGGACATATCTTGAAGGCACCGTGACAATTCCCGCCGAGAACGAGTCGCAACGGAGCCGCAAGCAGACGATAGGCCTGATCGCCGGGCCGGTGGTCGCGCTCGCGATTCTGCTGGTCTTTGACCTGGACCCGGACAACCCCCTGGTTACCCGCACGGCTGCGGTGGCGGCCCTGATGGCGATCTGGTGGATGACCGAGGCCATTCCGATCCCGGCCACGGCTCTGCTGCCGGTGGTGCTGTTCCCACTTCTGGGCATCATGACGGGCAAGGCGGCGGCAGCGACCTACTTCAACAGCATCATCTTTCTGTTTATCGGTGGCTTCATCATGGCTCTGGGCATGCAGAAATGGCGCCTGCACCGGCGCATCGCCCTCCGCATCATACTGGCGCTCGGTACCAGCCCACGACGGCTGATTCTCGGATTTATGATCGCCACCGCGTTTCTATCGATGTGGATTTCCAACACCGCCACGACCATGATGATGGTACCGATCGCACTGGCGATTATTATCAAGCTCCGCGAAAGCGACGAAGGCGGCGACCTGGGCCGGTTCCCGATCGGCCTGCTGATCGGGATTGCGTACGCCGCTTCTATCGGCGGTATAGCGACATTGATCGGCACCCCGCCGAACCTGTCGTTCTCGCGGATTTTTGTGATCTACTTTCCGCAGGCGCCGGAGATAAGTTTTGCCAACTGGTTTGTCTTTGGGCTGCCCTGCAGTTTCGTTTTCCTGACCATCGCCTGGATACTGCTGTCGGTGATGTTCGTGCCGCGCGGCCGGGCCGTGTCGGTCAGCCGTGAGGTCTTCCGCCGGGAGTACGCCCGCCTGGGTCGGATGACATACGAAGAAAAGTGGGTGCTCGCGCTATTTGGACTCATGGCTCTGCTCTGGCTGTTCCGGGAGGGGATCAGCGCGGGTGAGTTCAGTCTGCCGGGGTGGTCTGCTCTGCTGCCCGTTCCGGGACATGTTGACGACGGCACGGTGGCAATAGCCATCTCGCTCCTCCTGTTTGTGATTCCATCCAAATCCGCCGAAAGTAAGTGCCTGATGGACTGGTCGACCGCCCGCCGACTTCACTGGGGGATTGTGCTTCTGTTCGGCGGTGGGTTTGCGCTCGCCACCGGTTTCAAGGAGTCCGGCCTGTCGGTCTGGGTCGCCGAACAACTGACGGTCCTGGGCGACGCCCCGGCGGTGGTCCTGGTCGGTTCGGTTTGCACTCTGATGACTTTTCTCACCGAGCTGACATCGAACACCGCCACGACCGAAATGGCCCTGCCGCTTCTCGGTTCACTCGCCGTGGCGATCAAGGCCAACCCGCTCCTGCTGATGATTCCGGCCACCCTGTCGGCGTCGTGCGCGTTCATGCTGCCGGTCGCGACTCCGCCTAACGCCATCGTCTTCGGCAGCGGTGAGGTCCGCATGGCCGACATGATGCGGGCCGGTATCTTCATGAATCTCATCGGAGTTGTCCTCATAACCGGCCTGCTCTACCTGGTCGGGCTGGCCGCTTTCAATATCGATCCCGCCATTCTGCCGGACTGGGCCGTCACCGGTTGAACCATCTCACTGGACGATCGGCCGCAACGTCGCGACAGACCCCGTGAACTTCGCGGGGACTCTCTTGTTACAGGCACAGTCGACGTAGCCCGTTGAGAAGGAGGATTACAGATATGTCCCGCCACCACGGTTTCGATGAAGACGTATACGCTCGGGTTGACAATACCCGGATGGAACTCCGGGATTATCTGGCGACCGATCGTACGAAATTGTCCAACCAGAATACCTTTCTGGCCTACATCAGGACGGCACTGACGCTGTTTGTGGTCGGGCTCACCTTTGTCAAGTTCTTCGGCTCGCCGGTCATTACCGCGATCGGTTGGGCTTTTGTGCCCACCGGAGTGATGACCTTTGCGGTCGGGCTGATCCGGTACAACCGGCTGCGCCTCGCCCTGGCCAAAATCAAGCCGCCTCGCTACGACAACTGATCACCGGGACGTTGACGGGCCGCCCCGGTACTTGCCTGAGAACTCGAAGGCACATAAATTGTATCAATTTGAGAGCCGGCCTGGACGGGGCTGCTGCCCGACCGGCCTTTGAGCGAACAGGAATTGTAGTGGATACGGGAGACTTCGTATGGCACTGATCTACAGGAACACACCGATTCTGCTTCTGGCTATGCTGTTATTGGCCATCAGCGGGGCCCAGGCGCAAACCGAGAAGGATGATCCTCTCGCGCCCGTCCGGACCTGCAGTGATTCGCTGCTGTCGACCGTGGTCACGGCCCTGGCCGATTCCGACTCGGCCTTGCTGGCCTCGATTTTCATAGACAGCGTGGACGTGCTGATGCCGGGTAATAAGCCCTTGAGCGGCAAGCGGATGGTGACGAAATACATCCCTCTCTTCTTCCGCACCTACGGAGGTGGCGAACTGAAAACCAGGCGCCTGAATCTAGATCCCGTCAGGGACTACGATGACGTGGTACGGGAAGCGGGACAATATACTGTCACCCGTCGGATCGACTCTACCCAGACGCAGCGGTTTACCGGCCATTACACCGCGTACTGGGGACGCCGCGACAGCACCTGGGTGATCGAAAGGCTGTTCATTGCCGACCGCTAGACACATGTCCAGCCTCGCCCTGATCCTGGCCGCGGTCGGGCCCCTGTCGGCAACGGCCGACGGTTTAGCGGATCTCCAGAAAGCCAGCGACACCGCCCACGCCGTGGTCCGGCGAGCCCTGGTTGAGGAGGACGGCTCCGCCCTGGCCTCGGTTTTTACGGAGAACGGCGCCGTAATCTCGCCGACCGGCCAGGTCGTCAGAGGACGGACCACCATCCGGGCCTCGGCCATTCTGTTGCTGCTCACGATGGGCGGCGGCGAGATGAAAATCAGCCGACAAGACCTTCACCTGATTGACAGCACCGGGTACGAGACCGGCTTGTACACATTCCGCAAGGCGGGCGAGTCGAAAGACCGTGTCTGGACCGGGCATTACACGGCGATCTGGGAGAAAGAGGACAGTCAGTGGAAGGTTGCCCGGGCAATCGGTTTGCGGTGACGGCTATCGGGGAGTCGGGGAGCCGATCCGTTTCGGGTGACGATCCCGGGGCCCGATGCCGATATCCGCACTAAGCTGGCGAGAGAAGCGGTTCGTCGGCCTTAACACTGAAGGAGACTCCGATGATTTGGAATATACTTTTCTGGTTGGGCCTGGCTTTACTGATTGCCTGGGCGATCTGGCGATTTCTGCTGAGCGGTCGCCGGAAACCTTCACCCGAGGGAGGTCAGGCGGCCCCCAGCCCGGCTCTCCGCCGGCTGCTGCCGGCGTTGGCTGTGGTTCTGCTGGTTATATCAATCCTGGTGAAGCAAAACGTAGTGACCTTCGGGTCAAAGTGGACGGACGAGCAGAAGGCCGAGTTAGTGCATTTCAGCGACGCGATCGACTACTACGATCAGGCCACCGCGCTGACCACGGGTCGCGACGTCTCCAACGATGACTGGGAGACGGTAAACGCCCTGCTCCAGGCCTCGCACTCGGAGGCCGAACAGGTCAGTGATGACCTCCTGGATAATCTCCACCCCGAATTGAGGAAAGTATATCGCGAAGAATTTGTGCCGGGTCTGAGCGCCGGGGTCTACGGTCTGACCCAGCACACTTCGTTCATCCGGTACAGGGGCGACACCGCACAGTATGATTTTGAAGACAGCCTGACCAGGGGTCGCACCCTCCTGGCTCAATGGAACGACTGGTTCGAGGATCACCGGGCCGCGATCACGGAGATGATCGATCAGTAGCGGTCGAATACCGCTAACTCATATCCACCACTCACCGGTCTTCCTGCGCTTTGCCGGTCATCGGGACAAAGCGCACCGGCAGGATGTCGTGGTACTTCAGCTTTCCATCGATTTTCTCTACCAACTGGAGCGTCTGAAAGTTCTCACCGACCGGGGCCACCAGCAGGCCGTGCTCGGCCAATTGATCCAGGAGCGGCTGGGGGATTTTGGGCGGGGCGGCGGTCAGCATGATGGCGTCGAACGGGGCGACTTCCGGCCACCCCGCGTAGCCGTCCCCGATCCTGACCTTGACGTTCTTGTAACCGAGACTATCCAGCAAAGCTCCGGCCCGGCGGCCCAGATTCTCGACAATCTCGATCGTGTAGACCTCTTTGGCGATCTCGCCCAGAATAGCAGCCTGGTAACCCGAACCGGTGCCGATTTCGAGCACTCTCTCCTGACCCTGCAAATCAAGCAGCTCAGTCATGATGGCCACGATATAAGGTTGCGAAATGGTTTGACCCTCGCCGATCGGCAGAGGGCCGTCAGAGTACGAATACACCCGGTACTCCTCCGGCACAAACAGGTGGCGCTCAACTTTGCGCATGGCGGCGAGCACGCGCGGGTCACTGATCCCACGGGCTTCGATCTGGTAGGCCACCATACGCTCGCGCGAGGCGGCGTAGCTGGTATCGCGCGGGGCACTGGTGCAGCTCGACGTCGCCAGCGTAGCCACCGATGACACGAGCCCGACCATCAGACCGGACCGGATAGCATCAAGCTGAGTCTTCCTCATGGGTCGGAATTCTCCTGCTGGAATAGTAATCAGAGACGCGGAGTTATGCAACACAATGAATGGCAGGGGGCGGCGTAGCTTCGCGACATCCGCTTGACTTTTGTTCGCTTTCTGTTCAACCTGTAACGACAGAACGCCATCCTGTCGGTAAGATGTGGATCGTCATATGAAAGCAATGATTCTCGAAAAACCGGGTGCAGGGCTTCGCCCCGTCGACATCCCCGAACCGAGACCCCTGCCCGACCAGTTGCTCATCAAGGTCCACGCCTGCGGGGTCTGCCGGACCGATCTGCACGTGGTCGACGGCGAGTTGACCGAGCCCAACCTGCCCGTCGTACCCGGCCACCAGATTGTCGGGGCGGTGGAATCAGCGGGAGAGGATGTGACCGCATTCAAGGTGGGCGACCGGGTGGGCGTGCCGTGGTTGGGCGGAAGCTGCGGCGTGTGCCATTTCTGCCGAACCGGCCGGGAAAATCTGTGCGATAAGGCTCGGTACACCGGCTACCAGATCAACGGCGGATTCGCCGAGAAATGTGTTGCGGACCGGAGGTTCTGCTTCCCCATTCCCGCCGGCTATCCCGATCTCCAGGCCGCTCCCCTGCTGTGTGCGGGGCTGATCGGCTACCGGGCGCTGGGCATGGCCGGCGACGGCCGACGGCTGGGATTCTACGGCTTCGGCGCGGCCGCTCATATCCTGATCCAGGTGGCCGCGTATCAGAAGCGTGAGGTATACGCGTTCACGCGGACGGGCGATACTCAGGCGCAGCAATTCGCCCGGAAACTCGGTGCGGCCTGGGCGGGCGATTCGAAGCAGGCGCCGCCGGAGCCACTCGATGCCGCCATCATTTTCGCGCCGGTCGGTGAGTTAGTACCGATTGCGCTCCGCGCCGTGGTTAAGGGCGGGGCGGTCGTTTGCGCCGGGATACACATGAGCGATATCCCGTCGTTTCCGTATTCGATACTCTGGGGCGAGCGAACGGTCAGGTCGGTAGCCAATCTGACGCGGCGTGACGGCGAGGAATTTCTCGCCCTGGCGCCGAAAGTACCGGTCCGGACCGAAGTCCACCCTTATCCACTTGACAATGCCGGCGAAGCTTTAGATGATCTGAGAGCCGGTCGTTTTACCGGCGCGGCAGTGATCGTGGTTGACCCCGAGGCCTGCCGCTGAGTGACGATTATTACGACGCCCTGACCCGGAGGTTGAATGTTCGAGTGTATTTTTACTCACCGTCTGATGTTTACGATTGCGATCGTTCTGGCGGCGGCGATGGCCGGATGCGGACAGAAAGCGGAGGAAACCGCTACTGTTGCCGACACTACCGTTGACACATCGGCTGAGGTGATGGCCGAGCCGTTCGAGGCCGTGGTCGACCTGCCCGTCGACTCACCGGCAGAACTGACGCGCAAAAAACAGGAAATCATAAGCTGGACGCCCCAGCAGGCTGATCGGATCAACTTCGCCCTTGAGGGTGTAACCAGAATCGTTCGTTTCGCCGACCTTGGCTTTGGCGACGAAGCCGAATTCGCCCTGCCGAGGCAAGGATCCGCCGGGTGGCCAGTAATGAATTCGGTTCGGCTCAACCTCGGACGCGAGAGGACCGCGCTGGTGGTCCGGTTTCATATCGACACCCTGCCGGGACCGCGGGCCAGGGGCGAGGGGATGCTCGGCCTGGTCGGCATTCATTGTGACACCCTGTTCGGCCGCGACGTAGAGCTGCCCAGAACGGCAGCGAGCACGGGCCGATTCGAGGTGCTCTTCCTTGCCGAACAGTTGTTTGCCCGGCTGAGCTATATCGGTGTTCCCACGTTCGCACTTGGTCGCTACGGCACCATCCGCGACACCATGACCCTTATTTTCAGTTTCAACCCGTCGCGGGTGAACTATCTGATCAGCCTGATCGGGCCGGGCGCCGGGCGGCCGTTCCCCGGACACCGGTACGATCGGTTCCGCACCGAGCGGGGCGAATACCACCGGGAATTGAATGAGTTCCCATACGTCTACGAGACCGCCGATTCGAGCTATGTGAATCTGTTTGTCGGCAGCCGCTGGCGGGGTCGCAAGAGCCAGTTGGAGCCGGTGCTGCGCGTGAAAATGTTCTGAGCAACTGCCATCGGAAGGCGGTTTCACGGGCGTATGGTATAGTAAGGACACATTAAATCTGGGTGTATAAGGAGACTGACATGAGCAAGACCGATAAAAACCTGAGAGCCGCTTTCGCCGGAGAGTCACAGGCCCGCAATATGTACACGATCTTCGCGGCGGTGGCCCGCAAGGAGGGCTACCACTACATCGCGAAGCTCTTCGAAGAAACGGCTGACAACGAGCGCCGCCACGCCAAAGACCATTACGCGCTGCTGGGTGAAATCGGCGACACCGCCGCCAACCTGCTTAAAGCGATGGAGGGCGAGCACTACGAGACCACCGAGATGTATCCCAATTTCGCCGCCGACGCGGAGAAAGAGGGCCACAAGGAGGCAGCCGTTCTGTTTCGTCAGATCGCCAAGATCGAGGCTCATCACCGTGACCGATACAAGAAGCTGTTGGAGATGGTGAAAAACGGTACCGTGTACAAGCGCGACAAGCCGATCAAGTGGAAGTGCAGCGTGTGCGGGTACATACACGAAGGCACCGAGCCGCCGGGCAAGTGCCCGAGCTGCAAGCACCCCAGGGAATACTACGAACCGGCCAACATGGAAATCTGAGGAACCGGTGATGGCCGCCTACCTGTGCGACCTCTGCAACTACGTCTACGACGAAGCCGCGGAAGGTGTAAAGTGGCAGGACCTGCCGGACGATTGGGTCTGTCCCGTCTGCGGCGCCGACAAGTCATGCTTCAAACTGGTGGAAGAGCCGGCGACCGAAACGGCCGCCGGCAGGCAGCAATCGACCGGTGACAGCCCTCGTCGGGAGTCGGATGAAGTCGAGACACACATGGCGGATATCCGGGCCATGGCCGAGCTCGGGCGCTCGATCATCGAGCCGATGCGGACCAGGAAGCCGGTTATCTCGTGGGATGACATCCTCATCAAGGGCGCTCAACTCGCGAGCGTGCCCCTGAATGACAAGGAGCCGGTTGCCACGGCGACCGTAATCGGGCCGAAAGCCAGACACCCGCTCGTGATCGAAACCCCGATATATGTCAGTCACATGTCGTTCGGGGCGTTGTCGCGTGAAGTCAAGATCGCTCTGGCTAAAGGGAGCGCCGCCGTCAAGACCGCGATCTGCTCCGGCGAAGGCGGCATCCTGCCCGACGAACTCGCCAACGCTTATCGCTACGTTTTTGAGTACGTCCCCAATCGCTACAGTGTGACGGAGGAGAACCTTAAGAAGGTCAGCGCGATCGAAATCAAAGTCGGCCAGTCTACCAAACCCGGCATGGGCGGACATCTGCCCGGCGCCAAGGTGACCCGTGAAATCGCCGCCATCCGCGGTTTCTCCGAAGGCACGGACATCATGAGTCCGGCTCACTTCGACGACATCAAGACACCGGATGATCTGAAGAAAAAGGTCGCCTGGCTGCGAGAGATGTCGGGCGGTAAGCCGATCGGGGTGAAGATCGCGGCCGGACATATCGAGGCTGATCTTGAGTTCATTCTGCACGCCGAGCCGGATTACATTACGATCGACGGCCGCCCCGGCGGCACCGGAGCGTCACCCAAATATGTCAAAGCGGCTACGTCGGTCCCGACCCTATTCGCGCTCTATCGGGCGAGGAAGTTCCTCGACCAACACGGCGCGAAGGATATCTCGCTGGTAATCACCGGCGGTCTGAGGGTGGCGTCAGATTTCGCCAAGGCGCTGGCCATGGGTGCAGATGCGGTCGCGATCGCTACGGCGGCTATGATCGCCTGTGGCTGCCGGCAGTATCGCGTATGTCACACCGGCCGATGCCCGGTCGGTATCGCCACCCAGGACCCGGAACTGCGCAAACGATTGGACATCGAACAATCCGCCAGGTGGCTTGCGAACTATCTCAACGTCTGCACCCGTGAGCTGAGAGACTTCGCGCGGCTGACCGGCCACAACGACATCCATCAACTGTCGCTCGCCGACCTGTGCACGACCAACTCAGAGATATCGGGTCACACTGCGATTGAGCACGTGTAGTTCAGTCGGTCGGGTTCGTCTTCGAACCGGGCATGGGAGACACCGGCGTCGGACGCACTCCACGCAACTCCGGGCTACCGGCGGATGAACTACTGTAGTAAGCCACCCCACCCGTAACAGAACATACACGAGAGGGAACTCTCTTCCCGCAAGTTGGGTTAAAGTAATATCACCACGAACAACATCTTTGGAGTGCCGGGTTTGCCTGGGGCGGATGGGCGGACCCGGTTCTGTTATTACCGGTATACTCAGTCCAGCACCCTGGTCTTGAAGACCAGTTCCTTCATGGCCGCCTGGGGCGCGCGAACCGTCAAGAGCCCCGAATGCTCATCGATCAGGACCGGGTAGTTCGAGTATATCAGGGCGTGGCCCTCCGGCAGAACAAACGTGGCCGCATGGCCGGTGGTGTACGAGAACACGAAGCGCCCCAACGAATCCTGCGTGATGTTGTCGGTACGAGCCTCTACCGTGATCTCGACTTCAAAAGGGTGGTCGTCAGGAATCGGCTCTCCGTAGCCTACTTTCACGCATTGAGCCAGGGGATTGTCGCGAGCCGCGACGATCTCCCACTTCAGAGATTTGCCGGAGTTCCGTTCGATCACACTCAGCACATTGACAGGCCCGGCGGCAAAATCGAAGCCGTCTGGATCCGGGTATATGCCCTCGGTCGCTCCAACATTGCCCGCCGCCCAGGCGTAGGTGGCCGAGATCACTTTTTCCTCAAGATTCGTAACGCGGACAGTCACTTCCCCAATGGCCATATACGGAACCGCCAACGCCACAGTCATGATAAAAACCACAGCAATAATACGGGGTTTCACACCGCACCTCCTTTCCGGCTACCAACCGGCTACAGACACTCCGCCAGTCCGAGCGACGGGCCGGAGATGAACAGATAGTCGATGAGCAAAGAGATGTCGGCCAGGGTAATGTCGTCGCAGGTCGGCTCTTCACCTCCGGATTGGTTCAGGTCGGCCTCAGCCAGACACTCCAGTATGCCGTCGCATGTCCCGGTAATATACTTCGCATCGATCAAGGCCGCAACATCGCCGATAGTCGGTTCGTCACCACCGATACCGTTGGCATTGCCGACTCGTCCGACACAACACGACCGGACGAGGGCGCCCGCGACGGTGGTCGGCACATAGACGGCTCCCCGGGTGGCCACCTCGAACGTGTAGGCGGCGTACTCGGTTACCGTCACCGGGTTGATACCGCTTTCCCCGGATCCGGTGTAAGAGAAGTACAGACTGACAATGGCGCCGTCACCCGGCTCCAGGCTCCGAAAGCCATCGGCAGACAGGTTGATCGTGACCATGCTCGACTGAGGCACCCAGCTTAGAATCGTCGCCTCGCTGAAGTCTTCCGTTCGCAGTCCCCGGGTGGATGCCGAGTCCAGTGTGACCGGTACGGGGCCGGCATAGCAGAACGGAATCGTTATCTCATGGACCGGCA
>SMTZ1_10007875_pt1 | contig 12701 bp, 6 predicted proteins | sample DeeMarSWOR136_30_FD_25667 | JGI IMG/M metagenome (IMG submission 25667) | reverse complement strand
GTCGGGTCGCTGTGCCCGATGATTTTCGCTACCTGTTTTTCATTGCGGGCGGTGCTCTTGCAGTCGAGAACTCGATGAAGGCCGCGTTCGACTGGAAGGTGCAGCGTAACCGGTCACGGGGGATCGACGGTGGAGGTGACAAGATCCTGCACTTTCGGGAAGCATTCCACGGACGCAGCGGGTACACTCTTTCGGTCACCAACACCGATCCCCTCAAAGTTGCGGACTTTCCCCAGTTCCACTGGCCACGCGTATCCAATCCCAAGATTCGCTTTCCGATGGAAGCCTCTGTGGTGGCCGAAGCCGAAGCCCGGTCGATCCAAGAGATCGAGGCGGCGTTCGATCGAGATCCCCACGGTATCGCTGCAATCTTGATTGAGCCGATCCAGGGCGAGGGCGGCGACAACCACTTCAGACCGGAGTTCTTCGCACAGCTGCGCTCGATTGCCGATGAGCGTGAAGCACTGCTGATCTTCGATGAGGTCCAAACGGGCCTCGGTGCCACCGGGACTATGTGGGCATACCAGCAACTGGGCATCACGCCCGATCTGATCGCGTTCGGTAAGAAGACACAGGTGTGCGGCGTCATGAGCACCAAACGCATAGATGAAGTGGAGAAGAACGTGTTCCATGTCTCGTCCCGGATCAATTCGACGTGGGGCGGCAACCTGGTCGACATGGTGCGCTGCGCCCGCTATCTGGAGATCATCGAGGAAGACGACCTGGTGGATAATGCGGCACGAGTGGGGCGGGTCTTCCTAGACGGTCTCCAGCGGCTACAGAGCCGGTTCCCGGAGATGAGCAATGTGCGTGGTCGCGGTTTGATGTTGGCGTTCGACCTACCGGACCGCGAGCGGAGGGCGGACGTGCAGCGTCAGTGCTGGAGTGCCGGGCTTGCCGTTCTCATCTGCGGTCCGCGCTCGATCCGGTTCAGGCCGTCGCTCGTGTTCAACGAAAACGATGTCGGCAGAGCCTTGTACACGCTGGAGACCGTGCTGCGCAACTAGGATCTGCTCTGCGGCCTGCGTGAAGCCGGTGGTCCGAGTTTCCAGCGAGTTCGTATGAGGGAAGATGATTCAAGGGGCATACGCAACCGTCTGTAGCCGGGGTCGGTTAGCGTCGGATGACAGTGGTCGCTGGAAGCAGCAGCCGGGACTCTAAAGGGTTGCATGCACAGCCGTAGACGACGTCGCCAACACTAGCAGCCGTGTGGCCAGTGATAGGACCACTCCGAAGCTTCGGCGAAAGGGAGCTAAATGAAAGCTTAAGGGTTCTTCACGAACCTTATGTGCTATTGCTCCGTTCTTTAGCCTACATGTAGCTTATTGTCCGTAGATCCACGGATACCTGCCGAAAAGGGGGAGTGCTGTGCAGTCAAAGAAGTTGGTCATTCTGAAGTGGCCGGCTGTCGCGGTGGTTGCGATCATGGGGGCCGGCGCATGTTCCGACAGCAACATCGTCTACCAGGACCGGGAGGCGTTCAACCCCCCGGCCGACTCGATCTCGGGCATGCTCGGCTACTACAGCATCGCTGACAAGCAGACGACCTGCGGCAACTGCCACGCCGACACGCAGGTGGAGTGGATAGAGACGGCTCACGCCGATGCTTGGGCGGGTCTGCAAGCGTCGGGACATGCGTCAGAAACGTGCGAGGGTTGTCACACCGTCAACGAGTACGGCAACCACCTGACGGCACCGGCTGGATGGCATGCGGTGAAGGATTCCACGTACTTGGACGTGCAGTGTGAATCCTGCCACGGTCCGGGTAACGCCCATGTGGGCGACCCGGCCAACACTCAGCCGCTGGCCTCGATTGCGGTGGATACCGCCGCGACCAACGGATGTGGTGAGTGCCACGAGGGCACGCACCATCCCTTCGTCGAGCAGTGGCGCATGTCCAAGCATGGCTCCGGAACGAGCTTCAGTCGTGGTGGTAGCTCGAGCTGCGATGAGTGCCACAGTGCCCAAGGTGCGCTCGAGCAGCAGTTCAACTCGAACGCCGATTACCTGGAGAAGGACGACGATCCGCTACCGATAGTGTGTGCCGTTTGCCACGATCCCCACGGCGGACCGTTTGACGCGCAACTGCGGGCTCCCGTTGGGGAGGACACGAGACGAGGCCTTTGCGTAGTATGTCACTCTCGGGAGACGGTGCCGACGTCGGGCACCCGTGGCGCGCACGCGGCTCAGGGCCCGCTTGTGCTGGGTGAGGACGTGGGCTGGTGGCCCGACGGCTTCGAGTGGCTGGACGGGCTGACCGGCAGTCACGGCGATGTCGATGTGAACGAGGGGCTGTGCGCAACGTGCCACGTGGCGATGTTCGAGGTCACGGATGAGGCGACCGGTGCCTTCGTGTTCCAGAGCGTGGGGCACACGTTCGAGGCAATTGCGTGTCTGGATGCCGACGGCATCCCGACCATGGGGCCGTGCACCAACGACGAGCGCGACTTTAGCGCCTGCGTTTCGTGCCATCTAAGTGAGGGGGCCGCTCAGCTGCTGTATGAGAACTTCAAAGACACTCTGAATTTCTTGCTGGACCAGATCTGGGTCGATACGGACGGCAACGAGATCCTCGATCCGGCCCCGACGGACGCTGGTGTGCTGCCGCTGATTCTCCAGATTACCGGCGACGACAAGCAGATCGACAGGTCGGACACGCTGTTCACATCGGCCGAGGGAATCCTCTACAACGCGCAGCTGGCTGCGACTCACGATCGGGAGCTGTTCCTCGACGGGGCCACGATCGTGATCGATCAGGGCACGGGACTGCCCGACACTGTGAGCTTCTCCGCGCACTTTTCAGCTGGCAACGGTGTTCACAACCCACCGTTCCTGGAGGCACTGCTCAAGGCTTCGATCCAGCACGCGATCGATTTCTACGGGCTGCCGGCGCCGCCTGGCGTCGATCTCACGATCCGGGCGGACCGGAGTCAGTTCAAGCGCTAGCGCTGCGACGACTTGCACATGCAGCTTGGACTGCCGGCTCCGGCCTTTCAGTGAGGCCGGGGCCGGTTGTGTATTGCCCTGCAGCGGTTAAGACTTGTTGGGTCTAGAAGTTGAGTCTGCAGTGCGGATCTCACGCGTATCTGGAGCGGCGGAGTATGGAGGAGCGTGCAGTGACGGCGTCGGATCAGGATAACCGGCCATCCCGACTGGGATTCAGCGATCTACTGCTGGGGGCCGTGATTGTACTGATGATCGCCGGCATAGTGATGGTTATGGCGTTCTACGTGCTACCGGGTGAGCATCTGGAGATTCCCGAGATTCAGCCGGGAGTCAGGGTCACGCTAGAGGCAGAATTTCCTGTGGGTGCGAGCCGGCTGGTTAGCTGGGGTGAGCGAACGATTTTGGTGGTTAGGAGCGGTGAGCAGACCTACGCGGCTTTGCAGGGGACCGCGCCTCGGGACGGATGCATCCTGCAGTGGGACTTGGAGTCCATGCGAGTGGTCTCGCCCTGTAGCTACGTAGTCTTTGATCTTCAGGGCAATGTGGTGACCGGACTCAGCACGACGCCGTTGCAGCGGTATTCCGTGTTCATCCGCGGGGGCGTGGTATATGTGGGGCGACCATCATGATCAAGAAATGGCTGCCCCAGTTCTGGGAGGATTTGCGAACCAGTGCCGACGCCGGTCTCCTCGGCGTGGCGAGATTTGTCGGCCTGCTCTATGGTCCGATCGATCGCAATTTGCGGATCGACGAGGCGTGGCGCAAAGCGCTGCGCTATCGGCTGGCCGAGCACGTGGGTTGGCGTCATGCGTTGGGTGGCATCACGTATCTCCTGCTCATGGTCCTGGTTGTAACGGGGGTGCTGCTCGCCTTCTACTATCGGCCATCTGTCGATGAGGCCTACCCCAGCATTCAACACATAGTATCAGAGGTCTCATTTGGGTGGTTGATTCGTGACCTCCATTTGTGGTGTGCCAACTTGATCGTGATTGTCGCACTGGCACATATGGCGCGCGTGTTCTTCGAGGCCGCATACAAGCCGCCGCGAGAGATGAACTGGATAGTGGGATTGGCGTTGCTCGGAGTCGCGCTGGCCTTTGGTGCCACTGGGTATCTGCTGCCCTGGGACCAGTGGGCCTACTGGACGGTAACTGAGGTGCTGGACGCCGTTGCGTTGATACCGTTGTTCGGAGGGCTTCTGGCGGATGCAATCAAGGGTGATGTGATCGCGTCAGGTGCGACGTTGAGTCGCTTCTTCGCGCTCCACGTGATCGTATTGCCGTGGATCACCCTGGCTCTGGTTTCGTATCACTTCACTCTGATCCGACGTCGCGGCCTGGCCCCGCCGATGACTGTTGACGACGGGGGACGGAAATGGTGGTTGAGCGGAGTGGGGGTGGGTGAACAACCGCATGGCGGGCGTCCGTTCTTCCCGAATCACCTGCTGCGCTCTTTCGGAGTGGCCGTGCTCACGCTAGCCGTGGCGTTGACGCTTGCAGTCCTCTTTCCACGACCCGTGGGCGAGCCGGCGAATCCGTATGTCCTGCCGAACGAGTTGGTGTCGACCTGGGCGCCGGTCGATGTGTCGCTGGCGCTGATTCGGTTTACCGGTATCTGGGGCCTGGCGCTGTTCTCCCTACTTGGTGTGGGCTTGATTCTGTTGCCGGTGTTCGACCGCCGGCCGGAGCGGGGGCTGCGCCAGCGCCCGGTGGCGGTTGCCCTTGGAACAGTCTTCTTTGTCGGCTTTCTGGCCGCCTGGTTGGCTGGCCGGCAGATTAGGTCGGTTCCCCCTAGTGAGAGGCCTCAGCCTGAGGTAGTGGGAGAGCAAGCCGAACAATTGCAGGAGCTGCCCCTGCCGGACCTGGGCCCGACACCGCCGGTTCCGAACCCTGAGGATTCGGGGAGGCGACGATGAAGATGTGCACGGTGGTGACCGGGGTGGTCGTCTGGGCAGTGGTGGGGTGGCCGCAGGGGATTGTCGCGGAATCGGTTTGGATGCCTTCCGTACAGCAACAGTTTTCTGACACTACCTACGGCTGCCTCATTTGCCATGCGGAGAAGCGGCGCACCTTCACGATGGGAATCCACGCGGAGCATGGTATGCGCTGTCACGACTGCCACGGTGGTGATCCGTCTTCGTTTGAGAGGGGGCCTGCACACAGTGGCCGATTCTTGGGTGACCCCGATAAGCTCGAGACGGTCCAACTTTGCTCATCGTGCCACGCCGACGCCAATCAGATGCGCCAATATGGACTGCCAGCCGGCCAGTTGGCCGAGTTCCGGACGAGTCGCCACGGTCGGCTATTGTTGGAAAGGGGCGACCAGAATGCCCCGACTTGTACGGATTGTCATGACGCTCACACGATTCTTCCACGGGAAGATGCGCGCAGCAATGTCTACCCCACTAGCATCCCGGCCACGTGCGCCAAGTGTCACGACGATGCGGCTATGATGGAGGAGTACGGCATAGCGGTAGACCAGTTCCGGCAGTACCGGGAGAGCGCGCACGGGAAAGCCGTCTTCGAGCGCGCGAACTTGGCCGCGCCGACGTGCACCGGCTGTCACGGGTCGCACGCAGCGCTGCCGCCTGGAGTGAGTGAGATTGTCAACGTATGTGAGAGGTGCCATGTGCTGGTTGGACGGGCATTCAGGCAGGGCCCGCACGATCGTGCCACGCGAGACGGTGCTCTGCCTGGGTGCATGGGCTGCCACTCGAACCACGGCACTGAGGGTGTACCTCCGGAGGGTATCGCATCGTTATGCGCGAACTGTCACGCACCGGATAGTCGGGCGCGGCTGGTTGGGGTGGAGTTCGAGGAGCAGATCGTTCGTGCGCGACAGGATCTGGCTGCAGCCGAGTATGCGTTGGAGGAGATGGCGCAGGCAGGCCGTCAAGTCTCCGACGAACGGTTTCGTTATCGCACCGCTCTGACGAGCTATCGTGAGATGGGGCAGGTGCATCACAGCCTGGACATGGGGCGACTGGAGGATCTCGGTAGGCAGGTGCGTTCTGACACGGAGCTGATCAGGGCGACCGCGGAGGCCGAAGCGGAGGGGCGGTGGGAGCGCAAGCTGATCTTGCTGCCAATCTGGTTCTTGGCCCTTTCGGGCATTGTCTTCGCGTGGTTCAGACTGCGTGAGCTCGAGCGATAGTTGGTCGTGGCGCGCGTAACCCGACACCTCGAGAACCTCTCGCGGCCTGTGAAGATCCTGATCCAGATCGGGGTGTTGTTCGTGATTCTAGCCGCCTTGGGTGCTATCGGCTTCATCGAATACAGCGCCCAACCGAGCTTCTGCAAGAACTGCCACATAATGATTCCGTATTACGATTCCTGGGCTGCCTCGTCACACAATGACGTCCCCTGCATCGAATGCCACTACGCTCCGGGGATAAGGGCCGAGGCCATGGGCAAGGTCCAGGCCGCCAATCAGGTGGTGAAGTACGTCACAGGCACATACGGGATGAAGCCGTGGGCGGAGATCGAGGATGCAGCTTGCCTGCGTTCGGGTTGCCATGAGCAGCGCAAACTCGCTGGGGTAGTCGCGTACAAGGGTGTGCGGTTCGATCATGCACAGCACTTGGGTCAACTCAGAAGGGGTAAACAGCTTCGGTGCACCAGTTGTCACTCACAGATCGTTCAGGGTGACCATCTGCGCGTGACTGAGTCAACCTGCTACTTGTGTCATTTCAAGGAAACCAGCCAGGGGGAACCGATCGGTGGGTGCACGGGCTGTCACACGTCTCCGCCGCGTGTGGAGACAACGGCCGGTTTCGTGGTAGACCACCCTCAATATGTCGAGGACATGGTATCGTGCGTCTCGTGTCATGACGAGGTTGTCCAAGGTTCGGGGGTTGCCGAGCAGTCGCGCTGCTACAACTGCCACAATGAACCCGAACGAGTGGAGCAGTTCGACAATACGGAGCTGGTCCATCGGACGCATATCGCCGTACACAACTTGGAGTGCACTCAGTGCCACGTGCCGATGGAACATCGTTTGGTATCGCTCACTGCGGCCTTCGATCTCGACTGTCGCTCGTGTCATCAGAGGACCCACGATGCTCAGCAGCGGTTGTACGCCGGGTTGGGGGGACACGGTACGGGGGAGATGCCCAGCACGATGTTTCTGGCGCGGGTCTCCTGCCAGGGGTGTCACGGCTTGCCGGCTGGTGTGGTGGGTCATGAACAAGTGCAGGCTGCGGGAGAGGCCACGTGCTTGTCGTGTCATGGCATCCGGTATGCCAACATCCTGCCGGCGTGGCAGCGGGAGATGAATCGCAAATTGGGTGACGTGGAGCGCGTCGTGACTGCGGCCCGCGCAGCAATTGGCTCGGGTTCGGTCCGCACGCGCGCGGTGGTCGATAGCCTGATGCGGCAGGCAGAGGAGAATGTGGAGTTCGTCAGGATTGGAAAGGGAGCACACAACGTAACGTTTGCCGACGAACTGTTGCGGTCGGCGCTGGATCTGGTGCGCGAAGCAGTCGATGTCGGCCAGCTGCCCTACGTGGTCCCCGCAGTCGACCTCGGACCACGGTTGAGCGAGAACGTGTGTCTGAGCTGTCATGTGGGTATTGAGCGCCAGATGGTGCGCTTCACCGACGGGAATTTCGATCACGAACGCCATGTACTGGTTTCAGGTCTCGATTGCACTGAGTGCCATACATCGCTCGAGCAGCATGGTGGCACGAAGTTGCAGAGCATTTCTGATTGTAACGCGTGCCATCACAGGCGTATCGATCCGATGAACTGCGCGCGTTGTCATGAGGGCGCCGGCGGAGCGCCGGGGGTACCGCAAGAACATCCGACAGGAGACTTCCCGCACACTTCCCACTTGAATGCTGGTTTCGAATGTTCGATGTGTCACCAGCCACCGGTGATGAATGCGCGTGAGATTCGCTGCGAGTCATGCCACGAGTCGCATCATCAGCCGGATGTCTCCTGTATGTCGTGCCATCGCGACCGTGCCAAGCCAAAACATGCATTGGCCTTTGCACATCTACAGTGTACGCAGTGCCACGGAGACAAAGCGGCCAGTATCAACCGGTGGACCCGCCCGGTGTGCACTGTGTGTCATACAGATAAGGTGGGGCACAACGCGCCGGCTGATTGTCACTTGTGTCATGAGGTGCCGCGGCTTGGCAGGTCCGACCCGGCGGACAGGACGGGTCGGAGTTGATGCCGCGGTGAGATTTTGGACGGCATGATTGGAGCGGTCCCGACTCGGCCTGGATGGTCTGCGAGGGGCTGCGAAGGGAGAGAGGTGTGCTGGGGACCATAGCAAGAACCGAGATGCGAGCGATACCAAAGGTGATTCTGTGCACTTTGCTTGTGCTCTTGGGTCTGGCGCAGGCGAGTGCTACCGAAGCGCAGGACAATCAGCTTTGTCTCATGTGCCACGCGGATGTATCGCTGTTTGCTGGTCAGGAGGATCCCTCCAGGTTGGTTGTCACGCAGGAGGAGTACTCGAGGTCGGTTCATGGAGCCATCGGGATGTCGTGCACCATGTGCCACCAGGGATGGACGTTCCCGCACACACCCGAGATGCAACCTGTGAACTGCGGCGCGTGCCACCGCACCGAGCAATCAACCTTCGATAACTCGGTACACGGTTACGCGCTGGCGCGTGGTAACCCGCAGGCACCGACATGCGCGTTGTGCCACGGCACTCACAATATCCGGCATAGTTCGGACCCCGAGTCGCCGACGCATCGGTTGAGGGTTCCGGAGACCTGCGCAATCTGCCACGGGACCGAGGGCGTGCTCACTACCGAGATGGTCAAGATACCGCAGCCGTTCGCTTCATATGAGCAGTCGGTGCACGGCGTACGTTCCGGGCAGGGAGTCGAGGCGGCGGCCAACTGCACGGACTGTCACGGGGTGCATGATCTCCGGTCGGCATTGGATCCGCTGTCGAAGATCAGTGCGCTGAATGTTTCGAGTACGTGCGGCCAGTGTCACGGCGACGTCCAAGCAGAATACGATGCTTCGATCCACGGACGGGCATTGCAGGCGGGGCTGGGTGATAGTCCCAGTTGTACCGATTGTCACGGGGAACATTTGATCCTTTCACCCAGTGATCCGAACGCGCCGACGAGGGGAGCAAGACTAGCGACACAGACCTGCGGTCCTTGTCACGATGATCCCGAGATCATCTCGAAGTACAGCTTGCAGGGCGGTGTGGTTGTCTCGTTCCTGGATAGCTACCATGGATGGGCGTCGCGGGGTGGCTACGAAGCCGCGGCAACGTGCTATGATTGCCATACGGCTCACTCGGTCCTTCCCGAGTCAGATTCGACGTCGAGCATCAATCCGGCCAACGTAGCGGCGACGTGCGGTCGATGTCACGAGGGTGCAGATCTGGCGTTCGCGCTGAGCTACAACCACCGCACGACCGGAATCGGGACGAATCCGGTAAACCAGCTCATCCGCGCCGTCTATTTGGTGCTCATCGCAGTGACTATTGGCGGCATGGTGGTGCACAACCTCGTGATCATGAACTATTACATCATGCAGCGTCGCAGACAGCTGCTGGCCGCCAGTTACGTAACGCGGTTCGATCGGAGTGAGCTGATCCAGCACTTGGCTCTCACGATCTCTTTCACGCTGCTCGTGATCACCGGGTTTGCCCTGAGGTTTCCCGATGCGTGGTGGGTGAGGGCTCTGGCAGCGATCGGTCTGACGGAGCCGGTTCGGTCGACTGTGCATCGCATATGTGGGATGATCCTCATACTCGCGTCTCTAGTCCACCTACATCACGTTCTCTTCGTGACACGGGGCCGAGCGGCACTGCGTGCAATGATTCCGCGGTTGCAGGATTTCAAGGATGCGATAGCCAACTTGAGATTCTACACTTGGCACAGCGACCGGCACGTCAAGTTCGGACGCTTTGACTACACCCACAAAGCCGAATACTGGGCGCTGATCTGGGGAACCGTCGTCATGGTGATCACTGGTTTGATACTGTGGTTTCCCGAGAAGGCTGTTCGGATATTGCCTGCCTTGGCAGTGACTGTATCCCAGACGATTCACTACTATGAAGCTTGTTTGGCCACTTTGGCGATACTGGTGTGGCACTTCTTCTTCGTGATCTTCCACCCAGACGCGTATCCCATGAGCTGGACCTGGCTGACCGGGAAGATGTCGCGGGACGATGTCGAGCGGCACCATGCCAAGTGGTACGAGGAGGAGTTGACCGGGGCGGAAGATCCGGGAACTTCGCATTGAAGACGGGAGTCGGGTCTGACCCGTTCCTGTGTGTCGCTTAAAACGTCGTGAGGAAGTCTTAATTCTCGCCGGCGGCGGGACTGGGTCAGCTAGATTGAAGCTCGATGGGACGGATCCCGATCACCACGATCCTTAGCATGTTCATGCGAACGCCCGCGACAATCCTCGGAGTTGCCGCCGGATTGCAGATGCTGTTGGCCAATTTCGCCGTGGCGCAGGACGCTCCCGCCTGTCTGATGTGTCACCCCAACCCATCGCTGTTTCAGGGCGCCCCAAACCCAGCCAGGCTGGTCGTCACGCAGGAGATGCATGAGGGATCGGTGCACGGTGCCGCAGGAATGGAGTGCACGACCTGCCACATGGGTCTCGAGTTTCCCCATCCGGTGGATCGAGTGAAGGTGGAATGCAGCTGGTGCCACCCGGTTCAGGGAAGGCAGCACGCAGCGTCGCTTCACGGCATCCACGACGTTTTGTCGCACACTGATCAGCGCTCACCGACCAGGACGATGAACATCCCGTTTCTGTGCGGCGGGTGCCACCGGGAAGGGGCTCCGGTGGCGCGCATGCGGAACATCCCTCAAGACAGTATCCTGCAGCACTACTCGCAGTCGATACACGGGGAGGGTCTGTTCCGGCAGGGGTTGACGGTGACCGCGGTCTGCACCTCCTGCCACACGTCACATTACATCCTGCCACACACCGATCCGGAGTCGAGCATTCATCGCAGCAACATTGCCCGCACATGCGAGCAGTGTCATGCTCAAATCGAACAGGTACATCGCCAGGTGATCGAAGGCCGACTGTGGCGTGAGCGGCCGGATGTCATACCGGTGTGCGTCGACTGTCATCAACCGCATGAGATCCGTCGTGTCTTGTATGAGGCTGGAGCGGCCAACAGTGACTGCCTCCGGTGCCACAGTGATCGAACCCTGAGAGGCGTGGCTCAGGGTGACACCGTTTCACTCTATGTCGATGAGCAAGCATACAACGCGTCGGAGCACTCCGGTACTGCTTGCGCCCAGTGCCATACCGACGTTACTGCGTCAATGGCCCGTCCGTGTGCTACGGCGACTTCGAAGGTCGACTGCGCCGTCTGCCACGCCGAGGCAGGCGAGGCGTACAGCAGCGGGATCCACGGCAAGCTCGTTGCTGAGGGTGATCCTGACGCACCGACCTGCCTGGACTGTCACAGCAAGCATGCTACACTCGACCCAACCAATCCGGTGGCGCCGACGTTCCCCCGCAACGTGCCGGAGCTGTGTGCGGGCTGTCACCGGCGAGGTGAAGCAGCTGCGGAGCGGATCCAGGAGGGGCAGGAGATGCAGCAGCTGCTGGAGGCTGCGCGCCAGCGAGGAGAGGATATCACGAACGTGACGGCGCCGGTCGAGAGCTACGAAATGAGCATCCACGGGCGAGGCCTGTATCAGAGCGGGCTGGTCGTGACGGCCACATGCTCCAATTGCCACACTGCACATCGACCCTTACCTCCGAACGATCCGGCGTCGTCGGTGAATCCCGATAACATCGCGGCAACGTGCGGAACCTGTCACGATGGTATAGAAGAGCGGTTCCGTGCGAGCATCCACGCACCCGGGGTGGGCAAGGCCGAGGATGGTCGACATCTGCCTACATGTGAGGATTGCCACACGTCGCACACGATCAGCCGGACCGATCGGGCAGATTTTAGACTGAGAATGATGGACGAGTGCGGCCGCTGCCACTTGGAGGAGTCGGAGACGTTCTTCGAGACCTTCCACGGCAAAGTATCGCGGCTGGGGGACGCTGCAGCAGCCAAGTGCTACGACTGTCACGGCACTCATAACATCTTACCCACGTCCGATCCACGGTCGACCCTGAGTCGACCCAACATAGTGGAGACTTGCTCCAAGTGTCATCCCGGCGCTAACAGGCGCTTCACCGGGTATCTCACGCACGCGACCCATCACGACCAAGGTAAGTACCCATTCCTGTTCTGGGTCTTCTGGGGGATGACTGCGCTGTTGGTTGGAACGCTCACGTTTGCGACCTTGCATACCATCGCGTGGCTGTTCCGTCTGTGGCGCTCACCCGGTGAATGGCAGCGCCACAAACCGGTGGCCGGACAGAAGCTTTACCGCCGCTTCACCACGTTCCAGCGCTCGTTGCACCTGATCATGCTGCTGAGCTTCTTCACCTTGGCTCTCACGGGCATGATCTTGAAGTTCTCCAACACCGGATGGGCACAGAGCTTGTCGTGGCTTCTGGGAGGATTCTCGACTACTGGGTTCCTGCACCGCGTAGGTGCGGTGACCCTGATAACGGTGTTCCTGGTCCACATCAGGGACGGGTTCAAACAGAAGAAGGCATCCGGAAATAGCTGGTGGCAGTTCATTGGCGACAAGAACTCCTTGGTTTTCAACAAGACCGATCTCAAGGAGTTCTTGGCATCGATCAAGTGGTTCCTGGGTCGCGGGCCTAGACCACGATACGGTCGCTACACATACTGGGAGAAATTCGACTACTTCGCGGTGTTCTGGGGCATGATGGTGATCG
>SMTZ1_10005534_pt1 | contig 12701 bp, 10 predicted proteins | sample DeeMarSWOR136_30_FD_25667 | JGI IMG/M metagenome (IMG submission 25667) | reverse complement strand
CGAAATAAAACCTAAAAAATAAATATCTGGATATTTTTGCTTCCATTCTTGATAAAGTTTCTCCATAGAAAAATCGGGTTTACCTCCCATAATTAAATTAAGATCTGGAATCCGTTCTTTTGCTAAATAATAAGCTTTTATAATATCGTCAATCCCTTTGTATTTCGCAATACGTCCTATGTATAAAAGAATTGGTCCTTTAATTTTAAGCTTTTCTTTTAGTTCTTGAGCTTCTTTAGGAAGAGGTACATATTTATCTTCAATTGCAGAATATAGATTAAAAATATGGTTGACGTTAACTTTAGGGATGTAATAGTTAATCTGTTTTTTGATTGATTCTGCACATGTTGTAATATAAGTAGATTTATTTGCAGTATATTTAATTAAGAATTTTTCTAATGGAATTCTAGTAAATTTTGTCTCGAATGGTCCCAAATCATGAATAGTAGATATAAATCGTTTTTGATTAGCCAAAATTATAGGTAATACACCTTTAGACCCATTCCCATGAATTATGTCAAAATGATAACTCCTGAGGTATTTTCTTGCTTTTAAATTGAATTGAGGAAACCATAAAAAGCGTTTTCTTATAATATCTATCTGAAATATATTTGGATCTGAAAACTCAATATTCCATTTACCAGTTATTAATTTAACATTATGACCATGATTTTTCATATAATTATAAATTCCAGTAAAAAATTTAGCAGCCCCATCTTGACTGTCTGGAGCAAATGTTAAGGACACAAGACAAATATTTAATTTTTCCATATAATATATAAAAAATGTCTATTAATAAATTTCTTCAAAGATATTATGTTAACTGTTCAAATCCCTCTTCAGTTATCAAAATTGTTTCTTCTATTTGTGCTATATAAATACCCTTTTTTTCTGCTAAAACATTATGAGCTTGTAATTTACCCTGTTGTACTAATTCTTGTAAACCAAAAGTTACACCTAATCTAAACTCCTTAGCTAACCATCTTTCTGCAAATGGTAATGTTTTATAATGCTTATTAATAAAACCCAGTATTTGCTTAGAAGTTTTTCTACGTAAAGGTACTCTACCTGCATAAGGATTGAGTTCATAGATATAAGAAGATTGAGTGCTATGAACCGAACCTTCCCCAGTACTAGCAAAGATTTCTATTGAAAAAACCTCACCAACTTCCATCACATCACCACCCTGAGATCCCAATTCGGGTAACCTTTTTTTTCCATGTACTGTCCATCTTTCAATCTGATGACCCCCTAGTTCTCTAACTGGGTTGTATTTGAAACCCTTAACAATTTCTTCAACTTTTTTGCCCATATCTCGAGTGTTTGTTTTTGGTTTAGCCAGCATTTTAGCTGCTTCAAGAGAAATCTCCGTAGCTTGTATAATATTTTCAAGAGATGCATCTTTATTGAAATTTACACTAAAAGCAGTATCGACAATATATCCATCAATATGAACTCCCAAATCAATTTTAACAAGATCTCCTTCTTCAATTTCCAATCCATCATCTTTAATAGGAGATGTATAATGTGCAGCAATATTATTTATGCATAAATTAACTGGAAAAGCACATAAACCTTCCAAATCCTCAATTTTTGCTTCCGTTTCAGATATTAATTCATACACATTTGCACCTACCTTGATTTTTGGCTTAATATACTTCTTTACATCTTGAGCAATTTTACCTGCTTTCTTGAGAGAGATAATTTTTTGTTTCTCTTCTTCTTCTTTCTCTAATTCTTCCTTGCTTTTTTTTTCTTGAGTTTCACTTTCTAAATTTTGTTTCTCAGTCATTAAAATTACTAATACGGATTTTGATAAAAATATTTTTTAAATAAGTATTAACTTTATTAATAAAGTTAACATTAAAATTAGATCAAAAATAAAAATAAAAATACTATTATTATATTATTATCTTATTAGATCATTAACCCACTATTTGTTAAAGTTGAAAAACCTTTGAGCGAGAACATCAGCGAACTCATCGATCTTTTAAGGCGGATGGAAGCCGTAAACTCAGACATTCAGGGTTCAGCAATAGTTAGCGTTCAAGGGCTTCCCATTTGTTCTGTTCTTGCAAGGGATGTTAATGATGGAATTGTAAGTGCTATGAGTGCTGCTATCCTTAGTGTCTCTGAACGTGCAGTAGAAGAGCTTGCTCGTGGAGATTTAAAACGAATTCTTATAGAAGGAGTTGATGGGATAATAATCTTATCAAAAGCGGGTGAAAATGCTATCCTCTGCACTCTTGCAAAAAGTGATGCTTCGCTTGGTATGGTTTTTTTAAATATACAAAGTGTTTCAAAAAAAATTGCTGAATTATTAGACTAGAAAATTATTACAATTCTAGATTTTTTATACAAAATTTTATTTTCTTTTATTTCTTTTGAATTGTTAGTTGTATTATGATAACAAATCAACTATTTATTGAATTCAAATCAGAATTATTAAAGATTAAAGATAAGAAGAAACTCGAGAATGCATATTATGAAAAGCTTTTAAAGTGCCTTAAATCAGGGCAATTAAAGACATTTGATTTGTTATTTAATGCTTCTGTTGATTTTGATATTTTTATCGATGCTAAACAAATTCCAAATCGATTTGAAATAATTTCTAAATTACTTTTAAATTGCATTGATAAGGTTTCAAAAGGATATCAAACTTCGGCGCTGGGAGAAATAATCGATATCTTAAGATTTTGCAATAAATATGCGTTATTAGAAAGAGAAATAAGTAAATCAGAAAAATTACTTCTTAAAAATTTTAGACGAAAGAAAGAAAATAAGCTGTTTTTAGAAAATTTATATGACTTATTTGGTAGAACTTCAAATTCATTTGTTTTATATGTATACGAAAAAATGCCTAGAGATCTTTATGAATATTTAAATAATAACCCAATTTCTTATTTTACAAATAGATACAGACAAATGAATTTTATTAAAACCATTTTTTTAAACCAATACTCAATTTATGGTCTTGTTGTTAAATATTTAAGTCCTGTAGAAAATTTCCTAAATGATTTTTATGAAAAATATCATGAAAACCCAGATAAAGAATTATTTGAATTTGAAAAAATTTATACAAATTTGGCATATGATTATGACCTAGAAGTAGAAAATGAACATTATGAAAAAAAGCTACATCTTGTATCTCCTCAAAATATTTTTTTAATTAAATCCAAAATTTTAGATAAAAACAATTATAATTTTTACAACTTATCCATGGTTCTACTTGGAGGTTTGGGACCTCAAGGGTTAGGTTTTACATATTCTACCCCTAAAGGAGAAGTAATTGAAATCTGTTCCGACCAGAAAGAATCTAAAGCGATTATTATAAAATACAAACAATATTTACGAAGCCAATTTTTACAAAAATTAGACCTTGAACTTACAAATTTAGGTGTAATAAAGGAGATAAGAATGAGAATTAATAATTATTTATTAAAAGTGCTCAACCCTAGAAATCTAATTAGGTATAGTGAGAAGGATTCGATTTTAAAAAGAATAAAAACTTTCCTTAATGATGAGTTTCAAGATACGGATAAATTTGAAAAAAGCGAAATATTCAAAATCATTTCTGATGCTATTATGATCATACTAAGAGAAATTAAACTTAAAGATCAATTCAAAACACGTATGGATTTGGTTACCAAAGGTGAAATTAAATCTGAAGATATCGCAAAATTAACAAGTTTGAGAGGAAAATCTCATTATGATGTACTAAGAGAACGAATTTTTTTTCAATACCTAGTAGATTGGCTTTATGAAATTTATATTAAGGAAAAATTAAATTAAAAATAATATTAAATTCATCATATTACTTTCTAATTTCTTGAATTTGATCAAAGATATTGTCGAATCTTTCTCTTATTGAACCATATAGCCCTTCTTCTTCAGATATAACTGAATTAATAGCTGTTTTTAATCCATAATGACTTTCTGATATTAAAACCCTAATTGGTAATGTAAGTATATCATTAATGATCATTAAAAATTGTTGAATAATGCTAATAATTTGAGGTACTTTTTCACGAGTTCTGTCTATAGTTGATGTTTCTGATGAAACTAGTCCATTTTCACGTTCTGCTTTTAATTCTTCCCAAACATTTTCTTTTAATTCGGAAAAATCAATTCCTAGATTCTCTAAAGCAATTTGAGCCCCTTCAAAAATGTATGTTATAGTATCTTTACCTGTAAATTTTTTAACATTTTCAACCATTTCTATAGGTGCTAAACCTTTCAAAAAATTGACTAGTAATTCATTATAATCTCGAATAACATCTAGGGGAATAAATAGTAGTGTCATTTCTTTCAGTTGTTTAAATATATATCCAAAAATTTTTGCGAACCATTCATTCTTGAGGAATTTCTCTAATAAACCACCATATTCATTCAAAAGATGAGTTCCTAAATAACCTATAATTCTAATCATATCATCTTCATAATTTCTAAAGTAATCAAAGAAATGCTCAGGATCCATGTTCAATTTATCTTTAATAAAGTCCCTTACTTTATCTTTTATGGTTTCCAAGGGTTCATTTAAATATTCATCTAATTTATCAATTGAGATAAAATCTTGAAGTTTATCAAATATATCAAGTTTAGTCTCTTGAACAATCTCTTCTTCTTCTATACTCTCTTTAAAAAATTTTTTTAGTACTTTTTTTTGTTGAATATTAGAAGCCATTAATTCTTTCCATTCGTTATAATCATGGATTTTACAGATAAATTGCAGACAATTTCCTCCTTTAGTTATACAGTCTTGCTCAATTATTTGAATTCGATAATCATTTCTTTTTATTTTTAAAATATAGTTAGCCACGCTCTCCAACATTCCACAAAGGCCACAAGCTAATCCTTCGGATTTATTATCATTTAATTTATTAAATTCAAATGTATCTTCAATATTATCCCCATAACCGGCACAGATTGGACATTTACTAATTTTTAAAACATAATCGTTATATTTAGAACCCTCTTTATGAATCTCTTCGTAATTATATTCGTCTAATTCTCTTCCAAAAACCACTACCCACAGAACTTCAAAGTAATCTAAAACTTTTTTTGGATTTCCAGGCATAAATTTAAATATATTTGAATGACGTTCACATGATTCAAGTGCCGCTTTTTTTCCGATTTCTCTTAGAATAATAAGGCTTTCTTCTTCATTATTAGTGATCTCATTAACTTCTTTAAGAATTTCTCTATAGAGTAGGGTATAAAATAAGCCATTAGTAGAGTGTCCAAATATTTTAGTAATTCTTTTCATTAACCATTGAAATGCTCCCATATTCAACCCTCTTTCCTTATTTTATATTTAAATACTTGAAGACACTTTTTATTTCCATAAGCACGAGATTCAACTATCTCATATGGTTCTAAAAAGACGGACGATGATTCAGAAGACTCGTTACTAATAAGAGTCACATATTCAGAGACTAATCCTAGTAATACTTCACATCCTGCTATTTCAAGATCATCATAATGGTATTTACATAATGCACATCTATAATCTTGAACATTTAATAATTTATCCACTTCATTAATCTCAATGGAAACTGTGCTATTTAAAATTTTTTGGTATATAGTGGTTATAACGTCCTTCAGATTTGCCAAAGTAACAACCTCCGTAGGTTTCCAATAATTAATATAAGTTCTTGCTATATTTTGTCCCATCTTTCTTAGTCTTTCTTTTGAATTTTGAATCTTATTTTTCTCCATCAGTCTTACTAATACATAGACAGCATTTCTCATTTGATTCATCGTTGCGTCTGTTTCTATTAGTTCTTTCCTTGAAAAATTCATATTTAGTATTTCCTATCTCTTATTTAATTAAATATTGAAAAAATTTCATTAAATAAAAAATTTTTAATTCATTTCATAGATTATTTGTATGATTTCAAATTTTGATATAAGAAGGAAAATTGTTCTTATTATCTGTATATATAAATAATCTTAAAATGGGGAATAATGATTTAAAAATAGGTAATTAAAGTTTACGATAAATTCTATCAGCTACATTTTATCAACAATTTCTCTAATAACTTGTTCCCCAGCAGCACCCACCATAATACCGTTTCTAACAAGTAACTGACCTTGAACTTCTATTGAATGATTTAACAATTCACCATTATTGAAAAATAAAAGCGTAGGTATAGCTGTTATACCAAATTGCTCACCAAGAGGCCTATTTTGGTCAAGGTCTTCCTTTATTAGTTTAATCAATCCTTCCTGTTTTAACTTTTCTAATATTGGGCTAACGAATCGACAGGGTCCGCACCATGTTGTATAGATGTCTAAGATAACTTTCCCTTGTTTCATTTCTTCCGTGATTTCAAGGCCAAATTTCTTCAGTTCTTCAATATTCGTCATTTTATCTCGTTTTATAAATAATTTGCTTTATAGTATGTTTTGATATATTATTGTGGGAATAAATATTTAATTGCTTTTAATAATTTCATTTAAGATTCAAAAACTATTTCTTTTCAATGCTATTAATACAAAAATTGAATATATAGTTATATTCCTATTTAAAAAGATACTTTCAAAAGAATTAATTTTAAAATTAACAATAAGTTATACTAAATAATATATAGATAAACTGATTATTATAAATGGCAACTATAGATTTTGATTTCAGAAACCAAATTCTTGGTAATGATATTGGCTCAACACTCTCATATTGTTATCAATGTGCAACTTGTAGTGGAGCATGTCCTGTAGCACAGGTTACTGAAGGTAGATACAACCCCAGACGTTTAATTTTAGATGCACTATTAGGCCTTAAGGAGAAAATATTTGGTCCTGAAAATTCATTTAACATTTGGGGCTGTACAGTATGTGATACATGCGATGAGGTTTGTCCACAGAAAGTGGAACTCACAGAGATTTTCACAATTCTAAAAAATATGAGTGTTGAGCGTGGTGAAGCTCCTAATCATTATACAGGTCAGGCTGCAACTGTTTTGGAAAATGGTAAAGCCATTCCTATGCAGCCAGCTATAGAGAGACGGCGAACGCAATTAGGATTACCAGCTGTTATGACTCCCGACCTAAATGAAGTGAAGAAATTACTAGATGTTACAAAGTTAGCTGAAAAATTACCTAAAACAGAATAAATTTTCATTATTTCTTTTTGATACATTCATTAAAATTTTATAGACTTATTCTATCATTGAATTATATAGTAAGTTAATCATTTAAATTTAGAAAATATTAGAGGTGAAAAGTTGTGAGAAGACCTATTATTGGGGGGAATTGGAAAATGAATCGTGGAACCCCTGAAAAATCGAAAGAGATGTTAGAGAACCTAATTCCTTTAGTTATTGAAATAAATGATATAGATATTGTTATAGCAACACCCTTTACAGTGTTAACTGATGCATCTAAAATTTTAAAAGATACAAATATTAAGTTGGGAGCTCAAAACATGTATTATGAAGATAAGGGAGCTTACACAGGTGAAATATCGCCTAGATTTTTAAAAGATATCGGAGTAGAATATGTAATTCTTGGCCATAGTGAAAGAAGAGACATTTTTAAAGAGTCAGATGCTTTAATTAATATGAAACTTAAAAAGGCTTTATCTTTAGATTTAAAACCAATTGTATGTATTGGTGAACATCTAGAACAAAGGGAAGAGGGAAAAACAAAAGAAATTATTAATTATCAAATTAATGAAACATTTAAATCTATCATGAAAGAGGAGATGCTCAAAATTGTAATAGCATATGAACCAATATGGGCAATTGGAACAGGAAAAACTGCTACACCAGAACAGGCAGAAGAAATCCATATTTTTATTAGAGAGGTTATAAACCAAAAATTCGATAAAGATACTGCTGATTCTATAAGAATACAATATGGTGGATCAATTAAACCAAATAATGCTGAAGAGTTGTTTAATAAAAAAAATATTGATGGGGGATTAGTTGGAGGCGCTTCACTTGAATCAAATTCTTTTTATCAAATAATTAAAGCTGCTGAGAAGAAAATTAGATAGTTACGATTAAATTTTTAACATTGTTTGTCCCTTAAAACCAATCTTGACACATTTTTTCAATTTATTTTGCTAAGTTAATTTAACCAAGAATATTGTTAAAAGCAGAGGTGAGTTTTGCTGGGAATTCTCCAAAATAACTTTGGGGATCTGCAAAAAGCAAATAAAAATATGGTTCAAACAAGACATCCTCAATTGTAGGACCTATATCTGATTTAATAATACATACTTGGATTTGTTGATCAGAGAAGAATGATTGTCTGTAGATCCAATCCAGTGGAGCAATTTCTGGTATATATCCAATATGTCTTAAAATATGATAAACATTTTCCAATGAATATTTCTTTCCATAAGAAATAATTGGGGATAGATCGAATGATGTTATACAAATTCCCCATAAACCATAGTCTTTCATTTCGCCCAAGAAATCATTGGCTAAACGACTAATTCCGCTTCGATGTTTTGATATCTGTCGTCTTGCTTTTGAATCTGTTAGAATTTCAATTATTTTATTTTCTTCATTCTGATAAATATTTTCTGCTGAATCAAGAGGAATTTTGGAATTTATAAAATTATTATAGATTAGTTTTATCTTTTCTCGAACTGATTTGTGTATTAAAAATGTCTCTGTTTGGGCAGTAATTAAAACATCTCCTTGATAACTTTGTTCCTCTTCAACATTTTTTATTGTAATTTTAGATTGTTTGGGTTTAAATTCAAGAACTTCGATTTTTTTATCTATGTTTCTAGCAAATTCAAATAAGGCAGAAACTAAACCAGCAGTGAGATCGAATTTTGAATCTTTATCTAATTGTCCTTGAACTAAAGATTTATCTGTAGAAAAATCAAAAAACCTTAGAAAGATTTTTACTCCTTCTGGTACAGGTGAAATTAATCTATTAAAATAAGGAAATCCTGTAGTAGAGATTATACTAAATTCGTATATTGTCATTTAATGTGAAATTAATTTACTGCTTTTTTACAAATTATAATATATTTAAATTTATACTAATTTATTTAATTTTAAGTTAATAAAATAGTGCAGAATTTGTGTCTATTAAATAGATTGATTGATTTATTTCAAAAAAATTATTAAAAAATTACAATTGCGGGTTTCCCAGGGAGTGCGTGAATTGCTTTTTGTTCAGTCGAGTCTTTTTCATTAACTATTACAATATCAGTTAAAAATTTTTTTTCTATTACTGGTTTTATCTCATTAAAAAAATTAAATTCCTCTTCTGAAGAAAGTGTAAATTTAGCATATTTTCCCACGTTTTTCATTATTTTACCTGCACTTTGACTAATTAATTTCCTATGTATTTTTAATTCACTATCTTGCATTAAAATTCTCATAATTTCACCTTGATTCTTTGTTTTTTCTATTAGAGACATCAATTTATTGTAAAAATTTAATTTCCACTTGTCTGCTATAATAATAGAGATCTTTTCTATAGATTCTTTTTTCATAGCAATCTTAATATTGTTAATGTCATCTAAGATATTATTCATTAATTTCCATTTATAATCAGATTCTTGTGTAAGAAATTCATTTACGTAAGAAGGCCATGATTTTAAGCTTACATAATCATTGTTCCCCATCATTTCCCAAATTTCTTCTGTTATATGAGGAACGATAGGGTGAAGTAATAATAATAATTTTTCCTTACAGTCCTCGAAAATCTCTTTAACAATCCCTTCATTTTTATATTTGCCAAATTCAGATGAAAATTGTATTAAATTATTAACAGCATTTCTTATTGCGAGTTTCTCCATGTTTTCTGTGAATTCTTTAATAATTTTATTTAAATAATATTGGATTAAAGTATCTCTTAATGTTGGGTTCCTGCGCAAAATTTTAGGAGGTTCAGTTAACAAAGTAAATATATTTCTAATAAACTTATTAGCATAATCAACACCCTCCTCAGACCATTCTAATCCCGATGATGGGCTAGCTCCGAATAATATAAAAAATCTTGCTGCATCTGCTCCATATTTTTCAATTATATCTCCAGGATTTACAGTATTTCCATAACTCTTGCTCATCTTTACAGACTTCTGAGTAAGATCTACGCTTCCGCATTTTCGACACCTCATTTGATCTAAATCAGCTTTCATAAGGAAAGTATTACAGTTAGGACAGAATGGATGTGCTTTATTTATCATTCCTTGGGTAAGTAACGATTGAAATGGCTCATCAAATTTATGAAGACCTAGATCTCGAGTTACTTTTGTGAAAAATCTAGCATAAATTAAATGCATAATTGCATGTTCTATACCTCCAATATATTGGTCAACATTTCCCCAATAATTTATTTTAACTCTAGAATAAGGTATTTTCGATTCAACAGATGGAGGATCACAATAGGCAAAGAAATACCAAGAACTGTCAATAAAAGTATCCATTGTATCAGTCTCTCGTTTTGCTCTATTAGCACATTTTGGACATTGAGTATTAACAAAACTTTCGCTTGTTTCTAATGGGTTACCTGTCCGTGTAAAAGAAACATCTTTAGGTAAATAAACAGGTAAATCCTCATATGGCACTGGGAGCATACCGCACTTTTCACAATAAATTATTGGAATTGGGCACCCCCAATAACGCTGACGTGAAATACCCCAATCTCTTAACTTATAATTTATTGTAGTATATCCCATATCAAGTTCATTTAATTTTTTTGTTATTTCTTTAGCAGCAAATTGATTCTCCATACCATTAAATTCTTTTGAGTTTACAAGAACTCCGTCACTCTCATAGGCGCGAGTCATTTTAGCTAAATTTAATTCATAGTTATGTGGTTGAATTACTAATTTAATAGGAATATTATATTTTTTAGCAAATTCAAAGTCTCTCTGATCATGGGCAGGTACCGCCATAACAGCACCAGCTCCGTATTCATAAATAACAAAATTACCTATGTAAATAGGTATTTCTTCATTGCTGACCGGATTTATCGCTTTTTTACCAATAAACATACCTTTCTTTTCTATTTCAATATCAGTTCTTTCAAACTTATCTTGATGCATCACTTCATTATATAAGTTATTGAAATCATCCTCGTATTTAGTTCCATTCACCCATTTACGAACCCAAGGATGTTCTGGGGCAAAAACCATAAAAGTTACACCATATAATGTATCTGGTCTTGTAGTAAATATGTCAATTGTTCTCCCTTCTCCTTTAAGTGGGAATTTTATAATTGTTCCCTCCGATCTCCCAATCCAATTTCGTTGCATTACCTTAACTTTTTCAGGCCAATCAACAGTATTTAAACCCTCGAGCAATTCATTGGCATAATCTCTTATTTTAAGGAACCATTGAGTTAAAAACTTTTGATCAACAATTGAATTACATCTCCAACATTTTCCTCCCTGAGCTTGTTCGTTTGCTAAAACTGTTGCACATTTAGGACACCAGTTAACGTAACTTTCTTGTTTATATGCTAATCCTCTTTCTAGCATCTGTAAAAAAAACCATTGATCCCATTTATAAAAGTTAGGATTATGGCTATATATCTCTCTTGTCCAATCATATGAAAGTCCTATCCTCTTTTGCTGAATTTTCATTGTATTTATATTTTTATTAGTCCATTCTTCTGGATTTGCACCATGATCGATTGCTGCATTTTCTGCTGGCATTCCAAAAGAATCATAACCCATAGGGTAAAGTACATTGAAACCATTCATCCTTTTAAACCTTGCATAGCAATCTCCGATAGTATAATTCCTAAGGTGCCCCATATGGAGTTTTCCTGAAGGATATGGATACATCTCTAAGACATAATATTTTTTCTTCTTTCGATTCACTTTGACTTCAAAAATTTTATCTTTTTCCCATTTTTGTTGCCATTTCTTTTCTATTTTTTGTGCGTCATATTCAACCATAAAATAACACTATTTTAAAATTAGGAGATATAGCAAATTCTTTAATATTTTAGTAATGGATTTAATAAATTTTTTATGTAGTTATTTACAATCAGCAAAATTTGCCATAAATAAAATGGCTATAAAGTTTATAAACCGAAGCAATAAAACTTAATTTTACTAATTTATTAGTAAGATTAGTGACAATCGAAAAAATAAGATTATCTATTGGAAGCGCTTCTGTTTTAGGATTAGGAACATTACCTCAATTTAAAAATCCCCCAACTACATGCTATATAATGACATTTACGGAAGGCCATTGTATTGCGAATTGCGGTTTTTGTCCTCAAGCTAGATCTTCCAAAAGTCATATAGAAAAGCTTTCTCGAGTTACTTGGCCAATATTTCAATTTAAGACTTTTCTAACAAAACTAAAATATATGCCCTTTTCAAAAAAATTTGAACGAATCTGCATTCAAACATTAAATTATAAGGAAAATTTCAATGATTTAATAGAGATTATAACTCGAATTAGAAACTATACTGATATACCGATTTCAGTTGCCATTCCACCTTTCTCAAAAGATAAATTAAAAGTACTAAAAATTAAAGGAGTTGAAAGAGTAGGAATTGCGTTAGATGGAGCCACACCTGAAGTTTTTGATATGATTAAGGGAACAAAAATAGATGGCCCTTATAGGTGGGAAGAACATTTTCAGACGTTGTATGAAGCTCTGGAAATTTTCTCTCCAGGATTTGTTAGTACTCACATAATAATCGGGTTAAAAGAAACAGAAAAACAGGTTATTAAGCTTATTGAAGAATTATATAACCTAGGAATTAT
>SMTZ1_10005533_pt1 | contig 12702 bp, 10 predicted proteins | sample DeeMarSWOR136_30_FD_25667 | JGI IMG/M metagenome (IMG submission 25667) | reverse complement strand
CTCTAAAGCTTCTTCTACTTTACTTCTTGATAAAAAGGAGAGTCCAATACTTTTAATCAGCCATTCTTCAAAAACATAGCGGTAAATCGTTCTGGATTCCTTTTTCATATCCCAGAACTTTTTAATTCCTTGATCAATTCCTTTTTCTTCGATGGTTTGTATTAAGTCTCTGGCACCAAGTTGCGATCCGGATTGATTAAACAGTGTCTCACTAAAAGGCCGAATGCTGAATAGAGAAGGGATTGCGTAAGATTGTCTTCCTTTCTGTAATTCCTTTACTAAATCATAAACTACGACTTCCTCGAAATTATGAAAATGGTATAGATACACTTTTTTATTTTTTAAATCACAAATTGTTGAGTACAAAGTCCTTGAATAAGATGCTTCGAAACAGGTAGCAGATAGCACACGACGTATTAAGTCGACTGTTGGAATTTTTTGACTCTGCAGTATCTGATCTGCAATTTCATAACGTCGGCAAGGATACTCTTTTTGAGAATATAATTGTTATAAGATATTTTATCTTGGCCAATCGTGAAACAGAAGTTCTTGATAATGTAACCATATTTGACCTCTTCATAAAGACGTGAATTATGTTTCAAAATTATTTCATCTTATCCCAATAACAGCTACAGCTCCGTTGCGTAGCGCCGTGTTAAATTTAGGGTGTCACACATGCTAAAGCTTGAGACGTTCCCCGTAACGTTGTGTTAGAAGCCCAAATTATCTGAACAAACGACTCTCCAATATTTCCTGTAAATCTCTTCTTCCGTCAAAGACGCAGTGGATGTATACCTTTTTCTCAATTATCTGATAAATGATTCGATAAGGTTTGAAGTGAATTTCTTTATAGTTATAAACATTAACACGTTTAAGTTCGGGCGGAGTATGACCACGATTCGGAAAAGAAATTAGACCGAGGCATGTTTCTTTAATTTTATCAAATACATTATTAGCATTATTCGTACCGTCAGTTTCTAATATGTACTGGTAAATTTCAAATATATCATCTTCCGCATCTTTTGTTAAAAACACTTCGAATTTCATTTCGATGTGTTTTCTCTTATTCTTGATTCAAGATCAGAAAAGGCTTTTGAGATCGGTTTTATTTTACCATTTCTAACACTATTATTACTCTGTGCTAAGATTTTTAACAGGGCCATACTTTCCATATTTTGTTCGTATAATTTTATATCTTGCACGACAGCTTTAGCTTCTCCGTTCTGAGTAATAATAAGTGTTTTCTTTGACTTGCTTAATTCTCGAATAAGTTCAGATGCGTGAGCTTTTAAAAAACTTATTGGTCTGATAATTTCTGAATATTTCATACAATCCTTTTTGACCAGAATATAGTCCATATTATGATCTATGTCAAGAAAGTTTTTTACTGGATAGATCTCACCAGTGCCAATCAAATTTACTTAACATAGAATTCATATTACCAATTAGAGTGTCTATTTAACGCCAATTTAGAGAAACTTGGACTCCTGATTTCATTAATAAGGGCTAATTCTAATTTGTCCCGATTTTCTCGGGTTACTCTCATTAGCTTTATATCAGGTCGTTTTTTTAAACTATCAACAAAAGGATGAGCATGGGCCATAATCGTTGCAATTAAAATTTTCGGTGAATCAAAGCAGCGCATAATAATTTCCTTAAATTGGTTTGAGTATAATTCCATTTTTCCGATTTCATCGACCAGGATTACTCGGGATTCGAGAAGGGCTCTCTTTAATTCTGTGACACCAATTATCTCAAATTCACTGACATTGACCTTATATTTGCCTACTCTCGGCCCATGATTTAAATTTATATGTGAAAGAATTCCCGAGCGATCGGAAAATGTATCAATCCTGAAACCAACTCTTTTCTTATTCTCACGAATTTCTTTTGTATAAAAACCTCCGATATCGAGATGTGAAATTTTTTTAGCTATATTATATAATAGCGTTGTCTTTCCAACACCAGGTTCCCCCTCAAGTAAAAAATTATTCATATTTTTTGATGATTTTGGTTATTTAAAAAATGTTTCTAATGCCAAAACTTTAAATCTTTATATCCAATTAATTTTATATTACGTCGTTTAATTACTTCCTGTAATTGTTTACTCACTAATGCATTGGTTACTGCAGCTCTGTAAATGGCATCATTTTCTGCACCAATATGCCATGCTGCTTCTTCTCCCTCAATGATCATGCCTGGGTGATCGTAAAACTGCCAAGTTCCAGGACTTAGATTCTCAAGCACTTGTACAGCAGTTGAAATCATCTCCTCTGAAGTATATGCATCTTCAAAAAGACTGACTTCTCTTAATGGAAAAAATCTTAAGTTCGCATCTATGTTATATTCTTGAATGAGATTGGATACCAACCGCCTTACTTCAGGCGAAATGGAATGAAATCCCATGTGTGGAGTAGCATGGCTGCAATGAGGAAGATGTAATAAAGCCAATTCAATTTGTGCTCGCAATTCTCTTTCAATTTCTTCCAATTTCCAATTTGATGTTCCAAGGGCTCTATTGGGTGGGTAAGCTGCATCAGGCCAAGTCATTGGGAAAAAATATCCATTTTCATCTACCAGGCTGGGAACCTTTGTTAACGGTCCCCACTTGATGTTTTCCCACTCACTATTTAATGTTAAATGAATACCAACATCCAGGCCAGGATTCTCATTTAGCATTTTGACAGCTTCCATAAAATAATCGCATGGTACCATTACCTCGACAGCGGTTAAGATACCTTCTTTATAAGCTTTAATGCATCCTACATTTGCATAGTGGGAGAAACCCATATCATCACCCCGCACTATCAAGCGTATTTGCCCATTTTTATGCTTTACGAAATAAATAATAAAAAGAAACAAAACAATGTAGAATATGACCAGTACTTTTTTTGCAGATATTCTCATTACATCTCAAAAGTTAATGTGATATAACGGCCGTCGGATATGGTGCCACGATTACTCGGTATCCGCTACATTGCTCTCTTAGCAGTAAAGTGTTGAAATGAAAATATTTCTGAGGCACCATATCTTATTTCTATCTTACTTTATAGATATAAATTCTACTCTATTCTCTAGAAACAAAGGAATTGTCAACTCTTTTTTATGAAGGTTAAAATAGATATCTGCCGGACCATAGTGTCCAGTTGAAACAAGAGTTGGTTCTTTACTGAACATATTATCGTATTTGTATATAGAACCTCGCTTTTCAAATCCAGATACGAAGCTCCCGGAACCCCAAGATGAAATGTAAAAGTCACCCGATTCATCAACAGCTATTCCATCAAGATTATCAAATTCTGTAGTTATAATTGTTGAGCATATAGAATCTTCCAGTCCTATTTTATCAATGGGTGCGTTTTCCATAAAATAGCACAATACAAGTCTATTATTGAATTTATCATAAACAATTCCATTTGGATTATCTGATTCTGTTCTCACTAGTAGGGAATAAGTTTTTGATAAGACATTTATTTTAAAGACTGCTTTCGCATTACTATCGGTTACATACAGAAAGCCTGAGTCATCACAAGTGATGTCGTTTAAAAATAATGCTTCATCGATCTGCAGTTCGAATGTTTGACTTGCATCTGAAATATCGAATCCTTTTATTGTTTTAAGATTTGTGACTACATATAGTGTAGTTTGATGAATGATCATTCCCAGTGATTTCGATAATCCTTCTTTAAAATAAGTTTTTTCTCCAAGCGAATCGACCTGAATTATGTTTCCATTTCCATAATTTGAGATAAAATATCGATTTGTTAAAGGATCGAATGTAGCACTTTCGGGGACCTGATATTCTTGGGTGTATAATGATTTGGTGACTATTAAAATAGCAAGTACGATTGAGCTCTTCATATTTAAAGCTCCTCGCGTCTTGCTACGAGTTCTTCAGTGGCAAATTCACCAACGCGGCGAGTCAACTTCATTTCATTTTCAGATAAAACAGGTTTTCTTGATAACCAAACAGCCATCTCTCCAGGTCCACGGTGTGACCACGCGTAGTAGGGAATAGCCACTAATATTCTATTTCTCCCTGATACATCTATTACGTTTCCTGTAATAACAACAACCCCATGCAACAAATCTTTCTGATACTCAGCTTGAAATTCAGAAATATCAGGAATAATAAGATCAAGCACTTTTTCATTGTTATCAATCCATTCGGTACAGTAAACGAGTGGGCCGCGAACTAAAGCGACTTTGTGGCGATTCTCTGTAACTTTCTCATGTGATATAACCCGACGAACCGGCATGGGTAGATTCAATTCAATGATATCTCCGTTGATCCATTCTCGATCGATTACAGCAAATCCTTTTTTTGTATTAAAAGCAATATCTTTACCGTTCAATTTTAGTGTGAATTTTTGCTGAGTTTCATTCAAATAATGATATATATCACTTGGGACCGGTCTATGTAACGCCCATTCAGGGATACGTATATTAATGGCAAACCTCGTATCGGTTTTGGGATTTACTTTGATTACAACTTTTCCTTCCCACGGATAAGCTGTTTTCTGATCAATCTCTACATTTGTATTATTCATCTCGATGTTGCTTTTACTGGCAATGAAAAGATTAACATAAAGAGAGTCGTTACGATACGCATAGATATAGCCGGGTATTGACGGGATAAATCGAATAACATTTGAGGGACAGCAAGAGCAATCGAACCACGGTTGCCGAGTTAGAGATCCCATATTAAACTTGTACTTTCCATCTGATTCTAGGCAATTGGGATAGAAAAATGAATCCCCACTTAGCGATACCCCTGAAATCATTCCATTGTAAAGCGTTCTTTCCAAAACATCAATATATTTGGCATGACCATGTAATAAAAACATGCGATGATTCCAATAGATATTTCCAATAGCAGCGCATGTTTCATTATATGCTGTTAAATTCGGTAATTCGTAATTATCACCAAAGGATTCACCCTGATGGCGAGCGCCTATGCCCCCTGTTAGGTATAATTTTTTTGAAACTACATTTTGCCAAATTTTATCAATTGCCTTCAGGTAACTCGATTCATGCATAATTCCTGCTATATCTGTCATTGCGGCATACATATAAACGGCCCTTACAGCGTGCCCAACCGCTTCCTCTTGTTCAACTACCGGTTGATGATCCTGGCTATATGGACCATAGAGATTATGACCATCGGCGTTACCACGTTGGTCTAAAAAGAATTTTGCCAAATTTAGATATTTTTGTTGATTTGTTATTGAGTATAATTTTACCAGACCGGTTTCAATAATCTGATGCCCGGGAATATCAAGCCTTTTTCCTGGACCAAAAGTATCGGCGATTAAATCAGCATTCTTCAAGGCAATATTTAGAAAATTTGACTTTCCGGTTGCATGGTAGTGGGCGGAAGCTGCCTCATACATATGCCCTGAATTGTATAATTCATGGCTGGCTCCCAAATGATGCCAGCGCGGGCCAGGTTCAACCCATGGGGCTGGAGTTGTATCGGGATTTAATGTTTTCCAGGTGCAGAGATATCCGTCATCTTCCTGCGCTGCAGCAATTTTCTGGATAATTTCATCAATGTATTGTTCCAAATTCTTATCCGGATTGGTTGCCAGAGAATATGAGGCGCCTTCAATTATTTTGTATACATCAGTATCATCAAAAGGCATTTTCCCTTCATATTCTCCTTCTAACAATCCACCCGCTTTTGCGAAATTTCTTATTCTCCCTTCTTCTTCACATTTATTAAAGCCAAATGGGATTGTAACGGTTCTGTTGGTTGCGATACGCTTGGACCAGAAATCGTCTGTTAAAGCGACTTCTTTAAATGAGATCGCTGTAATCGGGTAACCTAATTTTTTTTCTGTATTTTTTGTAGTATTACAGGACGTCGTTATAAGTGGTATAAGAATCCATGCAATTTTTGATATATTTATAACAAATCGAGTATTCATTTTAATTCTCATATTTTTAGTGATTTATATTAGACGTTGTTAACGATCTATGTTTAACCTGATACGAATAGGCTCTATTTTCAAGTAGCAATCCTTTTTCACTACTCACCAGACTTTTCCCTGATCAATCGTATTGCCTGTCGGGCATAGAACCGAACATCCCAGTTCTTATCGTGGATTACTTTTTCCAGGTATGGTATCGCATCCTCGGGAAGGGTTTCTAATAGAATGTTTACTGCCTCCCTTCTTACCAGGGGTCTCTCATCTTCCAGAGACATATAGATGTGTGGTTTAGCTGCTTCAAAATCTACTCGCACCATAGAGCGTAGGGCTGCAGTATGATGATACCACACACTGTCTTCCAGCCTTTTTTCCAAATAAGGCATGATCTCGGTACACCCCATCTTACTCAAGGTAGTCAGGAGGAGATCCTGACTGACTCCTTCTATTGGATTTTCGAGAAAGTACCGTAAAGTATCTACAGCTTCCTTAGCTTCCAATTCTCCCAATCCGCGGATTGCAGATTGTACAATCCGGAACTCGGGATCGTCCAGCGCTCTGATGAGTGAGGGTATAGCTTCCCTGATTTTGTATTTGTAAGCTGCCTGTATAGTAAACTCTCTGACTTCAGGATCGGGATCCTCCATTAATTTCATCAGAATCGGGTAAGTCTCTTTACCCATGGCCAGGAGCTCACCGTAGGGTTTGATATTCCGGTAACGACGGGGCTGTGGTTTACGAATTTCCACAATCAATGAATCTACCCACTCCTGGGTATAGGGTCTAATGGCTAGTATGCTCTCATTTTCTTTCGGAGCCAGATCAACCCAGAACATTGATAAACCCATGAAAATGATAGCATAAAGAGCGATCACCAGTCCTACCTCTTTTCTCTTTTCGGGGCGATCTTTACGGATAACCAGCCGAATAGGTGCTTTGATTATTCTTTTCAGCAAGCTTGGAATGGGAAAGAGAAAGGGAGTGCGGATCCTGTATTCTTCATAATCCTCTTCGGCACTTTCTTTCATTTTAATCTCTTCAAACAGGCAGATGCTGATAATAACCAGGGTGGATAGTAACCAGGGCAGGGTGCCGTTCCAACCCCAACTCTTTTTCATTTGGTTTAGTGTGGGTCCGTAAAGCATCAGTCCGTAACTCCAGATGATCCATCCCAGGTACTGGGGATGCCTGGAGTATTTATAGATCCAATGTTTGGCTACTTTCTGATTGCTATATCGGGCCTGTAACCAAGCAAAAACCCCTAGCACAAAAATAAAGGCTCCACCTACCATGAACAGATACATCAGGAAATTGTGGCTATACCAATTAAATAGTCCGAAGAGCCACATGAGGATCCAGTAAGGGATGAGGACAACCTTGCCTAAATCGACTAACGAGAGTGAGATATCCAGGAAGGGGAAGAGGATTACGTTGAAAAGGCCCAATCCGGCGAGATAAAACATGCTGTTTGCAAAGGTGGCGAAAACAGGAAGAAAGAGGGCCACGCCTCCCGTTATGGCCCAGCCAGTTTTGCGAGTGGTGAATCCCATAATAATAAAAAAAACAATCAACACCAGGCAAATATAACCGATCAGGCGTATTTCATAGGCATTGTAAAACAATTCGATACGCATGGAATCATATGCTGGATCTGAATGCGGAGTTGCTATGTTGGACTGGATCGATTGGTCCAAAAGCCTGGGAAGTTCGGTAAAGGCAAACATAAGCCCGATGGAAAATACAACAGCCAACAGAAACAGCACAGTGTTTTGAAAAATTTTGGTGCGCATGATATTAATTTTTACCTTTTTAGGAAAACTTTATTATGATTTTTGTACACAGGAGGATATAGGATCGATAATTTTTCCTCTTTATCTCTTAATAGTTCTTGCTCCAAAAATTGGCCCCGCTCTATGACCTTGATGTGGTTGAAACCTGACAGTGATCCGATGTTTATTAGCCGTTAGTCCGGCTGGAATATCATATTGTATATCAATGAATTGACCATCTTTTTTACCTGAAATGTTTTCTGTTGCTATCTTTTCGCCATCAATCAAAATGTCAAAAGTCTTTGAACCGGTAAAACCTCCCCAGTAATGAATGACCAATACCATCGTGCTTTCGGAATCCACATTCAGTTCAAAAGAAAACCAACCACCTCTGTCAGCAACTCTTGCTTTTTTATGCATAAAATCAATTACTCGTATCTTTTCTCCTGTGAAAGCATGATCCCGCTCTGACTGAATTTCTCCCGGCTGAAAGAAATCCAGAGTTGCCTGTTCCAATGCTTTTTGGAGCCTTTGCTTCGTTTGATAATCCAATTGAAATTGGCTCCATCTTGCCTCATTGAATATATCCCAATAAACAGAATACCTGCGTTCATGTATGGTATAGAAGGGTATTAACCTGAAACCACGAGTATGAGCAACTTTTTCTGCGACTTTAAATGTATTGACGGCATTATTAATAGGACTAACCCAATGGTTCGGATTCCGGTCTTCTGTGAGGAGAACAGGAACATAATCATGATTGTTAGCAGCAGGATCATCCTCAGGACCCAGATCTCCCGCCATTACCAAAGGTCCATACAACACGGCGACTCGGTTTTCATCATCCGGCATGGTTTCCAGCCTCAAAGTAAAAGGGATATTCACTTCTACTTTGTCACCTGAAACCCATACTCTTTTTAAAGCAATAAAACTTCCCGGTCTTTGATTAACTTTCTTCTTTTCCCCATTTATTAAAATTTCGATTTCTTTTTCTGCCCAGTAAGGATATCGTATTTGTAAAGTAAATTTCTGAGGATTGTCACATTCTATTTCAATCGTTGTACCTTGCTGCTCAGGAAATTTGGTAATCTGCTTCACTTTTACACCTTTTTCTTTCCAATCTACCACTGCTGCTATAAATTGGTTTATATAAAGTTCGGCTTCGCTTTTGTAGAAAATATTCCAGCCATATTTTGAATGATTCTCCATACCTGTACCAATGCAACAGGTAAACCACTCCGGGTCTTGATAGCTTTTGAAGCCACCCATTTCCAGGGAAAGATTATAAACAACATGTCCATCTTCAGGATGTTGTGAGGAAAGTATATGGTTGAATAAAGCTCTTTCATAATAATCAGCTACTTCCGCACGAGGGTTCCATTGAAACAGATGACGCGATAATTTAAGCATGTTATAGACATTACAGGTTTCAGTGGTCTCATTGCTCAGCCGGTTTCTTAACTGATCTGGCTGTCCAAAATATTCATGATTGCCATGCCCTCCGGTTACGTAAGTATGATGATTGACCACACGTTCCCAAAAAAACTCAGCTGCTTTTTTATCATTCAAATCACCGGTTATTTCATATCTGCGGGATACTCCTATTAGTTTTGGAATTTGTGTATTGCCATGCTTATTAGGTAAAATATCTATTTCAGCTGTCAAAGAATCAAGAATTGCTTTATGGTGAAACACCCTTGATAATTCCAGATACTTTTTATTTTGAGTATCAACATAAAGATCCACAAGGACTTCATTTATGCCGCCATGTTCACAAACCAGCATTTTTTGTATTTGTTCATCATTTAGATTTTTAACAATTCCCCCAAGCCAATCAGCAAACCTCTTCTCAATCTCCAGGGCTTTGTTTACCCCGCATAAATGATAGGCATCCCTCAAACCGGCCATCACCTTATGCTGTGTGTAAAAGGGTACCCAAATACCATTTAAATTAAATCCTTGCGACCTGATGTCTCCTTTAGCTACCTCTTCTTCTAAAATCTTCTTACCATTTGGAAATGCCCCGATATATCCGTCACCGTCGGCCAACTGACATGCTTCTAGTTCATTTACAATATATTTAACCCGCTCAATAAACCGCTTATCATGGGTGGACTGGTACATTAAAGCGCAGGCACTTAAATAGTGCCCAAGACTATGTCCTGCAATGGTTTCTGCTTCCCATCCTTCGTAAGATTTTGCTTTAGGTTTCAGTCCGGCTTCACTTCTAAACTTAGATAAAAGTCTGTCAGGTTCGTAGCGTAATAAAGATTTTTTATTGAGTTCGGTCGCTCTTTTAAATGGTCCATCCAATAATGTGACATCTGAAAGTTCAAAGGGAGAAACCTTACATGTTAAATTTTCATTGTTATTGATAGTTTTAGAACTACAGGCGAATATCACTAGGCAAATGAGTGAAATAAAAATTATTTTTTCCATTTTATTTTATATATCCAAATAATCTCAAGAATTCATCTGCTTTGGCAAATGCCTCTGCTTGAATTTTAGGATCAGGGTTTGGCCATCCATCGTCTGGTTCACCAATCGTCCATCCACCACCATGAAAAACGACTATTGCTGAACGTGATTCATTTATCTCTTTTTTTTCTGGAGAAAAGACATATGCTTTAAGTTGATTATCACCATACTTTGAATATATATATTCAACATACGAAATCTTTTGTTCATCTTGCGCTAATGTAGGCAAAGTGAGAGTAAATATAGCTATGAATAAAAATAATCTTTTCATTTATTATTGCTCCCTTTCATTGAGGGCCTAGCGGCATACCGGCAATCCGCCAAAACGTTCGGTATCCTGTCTCGATCGAAAACACAAAACATGTTTTTAGTCGGGTTGATTAGGTATTCCTATTTTATAAGAGTTAGCTTGCTAGCTCGTGTAGAACCTGAAACCTCGATTTTTAGAAAATATACTCCTGAAGACAGATCATCAGCATCGAATGCAAAAGTATGTTTTCCGACTGACAGCCAGGAATAATGATTATGGTAAAGACGTCTTCCTCTAATATCATAAATTTCCATCTCCGCCGGACCTGCCCGGCTGACGCTAATTTCAATATTGGTTCTGATATTAAAGGGATTTGGATATATATGGAGAGAAAATGTTTCTGGAATAATTTTTCCTGTTTTTGAAGTTAAATCTGTGATTTTTGTCTTCAGTGCTATGATCCTCTGATAGGATTCCTCAATTTGGTTCTGTAAAATCACTCCTTCGCCGATATTTTCCCGAATAATATGTGTGACTTCTGCTACCAACGAAGAGCCATTATATTCATTATTTGTATACAACAATAGATCAGTACCGGCATTAATGGCCAGCACAATTGCTTCCTCAAAAGAGTAGTTATCGGTTATTGCCCTCATAAACATCGCATCACTGATGACAACACCTTGAAATCCAAGACTGTCACGCAAAAGTCCTGTAATTACATTTCTTGAAAGCGAAGCAGGATGGATAGAATCTAGATGTGCATTGAAGAGATGTCCAACCATTATCATATCTGAATAACCTGCTGAAATTAACTGACGGTATGGTACAAGTTCTGAATCCGCCCATGTAGTCGTGATATCCGTAAAACCCAGATGTGAATCCTGCTCAGCACTACCATGTCCAGGAAAATGCTTTAACGTACTAATTATATTATAGTTTTCAAATTCTGAGATGAACCAATCAGCGTGACTGAACACCTTAAGTGCATTAGCAGAAAAGCTACGCCCATAATAACCTATTGCCGGACTGGATGGATTAACATTGACATCAACTACAGGTGCTAAATTTGTATTAATTCCACTATCGTACAACCACTGTGCCATCATCTTTGCCTGGCTGCGTGTTGAATCCTCATCGTCAATGATCGTGCCTAACTGATAGGCGGTATGGGTTTCTGCAAATCCGTTTTTTTCATCGAGACGCGCTACAAGACCACCTTCCTGGTCTGTGGCAATAATTAGTGGTATTGTGGCACTGTTTTGTAAATCTGAGGTGAGATTTGTAATTTGTAACGGATCCTGCAGATTATAGCCAAAAAGAATAACACCTCCCAGATTACGATGTTCAATATCATAATATAGCGTATCTTCAAAATTCGTCCCAGGTGCAAAGCTGACAATGATCATTTGTCCGATTTTTAGATCCAACTCGTCCTGGCTAAAAGCGGTCAAAAAGGATACTATAAGCAGAAATATAAGAAGTTTAGTATTCAATAAATCCGGTTTCTGTAAGGTCATCCGTTTATTCCTCCGATTAACAAAACAGTCGGGATAAACCATTCATGTACAATGAAGAAGGGGATAACTTTCCAGTGCTTTCACCCCCTCCTCATTTCATTTTTAACCTTCTCTGCCGTCAATGGTAATTGCAGTATTCTCGCACCCACGGCATCAAAAATGGCATTGGCAATCACGGCACCCATGGTGATGATAGCCGGTTCACCCCCACCCTGAGGATTATCATTTTTAGCATTGATGATTATGGTTTCTATTTTGGGAAGCCGTGAGAAACGAGGAATTTCATAGGTATCAAAATTGAGATCAAGAATCTGACCGCCCCTGAAGTGCAGGTCCTCGGCCAGGGCATAGCCCAAACCCATTGTAATGCATCCTTCCATTTGAATGGTGGCTCCCTGCGGATTGATAGCCAGCCCCATATCCTGAGCCGCAATCACACGCTTTACCGTAACTTCCCCTGTGTCCTTGTCCACATCGACTTCGGCCATTGTGGCTACAGACGTTCCGGCATCGATTCCGCAGGCAACGCCATAACCGCGTCCGCTGGGTGATTTGACAGGTTTCCAGTTGAACTTATCGGCAGCAGCTTCCAAAACACGCCGCATTTTTTCATCGGTCAGGTGTTGCAGTCGGAATTCCACACAATCCATACCGCTTGCTGAAGCCATGATATCAATCTGTGATTCTCTGGCAAAGGTATTGGTATTATTGCCCGGTGCGCGCCAGGCTCCCGTAGCAAAAGGATGAGTACCGGG
>SMTZ1_10008909_pt1 | contig 12703 bp, 8 predicted proteins | sample DeeMarSWOR136_30_FD_25667 | JGI IMG/M metagenome (IMG submission 25667) | reverse complement strand
GTGGAATGGACCAGCTGGCTGGCCGGCTCCCAGCAGTGGGGGCTGTCCTCCATGCGCCAGGGCGAGAACTCCGGCACCATCACTCACGAGCTAGGTCATTTTGCGTTTCGCCTTCCCGACCTCAACAACAATCCCTACGTCAAGCCTTTTCGCAGAGTCGCCGCTGGCCCCTGGGACATGATGGACCGGGGGTGCTTTAACGGACCGGGGGGACCTCACAGGCGCTGGGTGGTGCCGCCTACACAAGGTGCGGCAATGCCCGCAGGGCTGATGGTGCGCAACCGCCTGGAGAACGGGTTCATAACCGAGTCCCAGCTTCTGAGGCTGAACAGGGACGGCCTGGCTCGATCCGGTCTGGCTGTGGCCAAGGTTACGGCACGGGCAGTGGATCCTTTCCCGGGCACCTTTGCCGGCATCATTGTCAGGCTCGACGGCACGGAGCCCGGTGACCGAACCCCGCCGGATGACCCGGCCGTTAATCCTCTCTCCACGGGAATCCCCAACTACAACTTTTATTCGCTGGAAGTTGTCCAGCGGATCGGCTATGACTCGTTCACTCCTGATAACGGGGTCCTTATCGCCAAGAACAAAGACAGCCTGCGCGGCAACAACGGCGGACCCAACGCCTTCAACAGTTATATCTGGATCATCGATGCCCACCCCGAAGACATCAACATGGTGGACTATGTCAAGCCCAACGGCGAAAAGGTGATGCGGACCATCGCCGACTACCGCCAGCTCAACGACGCTCTTTTTCACGCCGGGCTCAACTCGGGCAGCCAGTTTGAATGGGAAGATACGCCTAACCGGCTGCACTTCTACGTGATTGACGTCGAGAAAAACACAGAAGGCATCCTTTCCTACACTCTGGCCATTCGGTCCCTGGACGGCTCGGGTCTGCACGAACGGGGCGTGGCCCTGGATTCGAAGGCAAAGCAGAGGGTAGGAGGGCCTAACACTCCAGTCACCTTTACCCTGAAAAACACGGGCAAAGCAGCGGAGACGGATCTGGCGCTGCATCCGTCTGACGCCAGCGCCTACCTGGATTCCGATGTCTACCGGCTTTCGGTGTCAGTGGAGGGAAAAGGATGGACCGCCCAACTCCTCAACGGTCTGGCCGCAGTGAAGTATGGCGGATCCCAACCGGTTACGGTTTATGTTTCGCCTACGGACAGAGGCGCCCCTTCAGCGACGGTGATCCTTCGGACGGTGTCCGAGAGTGACCCATCCAAGACTGCGGCAGCCAAGGTGAAGGTTTCGCGGTAAGGGAGGATTCGATGAAAACGAATTTTATTTCTTTCCTGTCATTGGTTTTAGTGTTTCACTGTTTGGCTCTTACAGAGGCTCAAAATCCGGCTGTGAGGGCTTTTGAGCAAAATATCCTCCAGGCGCGGCCTCTTCCCTTGAGCAAAGTCCGGTTAACGGGAGGGCCTCTCAAACACGCCCAGGACTTGACTGCCGATTATCTGCTTCAGCTGGAACCCGACCGTATGCTGGCCGGCTACCGTATCCGCGCCGGTCTAGAGCCTAAGGCCGAGGGCTACGGAGGCTGGGACGCTGTGGACAGCCGCCAGCTAACTGGCCATATTGCCGGGCATTATCTTTCTGCTGTCAGCCTGATGTTCGCGGCAACCGGCAAAGAAGAGTTCAAGAAGCGGGCTGATTATATTGTCACCGAGTTCAAAGAAGTCCAGGACAAGCGGGGCGATGGGTACCTGGGAGCCATCATCGATCGAGATGGCACAGACGGCCGGGAACTCCTCGAACGCGTGTCCCGGGGAGAAATCAAATCCGCCGGCTTCGACCTCAACGGCCTCTGGTCTCCGTGGTACACCCTCCATAAGACATACGCCGGCTTACGGGACGCCTTTCGTTTCACCGGAAATACGACGGCTCTGGAACTTGAAATCAAGTTCGCGGAATGGGCGGAACGCATTCTGGCGCCCCTTGATGCGGGACAGATACAGCGTATGCTGAACACCGAGTTTGGCGGCATGAACGAGATCATGGTCGACCTTTATGCGGACACGGGAGACAAACGCTGGCTGGACCTTTCCTATAAGTTCGAACATCGGTCCTTCATCGAACCTCTCAAGCGTCACCAGGACATCCTCGAAGGAAAACACGGCAACACGCAGGTGCCCAAGCTCATCGGATCGGCTGACCGCTACGCCTATACAGACAGCACAGGGGATATCATGGCTGCCAGCTTTTTCTGGGATCAGGTCGTGCAGCACCACAGCTTTGCCACCGGAGGCCACGGCCACGACGAATATTTCGGCGCACCCGGCAAGTTGAGCGATCGCGTGGACGGGCGCACAGCCGAGACCTGCAACGTTTACAACATGCTCAAACTGACCCGCCGGCTTTTCGCGATCCGGCCCGACGCCCACTACGCCGATTTTCATGAACGGGCTCTTTTTAACCATATTTTAGGCTCCATCGATCCCGAGGATGGCCGGACCTGTTACATGGTTCCGGTCGGAAGAGGGGTTCAGCATGAATATCAAGCGATGTTCCGCAACTTCACCTGCTGTGTTGGCTCGGGTATGGAGAGCCATGCTCTGCACGGAGACGGGATCTATTACGAGGCGGGTGACAAATTCTGGGTGAACCTGTATGCGCCGTCTACGGCAGAGTGGACCACGGCCGGCGTCAACCTGAAAATGGACACGGATTTCCCGGAAGGCGAGTCGGTGATCCTTAAAATGACGCTCCGGTCCCCCAGAGAATTCACTCTGGCTTTGCGCCGCCCCTACTGGGCAGGCGAGGGATTTTCAGTCAAAGTCAACGGCGAAACTGTCCCTGAAGATGTCATTGACCCCTATCGCGGCGTCCCTGAGTCGGGCCGCCCGGTCGCTGGCCGCGTCGGCGTAGAAAAATCCGGAACGTATGTCGAGTTGAAACGAACCTGGAAAACCGGCGATACAATCGAGATGATCCTGCCCAAGACGCTTCGACTGGAACCTGTGCCCGACAACCCGCGGATCGCGGCTATCATGTGGGGGCCTCTGGCCTTGGTCGCGGACCTGGGACCCGAGCTTGAGAGAGGTCGCGGAAGAGACGTCAACTATCAACCGCCGACTATTCCGGTGTTCGTGGCCGCAGAGCAACCGGTGAGCCAATGGGTAAAACCCGTTCCCGGCGAGCCCGGGCATTTTCGAATCACCGAGGTCGGCCGTGACAGTCTCGGAGCCGGGCTCGAGGTCGAAGTGGATCTGGTGCCGTTCTACCGGTTGCACCGGCGCACCTATGCTCTATATTTCGACCTGCTTTCCGAGCCCGAATGGGAGGAGAAGAAAGACGAGTATGCCGCTGAACAGGAACGGCAGCGAGAACTCGATAAAGTCACCATTGCTTATGTGCAGCCCGGAGAGATGCAGCCTGAACGGAATTTTAACTTTCAGGGTCCGGAGGATACATGGCCAACATGGATTATGGGTCGTGCAGGGCGCAGGGGGAGGAGCTGGTTCTCGTTTGACCTGCCGGTAGAGCCGGACCGGCCGATGGCTCTGGTCGTGACCTACTACAGCGGCGAGCGGGGGAGAGGCGATGCCTTGTTCGACATCCTTGTGGACGGTGTAAGTATCGGCCGCCAGGAAGTGACCAGGAGCAGTCCCCCCCGCTTTTTTGATGTCCACTACGCCCTCGATCCCAATAGAGTCAAAGGCAAAGAGAAAGTCACTGTGCGCTTCCAGGCCGCAGAAGGAAGCTATATCGCATCGGTGTTCGGTATCCGCATGATCCGCGGCAACACAGATAGATAAAAATTGAGATGAATAAAAATTGGGGACAGTCCCCAATTTTTTGGACGTTTATTTCATCAAAAAAGGTTGCTTTCTTGCAGAGCATTTCCAATGACCTTGTTTAAATGTGGCTCCAGCTCTATTTCCGTTAGATAGCAATGAAATTCTTTCTAGTTTGAATACTATAAAGATGGAAAGATGAAAAAAAGGCCGGGTGCTCAGACAGATGCTCTTCATGGCTTTTCAGGTAGAGATTTTACCTCAGAGGTCATCAGACTGATCAAATCCATCCCAAGAGGAAAGGTGGCAACCTACGGTCAGATCGCCTGCCTGACCGGTCTTTATCCTTCTGTCCGCCGGGTGGTCTGGATTCTCCACTCCTGTTCGAAAAAGGAAGGGCTGCCCTGGCACCGGGTGGTGAATCGTCAGGGTGCAATTTCCTTGAAACCTGGAGCAGGATATGAAAAACAGAAGGAGATGCTCAAAAAAGAAGGGGTCGTTTTTGATGAACAGGACCGCATCGACCTTGAGCGTTATCTCTGGGAACCGGACGAAGAAGACATCATATAGTTATTCATACCGCAGCGAGTCCACCGGATTGGCCAGACTGGCCTTAATAGTCTGATAGCTTACTGTAAGTCCTGCGATGATCAGTGCAAATACGCCGGACACTATAAACACCTCGATCCGGATAGGAGTTCGGTAAGCGAAATTCTGCAACCATTCTCTTGTGACCATGTAGGCCACAGGCCAGGCCACCGCATTGGAAATCACTACCCATCTGAGGAAGTCTTTGCTCATGAGAGCCAAAATGTCTAGTATTGAGGCTCCCAAGACCTTCCGGATTCCGACCTCCTTGCGGCGTTGTTCGGCTGTAAAGGCAGCCAATCCGAAAAGTCCCAAAATGGAGACCAGCATGGCCAGCATCGAAAAAGCCGTAGTGATATGCCGGATGCGCATCTCGGCAGTATACAGTCGGGCATAATCCTGGTCGAGAAAAGAGTAGTTTAATGGCAGTGAAGGAGAGAAAGAATCCCAGGTCTGGGCAATAATCTGCAGGATGTTTCGCATATCCTTGGGCCGTACCAGGACTGCGAATAAATCGCCATACCTGACTAGATCCTCTCCATTGTAGAGAACTCCCATTTTATTGATTTTTTCGTGCAGCGACGAGTAGTGGAAGTCCTCCAGCACTCCAATAACGTGGTAATCATCCTTGCTGATTCTGAAAGTTTTTCCTATCGGCTGGTTCCAACTCAGTTGGCGGGCTGTTTCCTGATTGATAACGATGGCTCGGTTATCGGTGGAATATCCCTGGGAAAAAAAGCGTCCTTCAGCCATTTGAAGCTTAAGTGTATTCAAAAAATCTTGATCGCAATTGAACATAGCCAGCACCACCCCTTCCTTACTCCCCTGGGGAGTGATATACCTGAGGCTTGTGCCTCTTCCAGGAAGCCAAGACGTGGCCGAAACGCTCTGAATGTCAGGATATTGGAGCAACTTCGCCTTGAATGAAGACTTGTTTTGCCCCAATAAATTGGCATTTTTGACCACAATCACATGCTCGCGGTCAAATCCTAGACGTTTATTCTGGAAATATTCCGTCTGCTGGTAAACCACGCCCATCCCGATAAAAAGAACAATGGAAATGGTGAATTGAAAAACGATCAGCCCCTTTCGCAAAGCCGATGAGCGGAAACGTTGGGTGGAAAAGCCCGAACCTTTGATCACGACTGCAGGCCGGAATGATGAAAGAACGAACGCCGGGTAAAGGCCTGATCCTAATCCCACCGCGAATATCAGGATAACCAAGCTTATAAATGTCGATATGGTGATAATCTCATGAATGGGGATATCCTTGCCGATCAGGCTCTGATAGGCCGGCATAAAAACAGCTATCAAAATGAAAGCCAGGACAAAGGCCATTATGCTGAAGAGCAGCGATTCACCTAAAAACTGTCGGATAAGCTGGGAACGGTTGGATCCGAAAACTTTCCGGATTCCCACTTCCGTTGCACGGATGCCGGCCCTGGCGGTGGATAAATTCACGAAATTGATGCAGCCGATGAGGAGAATGAATACAGCTATTATGGAGAAGATATACACATAGGCCACGTGGCTGTTGGGCTCGAATTCTCCGATGAGAAGATGGGAATTCAGATGGATATCGGTCAAAGGCTGAAGAAAATACTCCCAGTCTTTAAAAACACGGTTGCTTCCAGCCTTTCCTCCGAACATGTATTTAAGCACAAATTCGGGAAATTGGGCTTCCAGCTTTTCCGGGGATTCTCCTTTCTTTAATACGATATAGGTGGCACAGAATCCTTCAAACCACCTAGTGGTTCGGCTGCGGGGGTAGGTGGAGATCGAGGTCAGAAAGTCGAAATGGAAGTGTGAGTTCCGCGGCGCATCTTCGATAATCCCTGTCACAGTGAATTCTTCTTGATCTATGGTGAGGAATTGCCCTAAGGGATTGCCCCTTCCGAAATATCTTTGAACTGTGGATCGAGTCAGGACAACTTCGTTGGGATTATCCAGGACAGTTTGGGGGTTTCCTTGGAGGAGTTTGAAAGAAAAAACTTCGAAAAAGGATGAATCGACACTGTAGATATTGGATTCTTCAAAACGTTCTTCACCACGTTTGACGATCGACCAGCCAACTTTATGAATCCTGGTTGCCGATTCAATCTGGGGAAAGTCCTTTAAAAGAGTATCGGCAAGGATCGGTGGAGTGGGAAGTGCCGAATCAATTCGATTTTCGATATGGATGTATTGAGCGATCCGATAGATGCGGTCCGCTTTTTTGTGGAAACGGTCGTACTTTAGCTCGTCCCATACAAATAGCAAAACGAATAGGCTGCAGGCCACTCCAACCGCCAGGCCGGCGATGTTGATGAAGGAAAATCCTTTGTGGCTTTTGAAGTTGCGGAATGCGATTTTCAGGTAATTTTTGATCATGACACCTCTCCAGTACAAATGGTCTAAGATGAATCCCGGAAGGGACTTGAAAAGCTGGGACCAGAACCACAGTTTTGCCCTGGCCGAGCCTTGTGTTTTCACTCTATCTCGATAGGCCTCCTCAAAATCGCCGACGGCCTGATAATAATCGTCATTATCTTGAAAAAACCAGAGGATGGCTTTTCCCGGAAAAGGAAGACTGTCTTTATGGGGATTCATCGATTTCACTCAATCAAAGATAGCCTTGCATTCCTCTGTCCAGACTGCTTTATAGATTTTTCGTATTTCTTTGAGGGCCTTTTTTCCGGCTGAAGTCAGAGAGTACATGTACTTGCTCCGGCCGCCTCTCTCGGCAAAAGGCTGGCTGCTTCGTTTTTCGACATAGGCGTTGTGCACCAGCTTTTTGAGCGGCTTGTAGATCGCTCCGAACGACCACTCGTGGCCAGTATCTTTGGAGACCTGCTCACGAATGGATACGCCGTAGGCATTGTCTTTAAGCTTCCAGATAGCCAGAAGGACGATCTCTTCGGACCTTGATAACAGGATCATGTCACTCGCTCCTTATTCATTTGTATGAAAAATGGATACATATATTTATACGCAAATTATTAGAAATTGTTACCAGGATTCAAAAATATTTTTTATAAATTGAGGACAGTCCCCAATTATTCGCAATGACATGATGGCTCTTCTTTTCCACTCAATTCCCGTTACTTTGAGGTAAACCCAATTTATAGAGCAGGAATTCACAATGTAACCTTGACTGGAGGAATGAGCCTCATTATCATGTCAGGTTGAGGTATTTCGGCAACCGGCCTTAATAGAAAGGAAAAAGAACATGGCCCTGTTCAGTTTGAAAAAAGTACTGCTTAAAGGAGTAGAAGTAGATACAGAGTCACAGGAACAGACTGAGGCAGAGCGGCTCCAGGTCGCCACATGCATTATTCTTCTTGAAGTGGCGAAATCGGATGATGAGTTCAGCAGTATCGAGAAAGCCACTGTAAAGGCTATTCTGAAGAAAAAGTTTGACATATCGGCTGAGGCGGTTGAAGAGCTGATGAAGGTGGCTTCCAGGAAGCGGGAGGAAAGTGTCGACCTTTGGGAATTCACCAACCTGATCAACGAGAATTATTCAAAAGAGGAGAAGAAGAGGATCGTGGAGAGTGCCTGGCGGGTGATCTATGCGGATGAGAAGCTGGACGGCTACGAGGACCATTTTGTTCACAGGCTGGCCAAACTGCTTCAATTGGATCACAGTGATCTGATCGAAGCCAAATTAAAAATTAAATACGAAAACAAGACTTAGCCTCCCGTGATTGTCGTAAAGGTAATAAATGTTTTTAAATTGTCATTGCGGATAATTGGGGACCTTCCCCAATTTATGCTCGCTCATTCTTTATGTGTCATTGCGAGCGCAGCGTGGCAATCCCGTAGGGGGAAAATACATTTATTTTTATGAGATTGCTTCGTTTCACTCGCAATGACATGTTATATATTGCATTTATATTCGTGTTATTTAATGCATTTATATTAATGTAATGTAATCCTGAGTGTGGCTGAGGTCGAGGATATCAAAAAGAGGTTGGAGGGAACCAAAAAGATTCTAATTCGTATGTATAGTTAAAGAGATGAGTATGTCTAATTCATCGCGCATTCTGGAAATATCCAGTGAGAGTCATTTACGGAGTGAGACACCATGAAAAAAGTTATTATCATCATCGTTGTCGTGGTGGTCGTTGTTGTTTTTGGGTTTCTGGCGGTCAAGGGCTGCCAAACCAAAGGCAGCACTCAAACGTTAAACACGGCAAAAGTGGAAATAGGGAACATTTCCAAGACCGTTGTGGCCACGGGCAAGATAGAGCCGCTGTATAAGGCTGAGATCAAATCCAAGATCGGAGGTTTGATCAAACAGTTTTATGTCGAGGAAGGGGACCGGGTGACTGCGGGCCAGAAGTTAGTGGAAGTCATTCCAGGAGCCACGCCGGTAGAGTTGGTCCAGGCGCGGACCGAGGTTAAAGCTGCGGCCTACGATAAGATCGTCTCTGAAAAACAATACCAGAGAAGCGAAGAGCTGATCGACCAGAAAATGATTTCACCCGAAGACCACGATAGGGCTTTAGCGAATTACAGCACGGCTAAGGCCCGTTTTTATGCAGCCATGGCTCAGCTGCGAGTGCTGGAGCAGGGTTCGAACATAGCATCGCTGGCTGAGGGAATCGAGATCAGCGAGCAGGACCAGCTCGAAATCGAAAAGGAGACAAAAGAAGCTATCGCCAGTATGACCTTGATTGCTCCCATCTCCGGTATTGTCCTTTCCCGTGACACGGATAAAGGAAGCGCGGTCATCCCTCTTTCTTCGGCCTACGGAGGAACGGTGATCATGACCATCGCCGATATCTCTGAGAAGCATTTTCGAGGAGACGTGGATGAAGCGGATATCGGAAAGGTGCATCTCGGCCTGCCGGCACGGATCTATGTCGAGGCTTATCCGGACGAGCCTTTCAAGGCCAAGCTGACCCATATCAGTCCTCAGGGCCGCGAAGAAGAGGAGATTGTCAACTTCGAGATCCGAGCGACGATCGATGACCCGGAGAACAGACTCCGATTTGGCATGTCGGCGGATGCCGAGCTCGTTCTGGAGGAACATGAAAATGTTCTGGTCATCCCGGAAGGAGCCATAATATATGAGGACGGAAAGACTTTCGTCAATGTCCAGGATGATTCCATTCCTGAGGGCAAACGGAAAGTCGAGATCACCAAGGGGATTTCTGATGGTCTCCGGACCGAGGTTTTATCAGGGCTGGAGGAGGGACAGGTTGTCGTTCTTTCCCAGTAACGGTGTCGATGAATTTTTAAGGGTTCATCCAGAATGAGCACAACAGCTTGGATGAAAACAATTATAAACGCAATAAATGTTTTTAAATTGTTATTGCGAGCCCAAAGGGCGTGGCAATCTCTTTCTTTGTATTATTTTGTACGAGATTGCTTCGTTTCATTCACAATGACATATTATTTAATGCGTTTATATTATATCAAGGAATAAGCTATGCACTGGTCCGATATAATCAAACAAGCTTTCATAGACCTGAAAGCCAACAAGCTTCGAAGCACCCTCACGCTTTTCGGGATCATCTGGGGCATCATGGCCATCATGATCCTGCTGGGTTGGGGATTCGGGTTCCGCGATTATATGTGGGAAGGCATGGGGAAGATCGGCAAAGAGCAAAGACCTGGTTGTTTTCATCCCCGGCCACACATCCATCGGAGTGGGCGGATACAAAACCGGACGGCCCGTTGTCCCGGAATTTGATGATATAGAAGCTATTAAAATTCAATGCCCTTCAGTGGCTGAAGTGAACCCGCAGATAAGCCGCTATTACCAGGTGAAATCGGAAACAGAAGCCCGACAGTACAATATCCGTGGGGTCCTGCCTGCCGCCAAAAAGATGAACAACTGGCAGGTGGCGAAAGGAAGATTCATCAGCCAGGATGATATCAGGAATCGCCGGCGTTTCGCGTTCATCGGCAATAACGTCAGAAAGCAGCTTTTTGGCGAAGAGCCCGATCCGGTCGGCCAAAAGATAAAAATTCGCGGCGTATCGTTTTTGGTCGTGGGCGCAGCTGTCGAGAAAGAACTGCAGATGTCCACCATAAACAGCCGCCATGACGACCAGGTTCTGGTCCCGCTGAGCACAGCTCAACAGTTGTGGAGCGACGGGAAAAGCCTTGACCTTGTCTTTGCCACTCCGAAGGATAGGACCAAATCCGGTCAGGTGGTGACTGAGATACGAAGCGTCCTGGCCGAACGCCACAACTTCGACCCCAGAGACGAGGAAGCGCTGATGATCTTTGAATTTGCCTTCTTCGAGAAGATGTTCAACCTGCTTTCCCTCGGATTGAATATTCTCCTGGGACTCATCGGGATCATCACCCTCTTTATCGGCGGGGTCGGGGTGATGAATATCATGTTTGTCTCGGTGCAGGAACGCACCCGGGAGATAGGCATCCTGAAAGCCATAGGAGCCAAGAAGCGGGAGATTCGGCTTCAGTTCCTGGCTGAAGCGCTCTTCATCACCATGCTGGGAGCGGTCAACCTTCTGCCTCTTCCTCCGTACATTCCTCTCCCCCAGAACTCGCTGGAACTCTCCTTGATCGTTGTTTTTGTGATGATCCTGACCGGAGTTATCTCCGGATACATTCCTGCAAAAAACGCAGCCGATTTGGAGCCGGCCAAAGCCCTCCAGTTCGAGCGGGGCGAGACCGTTGCCGGAAAGAAAATACCAAAGCCCCTCTGGGTATCCCGGACGCTGACAGGCGAGCTCATCGGACAGGCTTTTCTCGAGATCCGCAGCAGCAAATCGCGGAGCTTTCTGACCATGTTCGGTATTTTCTGGGGCATTGCTTCTGTCATTGTCCTTATCGGTTTCGGAGGAGGCTTCCAGGGATTTTTCGACCGTGAATGGGGCAAGATGGGTGAAAAAACTGTCTTCGTGGCTGGTGGCCGTGTTCAAACCCAAAGAGGCACCTTTAGAAAGGCGCGCCGAGTGAGGCTTTCCGAAGAAGATGTAGAGGCACTCAAAGCATTTCCCATGGAAGTGGAGGAAGTCCTGCCGGAGTATGACTGCAACTTTCCTGTCGTGAAATACGGCAGCGAGAGCCGCGCCGTGCACACCTTGGGTGTGGTTCCGGGAACTTCAAAGATGCGGAATTTTAAAGTGGCCAAAGGACGGTTCATCAATCAGGGAGACGTAGAGCAAAGCGTAAGGGTCTGTTTTCTGGGCGCAAATATCCCGGAGCGTCTCTTCGGGAACCGGACGCGCGATGCGACAGGAGAATACGTCAGCATCAACGGAATCCGCTATCTTGTGGTCGGGATTGCTCAACCCAAAGGCTTTCAAGTATCTATAAACAACTCTTTAGATGATGACAAGATACTTATTCCGGTTAGCACCGCTTTGAAAGATTTCAGCGGAGACAAATACCTGTCCCGGATATTGGTCTCACCCGTTGAAAAAGAACGTTACAGGAAGACTGAGCAGGAGATTCGCCAGACGTTGTCCAGGCTGCATAGGTTTGATCCTGAAAATGAGGATGCCTTATATGTATTCAGCATGCTGGAGGGTATGGAGTTTATGGGTTATATTGTGCTGGCACTTCAGGTCTTCCTGGGTGGTGTGGGAGTGATCACTCTGCTGATCGGGGCTGTGGGAGTGATGAATATCATGTTCTTTGTGGTGACTCAGAGGACGCGGGAAATAGGCATTCGCCGGGCTGTCGGCGCGTTGAAGAGACATATTTTCCAGCAGCTCTTCACAGAGGCTCTGGCAATAACATTTCTCGGCGGGCTGATCGGGTTTGGGATCGGCTGGGGTCTGAACGCCGGGCTCACTGCTCTGGTCGAAATCCTGCGGAGCCAGAACGTGCAGCTGATGATGCTTTTTTCACCGCAGAATTCATTGGCTGCATCTCTGATCACTGTGTTGTTTATGGTGGCAGCCGGTTTTCTGGCCGGGGTGACTCCGGCGCTCCGGGCGATGCGGCTGGATATAGTTGATTCCCTCCGCTACGAATAATGGGGTCAGGGCTCGACATCAGACATCTCTCCTCGAGAAATCAAAATCAATTTTTAAGAGGACTGAGTAAATTGGGGAATGTTCCCAATTTATTTCATAAGCTAATTAAATTTTGCCCTTTTCGCCATTTTGTCCACAACGTGTCCACCCAGCCAGAGATCTTTCATTCATACCGGAGCGAATCGACCGGGTTAGCTGCAGCGGCTTTAAAAGTCTGGAAACTGATAGTTAAGACTGCAATACAGAGAGCCAAAAATGCAGAGAGAATGAAAGTGGCGGCACTGATATTCGTTCTATAGGCAAAATTCTGCAGCCAGCGAAGCATGGCGTAGAAGGCAACAGGCCAGGCAATTACATTAGCCAGCAGCACCCAGCGGACCAGGTCACGGGTCAACAAATAGACGATTCCCGACACAGAGGCTCCCA
>SMTZ1_10032250_pt1 | contig 12704 bp, 11 predicted proteins | sample DeeMarSWOR136_30_FD_25667 | JGI IMG/M metagenome (IMG submission 25667) | reverse complement strand
TTGTTCAAGCAATCAAAACAACGTTCAATGCGGAGATTACCCTCGTCGCCCTTTCAACGACCTTTCATATGCTGCCTCTGTCGATTCTCTGTCTTTTTTCCGGAACAGTATCTGACCTGTATGACCGGTCAAAGATTTTGATGTATGGGCTTTTCATCTCCTCCTTCGGTTCATTGCTTGGTGCTCTTTCCCCAAACATTTCGGTCTTCCTCTTGTCTCGAAGCGTCCAGGGGATCGGTTCAGCCCTCATCATGCCCATAGCGCTTGCTATACTTGGAGATATCACGCCAAGGGAGGAAATTGGACGGGCGATAGGCTTTAACTCCATGTTTAATGCCTTTTTTAGCACCAGCCTTGGGCCTCTAATTAGTGGGTTTCTTGGAGACATAGATTGGAGACTGGTTTCGCTCTACCTCTTTGCATACTGTTTACTCATCGGCGTCCTCAGTAGGATGATCCTTCGCGGATTTGTGGTTTCCCAAGAGAAGAGAAGCATGCGGCTACTCTTTCAGAAGATCAGGCACGTAGTGGGCAATAGGAACATCGCACTATTAGCCGTAGTGGGGTTTATCTCGATGTTTGCGTGGGCAGGCGTACAGCCCTTAATATCCGATACGCTCGCTCTCCCGCCTTTTTCGATGAAAGAGAGTGAAATTGGCACCATGTATTCAATCGTCGGCTTCATTGGCATCGTGTTTGCCTATATGGGAGGTATCTTGACGGACAAACTGGGTGCGAAGAACAACATGATCTTCGGGCTTGCCATGCAAATCCTGCCCATCTTTCTCTTAACCTTCGTCAACTCATATTGGCCCTACCTTGTTCTGTTAACCGTGCAAGGGGGGTTCATGAGAGTCACGCAGACGTCAAGAAGCACGCTCACGGTAGGATTGATGCCTGACGCGAGAGGCAGTGCATCGTCACTCGTTCAATTCGCGTCGTTTCTCGGATTTTCACTATCGCCACTAATCATGCCACAGATCTATGTATCATCCGGCATCAATTCTGTCTATATGTCGAACGTGTATCTGCTGCTGGTATCTCTCGTCTTCATTGCTTTCATTCATGTAGATCGTTCGAAAGAAAGAACGGCGGCTCGCTAGCTATAGCTCTAGCGGTTGACAGCGTCCACTTTTTTGGAACGATGTCATCAATCCAATAATTTGGATGGCGCGGGTTGGAAAATGCCTCTGTGTGTTTTACTGAACCAGGCGTGATGGCGTTGTGTTCGGGTCGCCCCAGCGTGTTGAGGTGGGTTCACGTGATCTACTGTTGAATCTTGCTTCTTTATCCTCCCGAATAGAAGGGCATCAGTGAAAGATATGCTAAGACTTGACGAAAGACAAAAGGGAATATGCGTCTAATCTGCTTCAGCTTTCTCATGTTTCTTAACGGTCTTTATCCAAGAGCCCTTGTCCTTCTTGAAACTGATTGTCGGCATCACCCCAGTGGCCCAAAGATCCACTCAGACCTCAGGATAGGCAATGAACCCATAGTAGGTGACATTAGCCGACCTATTCATGGCATGATACAGGAATTGCGTGTTAAACCCATACTTAGCCGCCAATAGGTGAATAACTTAAACAACGAAACAAGCAAGGAAACACCCTTGACCGATAGAAGACCACAAAAGCTAGCTAGCTCTAACTACAAGTCTAAAAAAGTGGAGGGGGTATTTTGATATATGTGTATTGGTAGCCCGGAGGAGATTCGAACTCCTGTCTACAGGTTTCTCTTCCACAAGGGATCCAGAGCCTGCTATGCTTGATCGGCGTTAGATCGTTCCTTTGACCACTACACCACCGGGCTATACCCCTCTGGGCACTACATATACCGCGCGTGCTCTTTTTTAACTCTTTCTCGGATTGATTTACCTCAGCAGACCCACGCACTTCCTCGCACGGTTTTTTGGATTTGGCCAGAATGGGTATTGTGCCTAGAAGGACCCTGTGCCCTACAAGCAGTGATACCGCAGCATCCAACCTTAAGCCCTCTATTGGGCCTCAAATGCTCTAGTTTTTCGTCTGTTCCTTTAGACGCCATCGTTTCCCTCCTAACTCGTTCATCTGCTTCATGACCACTCGACAACGGTCGCAGACCGCAACGGATTCAAATATCATCATCTATCTCTTACACGCTATAGTATATTAGTGCCCGTTGTAGAACGTAGGTTCTGATCAGTCACATTGAACACGCTGACCATAACCAAATCCCAGGCCCGTCGCTTCCTTCTCGCCCATCAGGGCCTCTGGCCCCCCTATACGCTGAAGGGAAAGCGAGGCGTCCTCAGGTACATCCGTCGGGTGGGGTGCATTCAATTTGATCCCCTGAATATCGTTGGCCACAATCCTGAGTTGATGCTGCAAGCCCGCGTCTCCGACTTTCAGCCAAGCATGCTTCAGGAGCTCTTATACGCGGAGCGAAAGCTTCTCGACGGGCGGGACAAGATGATGTCCATCTACCGCGTTGAGGACTGGCCCTATTTCCGCCGACGCCGGGCGTCCACCCAGCAACGCCTCGGTCGACGCTTTGAACCCGTCGAAGCCATCCTCCCACAGGTTCGTCAGGCGATTGAAGACTACGGGCCGTTGACCTCCCTTGACTTGGCGTTCAATCAGCGGGTGGACTGGGCCTGGGCTCCAACGCGGTTAGCCCGAGCTGCGCTGGAAACCATGTACTTCGAGGGAGAACTGATTATTCACCATAAAATTCATACCCGGAAAGTGTATGACTTTGCCACACGCCACCTATCAGAGGATCTGCTGTCAGCTCCCGATCCGAATGAGACCGAGGCGCAATATCATGATTGGCATGTGCTCCGACGCATTGGAGGCGTGGGGCTCTTATGGAGTAAGGCCGGTGAGGTATGGCTCGGTATTCTACGAATGAAAAGCCGGGAGCGAATCCGTACGATCCAACGGCTCCTCAGCCAAGGACGTGTCCTCGAGGTCCGCGTCGAGGGAATACCCACTCCACTCTACCTACGGAGCGACGATCTCGTTCGCTTTCAACAGACATTGGACACCGACGACTGGATGCCCCATGCTGCGGTGCTGGCGCCCTTGGACAACCTCCTCTGGGACCGACAACTGGTTCACGAAGTGTTTGGCTTCGACTACCTGTGTGAAGTGTACAAGCCCGTCGCCGAACGCCGCTTTGGCTACTACGTTCTTCCCGTCCTGTATGGTGATCGGTTTGTCGCTCGGTTTGAACCGGGACGCGAGAACCCGAGTGGAGCGTTTGTGATAAAGAACTGGTGGTGGGAGGCGAATATCCACCAATCTGAAACGCTCTATGCAAGCTTACGCCACTGCTTTACCCGGTTTCTATCCTACCTAGGGGCCAACAGGATGATAATTGACCGAACGCTTGTTGAACGAGAACAGTTAGAGTTTTTGACCCCGCTTACGGGAAGGTAGCTAGGTAGCTGCCCCTTAAACATTACGCTCTGAACGCGGCGTGACGTGCTGACAGGTAGCTGCCCCTTAAACATTACGCTCTGAACGCGGCGTGACGTGCTGACTGCGTAATCCATCTGCCCCAAAAAACCTCGCCCGTCGTTGAATGCCGCGTTAAGCGTGTAACATGCTGAAGACCCCCCATTCTTTAACGGATAAACAACGGCTGGCTCGTTGGTCTTATATATGCAACGCAGTTGAGGGTGAAAGCTGCGTAAACGACGAAGGACACACCGTCAACGAATCGCTCGCAACGGAAACCCTCTCTGGCGTTCCGTGGCGTCGAGAAAGAACAATAGGATGTCCAAATATTTGGACAGACGGCACCTCTCCAATATTCTGGACGATAGAGAGCGATCCTTCGCCCCAAAGGCGTGGACGCGACCTCCACAGGCATCATCGCCCAACACACAAGAAACGCCTGGCGAAGGCTGTGGTAGGGATAAGGGTTGGAGACGTTACTCGGTTCGTGTAACGTCGTAGATCTTCTGGGAGATCTTCCACTGATCCCGATGTTTCACTAAATTGAGGTAGTCGGTGCCGTAGAGGATCCGCTCGCCGATTCGCAATTTAAAGTCCAGTCGAACATTGGCCACACCGCCCACGTAACTCGTGGTGATGCCCAAGGGGATTTCTTCGGAGTCGATCCCGGACATATGTCGGTCCTTAATCCGCTCGGCGAAGACCCTTATGGGCGTGACCATCTTATCCTGGTCTCGTTCACCCGCGTAGATGACCACCGCGTCACGGTAGAAGGCGCGTGCAAAATACGTGGCTTCGCCGGTCCTTATGGCTTGTAAATACGCATCCACTGCGTCTTGAATCCCTTGTAGCTCTGATGTGCTCAAAAAGAGGCCTCCTAACAACCGCGTAACAGCACTATACTGAACCCATAAAAATCTTTTGCAGCGGCGCAGCATGCAGGTCTACATTACTACCTTTTGTCAGGAGTCCTTACGGTACCTCAGACCTTTCACGACTACAAGACTGACCAAAGTCCCGCTACGATCTTGCGGTTATGCCCCATCCCCTGCGGGTACGTGCGTGCGGCAGATCACGTCCAGGAACGCGGGTTTTCCGTCCGAGGTAACTCTCTTCCACGCTGTAGACAAGGTGGCTTTGAGTTCACCTGGGTCCTCGATGGTCGCTGCCCACACGCCATTCGCCCGCGCGATCTCCTCAAACCGGATGGCTGGGTCACGGATCCAGACGCCCGCGGGATAGTCATGTCGATAGGACCACCGCTGGTACCGACTCAGCCCACGGGTTATGGCGCCGTACGCCCGATCATTGATGTTGAGGAAGAGCACAGGAATCCCGTAGTGGCTGGCGGTCCACAGCACCGACCCCGCCGCACCATAATAGAAGGATCCGTCCTGCATGAGGCTGATGACGGGACACTCGGGCCGCGCGAGCTTTACGCCCAGCGCGCCCCCGATGCCGTACCCCATGTGGCCAGAGGAGGCGCCGAAGCGGGTACCCGGTAAGGTGAAGTCCAGGGTCTTCATGAGGTGGTGGCCGTAGCCCCCGCATCGACCGCAGACGATGGTCTCCTCGGTTTTCACCTCGCTCAACACGAGGCCCAGCCAGGAGGTGTGTATGGGCGTCTCGTCCTTTGCCGCCTCCGCCTCCCGCCGCCATATCCGTCGCAACCGATTATGCTCCGCCTGGAACCGCGCGTACCGATCCCGCGCACGGGACCGCGCCGCCGCATTGGCGTCGAGGCGCGCGGACACGGCGTCCAAGATCTGAGGGATCACCAGCCGGGAGCAGCCGTGGATTCTGACGTCCGCGGGGTTGTTCATGGACGTGAAGTTGGCGCCCCAGTCCAGGAAGATGACCTGGGCTGTGGCGGGCAGGGGGATCATGTACTGGTCGATGACGAAGACCAAGTCCGCGTCCGTCAAGTAGGGGGCGGCATCGTATCCCATGAACATGGGGTGATTGGTGGGGAAGTTCATGGTCTTACTCCCGTGAGCGCTGACCGATCCCGGGATAACGGGGATCCCCAATGTTTCAGCGAGGGTCGTGAGCGCGAGCACAGTCGCCCCATAACGTCCCATCATCCCGCCCGAGATCACGACGGGATGCTCCGCGTCGACCAGAAGGTCCGCCGCCGTCGTCAACGCGGATTGGCTCACTGGGATATCGGAGGGCGCCCCCAGGGCGTTAAACCGCGGGACCGGCAGGGGCTTTGTTAATTTTCCGCCTGTGAGGTGCCCACTTCCCCCGAAGAGCCATTCATTACAGATGACGTAGACCGGCCCCCAGGGCTCGGTTGACGCCTCCCGCAAAGCTCGTGCCACATGGGTGGGGATCTGCTCCAGGGTCCGCGGCTCCGCCTCCCACTTCACCGTTTCCCGGACCATGCCCCCCTGATCCACGCTCTCATGGGCATCCCGTCTGCGGGTGCCAGTCATGCGATACATCCCCGCCAAGATCAGGCACGGCCCATATCCGCCCCACGCATTGTAGATCGCCCCCTTGGCGTTCATCGTGCCGACGACCCCGCCGATCATCGCGACCCCAACCTTCTGTCCCATGGAGGCGAGGCCATAATGATACGCGGCATCGACCGCGGGAAACTCGTGCAACATCATGATGGGGCGTGGTTTCTCCTGGGTCACCGCCTTCCAGGCGAGGGCGTCGGTGAGGGGAACGCTCGACGTATCGGGGTTATAGAAGACGTACTCCACACCATAGGCCTTTAATAACTCCAGGAGCGCCTCGGCCGCGGTCTCACCCGGCTGCGCTTTCTCGCTCCTGGGATCCTGTTCTCGCTCCTGAGATCCTGGTGTCGGGCTGCTACCCGATGCGTCTTGTCCCTCTGTGCCCTGCTCCATATCCACATTCCTTCAACGCATCTAAGGACGCCTGCCCGCTATAAATCTAACTCGGGAGGTGGCTGGAGGCCTCGCTCACGTTCGTTGAAACGGCTGTTGGAGCGACTGTCTGTCCCTGACTTGTTCCCTTTGGACACGACCTGGGGGCCCGGGGGGTGAAACGGACGCGGTTCAGGGCGGGGAACTCGAGGTGTCCGACCTAGCTAAAAGTAATATGTACAAGGGGTATTTACGCCTACCCGTTTTTAGCGTAGATACCCTAGGGTTTTATACAGAATTTTCGCGGCTAGAAACTCGGTGACCGCGCTTCCGGGTATCGGCGCCACTTCAACCACGTCTAATCCCACCACGTGAGACGCGTGGCATATCGCGCGAACGATGGCCGTCACCTCTCCGAAGCTCAACCCGTCGGGTTCGGGGGTGGAAACGCCGGGAGCCTCCGACGGATCAAAGACAACCACATCGATGCTGAGGTAGACCTGCCGCCCCTCGATACGCTGCCGAATATCCGCCACCACGTCGTCCAACCCTCTTCGACGGATGGCGTCGCGGTAGATGATGGGGATCTGCTTGGCCGTGATGAAGGTGTATTCCTCCCGGCTCATCGAGCGGACGCCGATCTCCAGGAGCTCCTTTCCCTGTTCCCAGATCCTTCGCATGACGCTGGCGTGACAGATGGGGTCTCCTTGATAGCTCTCGCGGAGGTCGGAGTGGGCGTCCAAATCGACGACCACTACCTCGTTTGGGAAGGCGGTCACCGCGCCCAGCGTGATGGTGTGTTCGCCCCCGAGCAGGATAGGTATCTTCCCCCGATCGAGCATGTCCTTCGTGAGGTGGCAGATCAGGTCCATGGTGGCGGACACATCGCCGCGAATGGGCTCCACCTCGTTGAGGGTGAACACGCCCCGCTGGTACGGCTCCTGCGCCAACTCGAGGTCAAAGAGCTCCAAATTTCGCGACGCTGTCAAGATGCTGTGGGGCGCATTTCTGCTTCCCGACTGATAACTCACGGTCGAATCGTAGGGTACGGGAATGATGATGAACTTCGCCTCATCAAAGCTAGTTTCGCTGCTGTCCAATCCCAGGAAATTCCAGGACGACGGAGAATACATCCTCCTCACACTCTCCCAGCGTGTACTACCGCGTCTGACCTCTTATAGTTTCCGAACGTCGTGCTTCTAGGACCGAAGGCCATCGTCTCATGCTGCCCAATGGGCCTCATCATGGTGAACTCGTCACATGTCTCCAACGGGTTCCGCACCGCGCTATCCTGGCCTCCGTCCACGCCCCCGCTTGTAGCCGAATGACCCGTGCACCTACCGGCGGAGGGGCGCCCGTAAGACTTATATAGTAGTTCCATCGGTCTTTGGAAAGACTAGCACTGGACGATTTTAGGCACGCCCGTAGCTACCGAGTCTTTTGGGACACTGATTTCGCCATATGTTCGGGTAAATGGACGCATTCAGGAGAAGGATGATTGCCGAAAAAAAGCGTTAAACAGGTATCCATCAGCACCCGACGCTGTCCTGAGTGTGGAAGTTATAACCTCGTCGAAGACTACGCCATGGGGGAAGTGATCTGTAGCGATTGCGGCCTGGTCATCCGCGAGAACGTTCTCGATGACGGCCCGGAGTGGCGCGCCTTTACCCGCCAAGAAAAACAGATGCGCAGTCGGGTGGGAACCCCCAGCTCCCTCTCGGTTCACGACAAAGGCTTATCCACGGTCATCGACAAAGTCAACAAGGACGCCTTCGGCCGAGAGCTGCCCGCTTCCACCCGCCTCCAGATGCTGCGGCTCCGCAAATGGCAGATCCGCGCACGGGTGCACTCCTCCATTGACCGTAACCTCTCCCAAGCTATGGCCGAACTCGACCGCTTAACGGATAAAATTCGGGTTCCCGCCGCCATCAAAGAGCAGGCCGCGTTGATCTATCGCCGCGCCCTGGACAAGGGCCTCGTCCGCGGGCGCTCGATCCTGGCCATCTCCGCCGCCTCCCTGTACGCGTCCTGTCGCTTCACGCAGACGCCCCGAACGTTGAAAGAAGTGTCACGAGCCAGCTATGTGCGCAGGAAGGACATTGCGCGGTGTTATCGGCTGCTCATTCGCGAACTCAACTTGATGATGCCGGTAGCGGACCCCATCTTCTCCGTCCCGAAAATTGCGTCCAAAATTGCCATACGCGAACGGACGCAGCAGACGGCCATCAAGCTGTTGCACAGCGCCGAGGAAAAGAAGATTATTGCGGGGAAGGACCCCATGGGCTTGGCCGCGGCCGCCATCTACATTGCGTGCGTCATTGAAGGCGAGAAGAAGACCCAAAAGGAGATTGCGGAGGCCGCCGGCGTAACGGAGGTCACGGTCCGGAATCGGTACAAAGGCCTTCGAAGCTCCTTCAACCTAGAAATCTAGCCCCCCCGGGGCCCGTAAGGCCGCCTCCGTGTGAGGCTTGGGGCACGAGGCTGTTGAGGGATGACGAGATCAGGTGATCTCAATGTTTTCGCTCGGAAACCCCAGGTCCGTGAGAATCCCGCGAACGCTGCTGCGATGATCGCCTTGGAGAATGATCTGATTGCTCTTGAGGGTACCGCCGCAGGCACACACGGATTTAAGCGTGTGGGTGATTTCATTCATGTTAAAAGCCTTATCATCCACGCCCTCGATGATCGTGACGGGGCGCCGCCACTTTCGGTACTCCACATGAACCTTGATCCGCTGTTGCTCCTTGCTTATGGTGCCGCAGACGCAAATATCCTTCGGAAGCCCGCACGTTGGGCAAATCTCAACCATGTATTTTATCAAAAGCTCCTAGATGGTCTTTGTTCACTGAGTGTAATTAGATTTCTTCTACCCTTTATCTTATTAGTCTTTTGCTTCCAGACCGCGGTCGGGGACGCCCAAAGACTAAAAAAGCCGGTGTGACAAGACTATTCTGGAGGGAATATACCGGTGAAAAAAGCTCTGATGGAGATGTTGGCCTGTCCCATCTGTAAACATCATCCCTTGGACCTCCATGTGTTTCACGAAGACCAAGAAGTCGTCGAAGGAGTAATCGTCTGCACCCAATGTCATCGATGGTACCCCATCATCGAGGAGATTCCCTACATGCTTCCCGATGAGCTCAGAGATGGAAAAGACGATCTCCCCTTCCTGAAAAAGTGGAAGGCGCACTTTCCCCACGAGGTTTTGCGTGAGGGAAGACCCTTCAACGCCGCCTCCGTCTAAGCCCTCCCTGCCTTCGACGCCGCGGGCTTGAATACAGGGCCTCCATCCGATTACCGTGAGCACGTTGATCGAACATGGGGGTACCCGAAGCGACAGGCCACCGGGGCTAAGATGACGTGCGTAGTAAAGCCGTCTCGAAGCCGTCCGCGGGAACCGTGACTGCCGACGTATCCCTCGCTACGAACATCCTTGATGCAAGGCTCTAGCAGGTAGGAACACCTAGGCCCCAACGAAGCGTTTACTTTGAGGTCGGGGGCTTCTGCCGCCGAAGTTTTTCGCTGACTTCTTTGATGAAGGCCGTGACGTTCTCTTTCTTCCCGTAGATGAGGCGGTACCCATTCGCTTGGGCTTCGCTGATAAGCCCCCGTTGTGCGAGTAAGGTGTCTACCTCTTCATCACGGATCAAATCCGATAATTGGATTCGAATCCAATACTCGCCCTTGGGGACGCCGGAGACGAATCGGGATCGACCTGGGGGCGTTTCACGACCACCTTGCATTCGAGCTTCGTAGAGGCGCCTGAGCCACGCGTTCGCGTAGTCTTCGCCAACGTCGGACCCGGCGAGGTAGAGGAGATTGGATTCAAGGGTCTCGAAGTACGTCTCAATCTGGGTCACGACCTCGAGGGCCGTCGGATCCGTCTTGTAGATGTTGATGAGAGTCTGAGCCGATTTGAGGTCGTCGATGAGGTCGGGGAGGACAATGACGTGTTTCTTTTTCAGGTCCAATACGAGGGCTTCCAGGACCCTCCACGCGGGTTCGTAGTTCATTGGGAACGCCTCTCTTACGTGGTTGTAGACGGGGGCGAAGTCTTCGGAAAGGATGCGAGGATCTTCGTTGGTCTTACGCGGAGATCCGTCAACTCAAGCTCAGCGGGGGGGATGCCCATGGCTAAGCCTAATAGTTGGGGATAATGCAGCACGGGCAGGTCATAGACCTCGGAAAACGTTCGCTCAGCGCGCCGCTGGTTGGCGTCGAGGACTTGATGGCATGCGGGGCAAATCGTCACCATGGCGTCGGCCCCCGCGTTCTTCGCGTTTCTCAGCAATTCGCGCGCGAGAAAGAGGGGGATTTGGCTATCAATGCTTCCCTCGACGAAGCCACAGCATTGGAACTCGTCCACGTATCGAACAATCTTGGCGCCCGTTAATTCGATGAGGTCGGTGAGAATGGCCGGGTCTTCCGGGTGTTCGACCTCCATGTACTCCGAGGGCCGGAAGAGGTGGCATCCGGTGTACCCCGCCACGGACAGAAAGTCGAGGGGCCGCGTGATATACGTCTTCAAGGCGTCGAGCCCCATCTCGGTCAGGACTTGGACCATGTGCTTGACCTCGATCGTTCCCTTGAACTCCTTGTCGATGTTGCTTAGCTGGCTGTTGACCTGTTCGCGGAGGGCTCGATCATGCTTAAGCATCTTATTCACCTTCGTGAGGACGCCGGTGCATCCATTGCACAACGCCAGGATGTCCAGCCCCATCTCCTCGGCGAGGCACAGGTTGCGCGCAGCCAGCAGGATCATCATGTGGTGGTTCACGGGGTCAAGGGGTAGCCCGCAGCAATTTGTATCCGGCATGTCGTAGAGGGTGATCTCTAGGTCTTGGGCGACTCGCCGCGCGGAGATCTCGTAGCTCATTTCGCGGTAGGGAATGATGCAGCCCAAGTACAGCGCATAGGCTCTGTCAGCCACTTGACTGATCCCCCTTGTCAACGTATTTCGCAATGTCCACGAGCTCAGCCAGCTTCTTCAAGTCGTCACTCTTCGCCTGGGGGAGGGGCGGCAGCCCCTTCGCCCGCCGTTTTGCGATGCGAGAGGCGGGAATCGTGTACACTGATCCCGTCTGCAGGATGTTCGCGAGGAACTGCCGCGAATACTCTGGGATGACGCCTTCCTCAACCGCCAGGTTCTTCAGCACCCGCATCACATCCGCGACCTTCACGCCCTGGGGGCAGCGCTCCGTACACGAATAACAGTTCACGCAGAGCCACACTGCATCGCTGTACACCACGTTTCTTATGCCCAGCTTCGCCAGGTGAATGACCTTATTCGGGCGAAAGACGTCGGTAAACCGGGCGATGGGGCACGTGGCGGTGCAGGTGCCACACTGATAGCAGAGTTTTAAGGTCTCGCCTCCCGGCGCCTCCAGCAGCTTATACTTGAACGTCGGGTCCACTCGGCGATACATGTCCTTAACCGTTCGTTGAATCTCCATTTTTTCACTCCTCCCTAGGCCTTTGTGACCTGGATCAATCCTTTGCGCGCCAACATTCGTTCGATGATAGGCCGCAGTTTCGCGTTCTCCGCTTTAATCCGGTCCACGCCCAGGTCCTCCATCTGCTGATTCATCTCCCGCATGGTGTTGGCAAAGATCAAGCCCTCCGCGGCGGAGACGTAGTTCACCCGCAGCCGTTCGGGACTCAGCCCCAGCTTCGTCAACATCCCGTGGAGGGCTTCCATCCGCGTCTTCATCTTCCAGTTACCCGAGATGTAGTGGCAGTCCGTCGGCAAGTGGCAGGCGCCGATGAAGACCATACCTGCCCCCAGCCGGAACGCCTCGAGCACGAAGTCGCGATCCACCCGCCCTGAACACATGACGCGGATGACGCGAATCGGCGTTGGATACTCAAAGCGGCTTGTCCCCGCGAGGTCCGCGCCCGCGTAGCAGCACCAATTACAGAGGAAGCCCACGATCTTGTGCTCGGGGTCGTCCTCCAAGGCGCTTCGGATCTGCGCAAAGATCTGTTCGTCGGTGAAGTGCATCCCCCTCGGGCGCGAGGGGCGCGCCATACGGGCAGGCCCGGACGCAGAGGCCGCACGTCGTCTTCACGTTTCGGCATTTGGAGGGGTCGACGACGGCGATGATGGGCTCGATCTCGACCTTGTCCTTGGAGAGGATGGTGGCGGCCCGGGCAGCCGCGCCGCTGCCTTGGGAGACGCTGTAGGGGATGTCTTTGAGGCCTTGGCAGGCGCCCGCGAGGAAGATGCCGTCAACCGGCGTGTCGATGGGTTTGAGCTTGGGATGGCTTTCCATGAAGAAGCCGTCCGTTCCCCGCGTGATGTGGAGTATGGTGGCCAACTCATCGGTTCCCGATCGGGGGACGCCGGCGGTGCTGAGGACGACTAATTCGGCTTCCACCTCAATGGGCTCGCCGAGGATGGTGTCGTCGGCTCTGATAAGTAGGT
>SMTZ1_10005860_pt1 | contig 12705 bp, 10 predicted proteins | sample DeeMarSWOR136_30_FD_25667 | JGI IMG/M metagenome (IMG submission 25667) | reverse complement strand
ATGAATGATGTTTCCCGTTCCATTAAGTTCCAAATTGAATACAGCTGGCAGCAAAATATATCAAAAGCCAAGAGCGATTCTCTTACTTCTGCTACTGAGGGAGCTGTTCTCGCCAGTGTTATAAATGCACCACTCCTTTACACCTATTCCTCAAGTTTATCTGACACTACTAAAGATGTTCTTTATAAACTAGGAGTTAAAAACATATATCTAGTAAACCTTGGTGACCACATATCCAGCACCGTTAAAGAAGAGATCAACGATATTGCAAACATCAAAGAACATTACAAACAACCTAAACAGATATATGATGCTATCACGAAAATAACAGGTCAAAACGATGTAATATTTACTACAATTGACCCTTGGAGTTATTGGTATGCCAGAGTAAAGAAAGAACCAGCTGGTGAAAAAGAAAAAGCATTATATATAGGCCCTGCTGCCTATTCTGCTGCTCATCATGGCAGCCCAGTTTTAATTGTTGATAATCATCCACGTCTTTCTTCAGCAGTTGTATGGCATAATGAGTTCTGGAGACGTTACGGACGTGGGGAAGAACCTTTTGTTGGTGAGATGGTTTTAACTGGTAGACGTATCTATGATTTCTTAGATGATTATGGTTTTGACAAGGAGGGCATGGAGAGTATAGTCACTGTTGCAGGTCAATATGATATCGGTATTACGTGGGATCGTATTTTCCCAGGTGTAGCGAATTCAGGTAGAATCTGCGGTACTCCTGTCGATACAGCTTATTGGATCTCTCGTAACGTATTTTACCCTGCCATGATTTTTGTAAACCCTGCTTTACAGGGACAAGTTGAACTTGAAACTGGAAGCACAAGCAGCCGAGAAGGGATTATAGGACTATTTCAAAAACCATTTTTAAACACTTTAGTTGTAAAAGAAGGCGGAACCAGAAAATTTGAAAACCCTGTACTATGCTCTTTTATTAGCTATGAACACCGGTTTAATGAGAGAGCAAGTGAATATTATGGAGCTATGTATGAGTGTGCTGATGGGTTGATCCCTGGTGTGACTCCTACGTTTGAAGCTATAGATGAAGGTTCTATTGAGAAATATACTGGCGAAAAAGGAGCTTATTTCCCGGATATGACTGTAACAGAAATCGTGCCTTTCTATTTGAAGAAAGGCGGGTATGAGGTTGCTTTTTCTACAAGTCTCCCTGCGGTAGCAAACAATCTCAATGAAGGAGTTATTTTATGGATACATAGTTCACATGGGGTTGGAGGAGAAGATGGATCTACTGATTTTTGGGATCCGAAAACTGGGTTCCAAAATTTCAGACTTTTAAAACTCTTTGCTGGTGCTACAAAAGAAGAAAACCCCTGGAGAGCCTATGAGTGGTTGCTGGGTTCTACTGAGGAACCTGATACTATGTCGATGGATATTCAGGGGATATTTCCTTTTACGAATATCCGCGGTCTGCTCTTACCACCGTTGGGTCAGGATTGGGTGATTGCAAGAAAACCAATAAGAGAATGGCTAGCTGATAGACCACTACTTGGAGATTTCTTCAGTAAAATACTTCCTCCTGATGATTTATATGATGGTGTAATAGGATCCATGGGTTATGGTAGATATCCAGCGGATAAAAAAAATGCAACTGAGATAGAGGCAGAATTGGATAATCTGCATTCTGTTGGATTAATAACTAGTATATGCTTTACTGCGAACACTTATTTCCATTTGATGCTTATGCGACATGGTTGTGTGTTTCAGGTGCAAGATCCTTGGCCAACGTCGTGGTATAGCACTGTTTGGCAGCAATCTATACCACGGGATATCGCACTTGGTTACACCATTGGCGAGGCATATACAAAAGGTATTAGCCACGTCGGAATCTTATATCTCGGTGGTGGTGGAACAAATGGTGATGAACCACAATGGTGGTGGGATACAGCAGAAAATGTTCTTTACTACGGAGACCCAGATCTACGTGTTTTTGTCCCAGGGGAAGAATATAGTAGCGCAAATAATTGGGATGAACCAACACCGTTGAGATACGATAATGATATTTCTATAAATGGTCATACACCATTTGGAGCAACAAGCTATCCACACGCGAAAGAACCGCAACCAAAAATACCTTTATGGGTAATAGTAGTAATCATTATAATATTATTACTTGTAGTTGGTGTGGCAGCAATAAGAGGAAAAAAACGTAAATAAATTGGGATAAATATAGTTCCCATTCTTTTTCATTTCAATTTGCTGAAATAATTATATATAAATATAATAAGTTATATATACTCGCCAAATACATATATTAGTAGGCTACAATGTCTATTTATTCACAGATGTGTATTTGGGGGAAACATATGATAAAAATATTGAATAAATCCAAAGGTTTTGTAGCATTATCAGTAGTATGCATACTACTATTAAGTGCGCTTTTACCGATTAGTCAAGCAATAGATATGGATCGTATCGAGAGTTTTAACAAAGGACCATCCTACACCGATGTTGTGCCAATTAAAAAAACAACTTTTGTCAACTACGATAAAGAAACCCACCTTGATGACTATGCGTACCTTGCAGCGGTTCCAACTGCTGTTTTTAACCAAGATGGTAAGTTGTTTTCACATCCACTATTATTCTATGAAGATGAATACGAATACGAAAATGACGAGGAACGTACTTTAAACTCCCGTCAAGGTGTTGACTATTTTATGGAAGATTGGCTTTCGTACAGTCAGGATGAGCTTGATCAGATGACTCTAATTAATGTGCCACTTGACAAGGTAGATCATTGGAAAGCAAACGAATACTCTACAATAGATGGCGAAAACCCTTATGAGATTGCTAGTCAACTTGCTTTACAAGATTGGTCATACTCAGATGAAGCTGTCATTGCTGTAATAAATGAAAATATTGAGGAAATAGAAGAAAAAACCTCTGATATTATTACTGATTCTCTCCCTTCAAATTACAAAATAGGGAAGGAAAATTTCAATATGGAATTACCCACTATTGGAGTAGGAGGTAACTATGAATCCTTCACGGTTAACCCTCCATATAAGTATATTATAGTTGATATGATGTGGGAAAACCCTGGTTTTGATCCTGATTTGCAATTATATGATGACCAGATAGGAATGGTTGACGCAAGCTCCAAGTGGAACTGTTTTGAGGGCGCTGGAGAGGTATGTAGCTCTTATGTTTATAACTATGGAAACTGGGAGGTTGGTATAACATATATGCCAACACAATCCTTATCTTCAGATACAGGAAAGATGGAGGGAATGTTTGAAAATGAGGCATATAAACCTATGAGTTTAATCTCAGGATTGTTAAACAAGAAAAAGGACGTCCAGAAAATTAATATCAGATTTTTTCCTGGAGAGGAAATAGAAATCCCCGATCCAACTCCATACGGATGCAGAGATGCAGATTTCACGTTGAAATGGGATAATAAAAATGTTAGGCTTGGTTTTATCTTACTAGATCCTTCAGGTGTGGAAATTTTTTCTGCCCCTACGGATGATGAAATTGTAGATGGTATTAAAGGTGATACAACCGAGCGGCAAATCCATATAGAAAAACTTGGTGAATGTGTTGGAGATGAACGTTACTCTGTTTGCGTTTTTTCACTGGATGATATCTCTCAATCTGTTGATTTTGAAATTGAATATAGTTGGTATAAAAAAGTTACAAAGGAAGAAGGAGCTTCTCTTAGCTCTGCCAGCGAAGGTGCTGTTCTAGCTAGTGTAATTAATGCGCCAATGTTATATTGCTCACCTTCTGAAATTTCTGATGATACAATAGATACACTATATCAGCTTGGTGTAGAAAATATTTATTTAGTAGACATTGGAGATCGTTTATCAGATAGTATAGTAGAAGAAATCGAGAATGCAGCTGAAATTGAAAATCATTTTACTATTTTAAAAGATATTTATGATAGGATTCGTGATGAAACCGGTAGTAATGATGTTGTTTTTACAACCTTAGATTCATGGGCACCTTGGTTAAGAGACAAAAAACCAGTATATGATCTTCAAGAAAACAGTGAATTGTTCATTGGCCCAGCTACCTATATTGCTGCTCATCATGGAACACCTGTATTGATTGTTGATGAACATCCCGAGTTATCTCAGGCAGTTGTCTGGCACAGTGAATTTTGGATAAATTTCAAGCGTCAAAAACTGCCATCTGTTGCTTGTATGGTTTTAACAGGAAGACAAGTATATGAATTTTTAGATGAGTATGGTTTTGATGAGAAAGGCAGCATGGAAACCATGATAACAGTCTGCGATCAGTTTGATATTGGTATAACATGGGATAGATCTTTTGTTGGAGCAGCTATTCCAGGTAGATTCTGTGGCACTCCTGTCGATACAGCTTATTGGATCTCTCGCAACGTATTTTACCCTGCTATGATTTTTGTTAACCCTGCCCTTGATCCAAAAGGTATTGAACTCATAGATGGGAGCCGAAGTAAAATCCAGCTTATTGGAGGAAAACTTCGAGAGCCCTATGGAACAGATCTCGTGTATACCCAAAAATCTGGCTATAGAGATTTTAAATATCCTGTTTTCCACACCTATACTACATTTAGGCATAATTTCAATAGGGATGCTAGTAAACATTGGGGTTGTACTTACACTTGTGCTAATGGTATCATACCTTATGTTACACCTTCTCCATATCCCATAGACGAGGGTTTAACTGACAAGGTTGGTGCCTATTATCCAGATCTTACAGAAACAGAAAACGCGCCAATTTATGCAGAAAGAGCTGGGTATGATAACGTGTTTTCCACTAATTTTGATGCGGTTACAGAGGACCTTAACAGTGGTGTTATTATTTGGCTAATTGGTTGTCACGGAGCTGCTGGTGGCGGAGGGAAACTAGGCTTATGGAACGTTAATAGTCCTTATGTTGACGAACCTAATCCATGGAGAGCTTATGAAAGAATCTTAGCGTCTCCTAGAAACTGGGATGAACTTCGTGAAAAATTCCTAGGATCAAGTAATCCTTTACTTGCTAAACTTTTAAGGATTATTACTTTGCCTATTGATTTGGTTTTTAGAGATAAAGGTTCCACTGAAAATCCAGATGTAGTTGTTTTTAATCCTCAATTGCCTAAAATGCTCTGGGATCTCTTTGGTGTCGACTTGCATATGGAAACGTATGGACTAAGAAGCCTTATCCCTATTCTTGGAACGCGTTTCTGGACTTATCATGACGGTATTGTCATTGATCCATTACCCGGTGGAGAGAATGTCATAATTAATTACGATGGTTATCAGTTTGATGACGCATTAGAAAACCTTCATTCTTGTGGAATAACCTCTGGTGCTTGTTATATTTCTAATACCTATCTTCATATGGCACTTATTAGACATGGATCTGTGTATCAAATTATTGACCCATGGTCAACATCTTGGTATAATTCATGGTGGAAACAATCTATATTTAGAGATCTTGCCCTTGGTGACACTATTGGAGAAGCGTATGAAAAAGCTATGGCAGCAGTAGGTGTTGAGTACCTTGTTGACCAATGGTGGTGGGATCTTAATGAAAATGTTCTTTACTTTGGTGACCCTGACCTTCGAATATTTACTCCTAAAACAACGTATAGTGATAATAACCATTGGAAAAAGGAGGATACAAAAGCGTTACAATACGATGAAGAGTTAAATCTCAATGGTCACATGCCATTTGGTGCAACAAATCATCCACATGAAAAAGAACCACAGACCTTTATACAGAAAAATCTGTTTATTCTAGTAATCCTAGGATTAATAATACTTCTCTTTATAGCATTGGCTTTAATAGGCAGAAAAAAGAAATAAACAAATGGCGTGAAATAATCAAGTCCAACTTTCACGTCTCAAATTCTATTTTTTAATCCATAATTATTGCAAAGTCTACTTACATTATCGTTAATCTTTGATATATACTTTTTATCTGGTATGTAGCTGTTTTCGTACAATTTTTCGTATTTTTCAACAAGATCTGGATAGGATTCCTTTAAAATGTTTATATAAAACGTTTTTTGATCTCCTTTAAGTTCCAGATGTTTATGTAAAAGATACTCAACTTTATGGTTCCTCGAGGATTTCACTATATCTTCCAGTTCGTCTTCAACGATGTATGGGAGGACTGGAATTATTGCCAATCCTGTTTTAATACCTACTTTTGTAAGTTTTTCAATAGTTTGCAACCTTGTTTGTGGCGAAGGTACATTTTTTTCAAAAAGTTCAGAAATAGATTGTTTTAATGATATTGTACTGAGTGTTACTAAACAATTCTCAATTTCTGAAAGTATATCAATATCTCTAATTACTAAATCAGATTTTGTAAGAATATGACATGAAAAATCCTGTTGCTGAATGATTTTTAATAAATCTCTAGTAATTTTGAATTCTTCTTCAGCTTTTTGATATGGATCATGAACAGATCCAACTATTATCTTACCTTTTTTTGTTTTTATTAGTTCTTCTTGGAGAATCTCTCTTGCATTTGTCTTAATGAATATTGTTTTATCAAATGATGAATCACAGTACAAACATCCAAATTCACAATTTTGATAGGGATCAACTGTGTAATCTCCACCGAATAATTTGTCCTTTGTGGTTATTTTATTTAATAAAAAATCCACTCTAATTTCTCTATACTGCATTATAATACATCATTAAGGGAAATTATATATATGTTTTTGTTTGAAATGAAATCAGATGTAAAAACCTCTTATTCTCATAAACATTTATATATTACATAGCCCTATTTAATTGGGGGCATATTCTGGTAAAAAAAGGGTTGATAATCGCGATAATAACTTCGTTTATTCTATCGATAATAACTCCAATGGTAGTTGGAGATAGTACCAAGCTTTTATTTGAAGATACTTATAGTTATAATGCTAAGTTATATGATGAACTCCCCAATATAATGCTGACTGGATACTGGAATCCAACTGGACAAATGATTGCACCTTTTAGCAATGATACATATTTGAACCCAGATGGATGGAAAGGTGAAAACTGGGAAGACCGTGGTTATAATATCTATTCTTTTTTCCCTACACCTGGAACTTATAATGGTACATTTGAAATTGATTATCAAGACACCTGGGGGGATTTTTGGAGTATTACCGCCCAAGTTAAACCAATTGCAATTATTAGTTTCGGTGCTGGTATTGGTCCATGGGAAATTGAATACAATGCCCGTAACCTAGATACATGGGTTCCAGATAAAAAGCCACCAAAACAACCTACACCTTGTCCACCTGATAGTACTGTACCTGTAGGATATGCCCGCCATTCAACGCTTCCTGTTCAAGAAATTGAAGATGCGGTCAATGAACAAACATCTATCAATGCATGGGTTGATTGGGAGGATAACCCCGGTGCTTTCCTTTGTGAATACATGGCCTATCTTGGGATGTGGTACCAATCAATTCATAAAAACGATGTTTTGCATCCGTGTAAAGCAGCAGGTTTCATCCATGTAGATAGTGAGACTCTATTAGAATACGCTATGGAAACAACTAACATTACAATTCGTGAAACAATAGAATATCTCTCTTGTGTACAAAACCCTCCAGAAACACCAACTATAACAGGTCAAAATACAGGTAAAATATGGAAAGAATACGAATATACATTTATTTCAAATGATCCTGATAATGATGAGATATTCTTCTATATCAATTGGGGGGACGGTCAAATAGAAAAATGGCTTGGACCATTTGAATCAGGGAAGAGTGTAGTTGTTTCTCACAGTTGGATTTTCTTTGGAAGTTATAAGATCAAAGTTATAGCCAAGGATACCTGTGGTGCTTTAAGTGATTGGGGGACACTAACTGTCACAATGCCAAGAAATAGGCTATTGACCAACACATTGTTCCTACACTTACAAGAGTGGTTCCCAAATGTGTTCCCATTGCTAAGATACATACTGCGACTGTAAATTGCGTTCTACATTTCCTCAGGTGCAACGATACCAAGAAGGTTCAAACCGTTTTGTAGAACGATTCTTGTTGCATCAACCAATGCAAGTCTTCCAATTCTGAGTTCAGTATTTTTTTCGGGTAAAACAGGGCAATCTCTATAGAATTGGTTAAACTGAGATGCAACTTCAAATAAATAAGTGGTTATACTATGTGGTTTACAGCCTTCACATGCTTCATCGATAACAATAGGAAATCTTGCTAATTTTTTTATTAGATCTATCTCAGAATCATGGTTTAATAGAGTAGCATCAACATCTTTTATTTCATCTTGTTTTTTTGAAAGAATACTACACGCACGAGCATGAGAGTATTGAATAAATGGTGATGCATTTCCTTCAAAGTTTAAAGCTTCATCCCATTTGAAAGCAATATCTTTTTCAGGTTGGACTTTTATAATATTGTAACGCAAGGCACCTATACCTATCTTTTCCGCTATTTCTTTCATCTTTTTTTCTGAGAGTTCTTTCCCTCTTCGGTTTTTGACTTCATCATATGCTCTTTTAACACATTCATTGATAAGATCGTCGAGATATACAACTCTTCCGCGTCTAGTTGACATTTTGCCACCAGGAAGAGAGACAAACGAGTAAAATATCACGTTAGGAATAATCTTAGCTCCTACTAGATTCAACGCTATCTCTACTTGTTTTGATTCAAGTTTATGGTCCTCACCAAGGATATTTACTAGTAAATCAGCATGTTTTGCTTTCCAAAGATGATAAGCTATATCTCTAGTAGCATAAAGGGTTGTACCATCTTTACGGATAAAGACAAATTTTGTATTTCTACCTTGAATGCCAAAAGGCTCCATGTCTAAATAAAATGCTCCTTCTTCTTTACCACAATACTTAGATTTTTTAAGTTTTTCAACAACAGAATAAACACTTTTATCTCTAACAAAATTTGATTCAGGAACGTAATTGTCAACAGTTATATTTATACGGTTCAGACTTTCTTTTATCCCCTCTAAAACAGGAGCATATGCCTTATGTACGAGTTCTATAGTTTTTTGCTCTCCCTCTTCACTTTTTTTAACTATTTCACTGATTTGTTTTGAAGCTTTTTCATCATCCTCCATAAGTTTACTAGCTAATTGGTAAAATCCAACTGTTTGATGATCAGGTTTGTCGTAATCAGATTTTGGAACTTCTTTTTTATCTAAATTATTAACTCCCCATGCTAAAATTGCTACCTGCTTACCTGTATCATCAAGATAAAACTGTGATTCAACATTGTAACCTGCGGCTTTAAAAATCCGAACAATGGTATCACCAATAATAGGATTCCTTGCTCTACCAACATGTAAAGGTCCATTTGGATTAGCTGAAGTGTGCTCAACAATTGCTTTTTTATTCTTCCTTGGTAGGTATCCATATTTTTCTTGATTTGATAGAATAGATTTTATTGTTGAAATTTTTAGATTTTTATTATCTATAAAGAAATTTACATACGCACCTTTTGTTACGACTTTTTCAATCCATTTACCTTTTCCTATCTTTTTTGCAATATCTTTTGCAATATCATTTGGTGATTTTTTTGCTATAGGTGCTATAGAAAAACATGGAAATGCAAAATCACCTAATCCCTCTGGCGGGGTCTCCAATTTTACTTTACAATCATATTTTAACTGAGATAAAACTTTCTTCAGCACGGTTGTAATTTCTTTTTTAGCTTCATCTAGAGGATACATTATACAAACTGGAAATTGTAATAATGTTTATAGGGTTTTGCACAAAAAAAGGAAAAAATGGTTTTATACTAGTAGGCTTAATAGTGCTAAAACCATCAAAACTATTGGTGCAGCTATTGTTAGTCGCTTTTCTAATGGTTTAACCTGGAACTCAGGAATTGTTACTTTATGCTCCTTTAGATATACAAGTGGTACTATAACAAGTGCCATTGCAATTGTTGTTGAAAGTAGATGCCAGAACATAAACGGAAGCGCCTTAGTATAACAAAGGGCAAGACCCTCCCAAGTATAAGTGTACCCCCATGATGGTCCTCCTAGCCAGGTTCCAAAGTTAGTCCAGAGATCATATAATAAGATGCCGCCTATTCCTGCGCCAAGTATTCTTGGTACATGTCTTATCGTTAGGCTTTTCTTAGTTTTTAGAATGTATCCGATGAGACCCAATATGGCAAAACCTGACCATGTAAATAATAAGATCCAGTTGTTGCCAATTACGAGATCTGTGATCACCATTACGGAAATCGGGATAATAAACGTAAAATATCCACCTAGAAGTAATCCACTAATAAGAGAGATTATTGCGACAACAAAGAATAAGTCTAACATGAACATCGGTTGAGTAATACCATTTATTGTGATGTAGATCGATGGTGATCCTGGTAGATTATTATGTAAAAGAATTCTAATAATGGATCCAAATGCGATTAAAAGTGTAGCTAGCATTATTCTATTTTTATTTTCAAAAATTTTTCCTATCATTTTTAACCCTCGCATCATAATATCCTTTTTCTTTATATATTTTCTTTTTTTATCTTAGAATGATTCAAATTTCCATTCTATCAAATCATCATTTTGGACATATACTTTATCTGCACTATCTGTTGCAAATTGTCCATTTATATAAAACAGCCACCACCAGCGATAATCCTTTCCATGGACATATTCTGATCCTTGATAAGTTATTGACTCTATTTCATAACCCCCCATTTGTTCACTATAGGTAGTTTTTACAGTAATATCGCCCTTTTTATCAGCCTCGAGTAGGAAATCAAACACAGTTGAATTGTCTACAGTTAAAACATTTGAGTAGGTCGTTCCGTCCCCGAAGTCAATCACTAAAGTTGCAGTAACTTCACCATAGCTGATAACTTTTGGTGGTTCAAAGGTAATAATTCCAGCGCTAATTCCACCAAGGAATAAACCTATTATAATTATTAATGGTATGAGTATTTTTGAAGCATAAATTAGGTTGCCTTTAGTTTTCTGATTCATAACCAGGTAAAATATAGCAAAAGATTAAAATCTAACATTTTTGATAACGATTGTTACCTAAATGAGTAACGATAAAATATTTCGGGCTTTAAGTAGCCCTACGCGGATTAAGATTCTAAAGGTGCTAACACATGAAGAAATGCATCTATCAGGATTAGCTAGACAGCTAAATATATCTGTTCCAGTAACATCTCGACATATTAAAATCCTTGAAAATGTAGGATTAATAAATAAGAGAATCTTTGGAAATACATATTTGTTAACTACAAGGATTAAAAATTTAGAAGATGCATTAGAACCCTTTATCGAGGAATCAACAGTTGAAATAAATAGGAAAAAAAGTATTTTTGAGGCTTTAAAACAAATTCCCGGTGTAGAAGTCAGAAAAGTTGGAAATCATCAGTACATTAAATCGATAGATGGGGATGAAGGCTATTATATATATGAGATTAATGGCAAATTACCAAAAAAACCCATAGATGAATATACAATTGAAAAAAAAGTTACACTTGATTTAAAAAAACTTGTTTCAGTAAAAAAGAAAAAAATTAATGTTAATGTAAAGAGTCAAGAGTAATAATACAGAACATGACATATAATAATCATACTCGAAGTAATATTTTTGAAAAGGTTTATATTACAAAACAATATAAGGGGAGCAAGGTGGAAACTGTATGGCTATAGGTTTCGTACTAATAAGTGCAGCACCTGCGCGAGAACATGATGTGTATAATAAACTCTCCAAGGTACCAGAAATTGTAGAATTACACCCGCTCTTTGGAGAATATGACCTTATAGCCAAAATACAGGCAGATGACTTTGAAAAACTTGGAAAAATAGTGGTAGACAAAATAAGATCAATAGAGGGTGTAATAGACACAAAAACATTAACAGGAACAAAATTTTAAGGGAGGAAAAATAATGGACATGGTAAGTCAATTCTTAAGTATGTTGACGCTGGTATTTGCCATTGCAAGTATCATTGCAGGAATATTTACCGCCTATTTTGGATCTGGTAAAAGCAGAGCAGTTGGGGGAATATTAATTGTTATAGGATTGCTCGTGTTTATAATATTCCTATATGGTGCTGGATTGTTAGACTCATTTATGGGAACACCAAGTGGTATCTTGAATTTTAAAGATACAATTGTTCAAGGTGTAGTAGCAATTCTTGGTGCTATTGTAGGAGCAGCAATTGCACTTGGTATATTCCTATTGGCAATAATGAAGGCATAAGCTATAATTATTAACTTAAAAATTAATATCTTCTTCTTTTCCTTCAATAATTCTGTGTCATCAGATTACTCATACAATCTCTGCACATACCTGTTTTTAGTTCGTCATCTTCAATTAGTTCGTTAACCCCACAACATTGACAAATATGCAAAATTTTTCCTCCCTCAAACTACAAAGTATTTATTGTGTAAAGCCCGGAATCCTTATTTATAGATATTTACTTAGTTGCTCTCTAATTTCTTTTGCTCTTTCCTCACTTTCTGTGGGCATATGTTTTGTATCAATTGCTGCCTCGATACAATTTAGGAGCATTTCTATCTCAAGTTTAGATAACTCAATTGTAACTTCAACCATTTTTTCCTACCCCCGGTTTTATTAAGAATTTGTTATTCATTTATATCCTCTTTCTGTGCGTCTGATTCTTTTTAATCATAGCGGGCATTTTAGGTTTTCTTATATGTTTTTTACTTTTCTTCTTAAACCTCTCATCTTTCGGAATATCTGACATTCCAGAACCAATATATCG
>SMTZ1_10005531_pt1 | contig 12706 bp, 16 predicted proteins | sample DeeMarSWOR136_30_FD_25667 | JGI IMG/M metagenome (IMG submission 25667) | reverse complement strand
AGGGATTGCACTCCTGTCCAACTAATGGAGGTAAGTATGAAACGATGGATTTTCATTACCACAATGATGACAATACTTCTTGGTTCGGTTCTTTGTTTTGCGAACGATTTATCAACCATGGGCAAGGCACAGACCATAGATGCCGTCTGTCCCCCCTTCTTTCTTAAAGATGACGCCGGCAACATCATCGATCCGGTTCACAATCTGAATACCGACAAGCCGTATTCGCCGAAACAAACCTGCGGCGTTGCCGGTTGCCACGACTACAATAAAATTATAGAGGGTTTTCATTTCACCCAGGGCAAAGGGGAGCCGCCCACAGCCGCTCAGGCACAGCGTTATCAATGGGCTTCCTCGCCGGGCAATTACGGCGGCAACTGGTGTTCGCCAGCGCCGCTGTATCACTATTTATCGCCAAAACAAAATACATCTCCCCGAACAATGGATATGACATCGTTCAGTTTTATTACCGCTGGCTGTGGCGAGTGTCATCCCGGCGGCGGTTCGGCCGAATACGATCGCAATTGCAACCGCTACGATCAATTTATGGCGGAAAAAGGCTACACCTCGGGCGGCGATAACAATTTCGATGGCGATTACTATCAAGCCCGCTGGAGCGAAACCGGAGTATTGGAAGCCGATTGCATGATGTGCCATCAGCCCGAGTACAATAATGCTGAGCGCAAGAAGCAGTTGAAGGCACTGAATTTCCGCTGGGCAGCCACCGCCGCAGCAGGGTGGGCAACCGTAACTGGATCAGTTCAGGAAAAAATTCCTGTGAAAGTCGCTTATAATCCCTCGCTGTTTGATGCCGATGGAAAAATCTCGCCGCACATCGTCCGTGAGCCGCGCAACAAAGCCTGTCTCGAATGTCATGCCCAGCCCGGCTGGAAAAAACGGGGCGCCAACTATTCCATGCGCACCGATGTTCATCTCCGAGCGGAATTAAAATGCGTCGATTGCCACCCGGCAGGATCAAAAGCGCTGGACAGCCGCATCAATGAAAAAGAAATGCACCAATTCGGCAAGGGCGATGACCCCGGCGGTCTGGTGCGAAATGATCTGGATAACACGGTGCTCGATTGTGATTATTGCCATACCAATGGCTACCTGGGAGCGCCCATTGCGAAACACACCTGGTTGCCGCCGCTGCATCTCGATAAAATTGCCTGCCAGACCTGCCACATTCCTGAGCGAGCTGTGAAACCAGCGCAATTTCAAGCGGGTGATGTTTTCAATCCTGGCGTCAAGATTCCCAGCAAAGGCAAATACCTGTGGGTGTTTTATGGGCCTGACATGCAATATTACAATCACTATGGCAATCTGGAAATGATGGGTTTTGACGACAAGCCCACCGATCCCTTCAAGCCCGTGCTGGCCAATTACAAGGGCAAAATTTATCCCGTCAATCGCATTCATAGCGCCTGGCCTGGCATCGAAATCGAGGGCAAGCCAGGCTTAATGCAGCCGTTGATGAGTGACATCTACAAAATGTGGACGACGCACTTTAAAGATGCAACGAAATATTCTGAGCTGGCAAAAATCAAGGATGATAACGGCGATGGCGTGATCGAAGTCAATCGTCCCGAAGAGATCGACGCCCTGATTGCTGCAGTGACCAATATGTTGAAAGAAACGAAATACCCGATGGAAGGCAAGCGGGTGGTCTGGGCGCTGAATGATCGGGTCTATCGTTCGGGCACAGAATTTTATACTATTCCGAAGAAGGAATGGGAAGCATCGCCGTACGCCAATGTGCATAAATATAATCATGATGTTTATCCTGCCCGAGCAGCGTTGGGATCGAATGGCTGTTCCGACTGCCATAGTGGATCGTCAAATTTCTTCTTTGCTCAAACATTGAAATATCCTTTTGATGTCGATGCCAAACCAATCACCGCAGCTCAGTTTAATTTGCTTGGCTACGATGGCAAACCGAAAATTTACAGCAGCGCCGCCAGAACTACGGCCGTTTTTTTTGCTGGCTGACGATTGTGGTATTGGCAGGATTATTCATTCATATTATTCTGGATTTCTTTGCTCGTCTGCGCTTGCGGCGCTCAGAAAAATTAGCAGAAACAGCAGCAGAAAAAACCGTTCAGCGGTTCAATACCCATTATTTGACCCAGCATCTGTTGCTGATTATCAACGTGCTGCTGATGGTCATTTCTTCGATTTTTCTCTGGGGATTACGCTACTCTGGCGCAACCTGGGCAGCATCATTGACAGGAGCATTAGGCGGCGTAGATTTCTGGCGACTGGTCCATCGGGCGGGCGCACTGGTGTTGATCTTGACCAGCATCTATCATCTCATTTACAGTTTGGTGCATCCCGACGGCCGCCGAGATTTTAAGCAGATGATTCCCACAGGCAAAGATTTCCGTGACTTTGGACAGAATATGTTATGGTTCATCGGGGCACGCCCGGAACGGCCTCAATTCGGTCGGTTCTCATATTTTGAAAAATTCGACTATTGGGCTGTGTTCTGGGGGTGTGCCATTATGATCGTTTCGGGTCTGGCATTATGGGTGCCTGAGATATTCCGATTGATAATCCCGTCAGCCTCACCAGCATTCTTCGAAGCCATGAAGGAAGCCCATTCACATGAAGCGATGCTGGCAGTGCTAGCGATTTTTATCTGGCACATTTATAATGTTCATTTTCGTCCCGACCGATTTCCCGGCACCTTTTTCTGGGTCCATGGTCGCATGAGCCAGAAAGAAATAACAAGCGAACATCCGCTGGATTTGGCTGGTCAATAAATGATGATTTGTCATCCTGAGGCGTTCTTTGCCGAAGGTTTTATTACTACCAGACGTGACGAGGTTGAAGCTTCCCTTCGCTCTGGCTCAGGCCTACCCTGAGTTTTTCGAAGGAACAGGCTTCATCGCGATAAAAAACATTGGGATTCAGAATGACACGCATTCGGAGTTAGTTGGATAACCATAATCAAAAAACTTGAGAGTATCAATTGAACACAGATAATATTATTGTGCAGGTCAGTCATTTAACCAAAAATTTCAATAATTTCACCGCTGTAGACGGGATCGATTTTGCCGTGCACGAGGGCGAGATTTTCGGCTTTCTGGGTCCCAACGGCGCCGGAAAAACCACGACGATCAATATGCTCACCGGACTGGCGCGGCCCACTTCGGGACAAATCGCCTATTTGGGTGCCGATTACACGAAGGACATTAAACGGGCGCAGCCGCTGCTGGGCATCGTCCCGGACGAGAGTAATCTCTACGAGGAATTGGACGGCTTCGAGAACCTGGGCTTTTGCGCCGCTTTATATGGCATGCCCAAATCCGAACGGGAACCTCGCGCCCGGCAATTGCTGGAGCAATTCAGTCTTACCGATGCCGGAAAAAGGCCTTTTAAATTTTATTCCAAAGGGATGAAGCGAAAGCTGACCGTCGCTGCCGGCATCATTCATCAGCCGAAAATTCTGTTTCTGGACGAGCCGACCACCGGCATCGATGTCGCCAGCGCCCGGCAGATTCGCGCGCTCATCCGTCAGCTCAATGAGTCCGGTACCACGATTTTCATGACCACGCATTATATCGAAGAAGCAGAGCGTTTGTGTCACCGCATTGCGTTCATCGTTAACGGCAAAATTATTCGCATCGGCTCCGTGCCGGAGTTAATGCAGCACGTCCAGCAGGATCATATTCTGCAATTTACCTTCGCCGATGCCGTTCAGTTGCCGCCGGATGTTGAGTCGCAATTTCCCGGCTGCGCTGTAAGTCGGTTGAACGAAAACATGCTGCGCGTCCAGTCGCCGCAGCCCCTGCCGTTGATGCCATTGATGCAGTTTTTTGAAGGGCGGAGCATGAACGTACTGGAAGCCAGAATCATAAAGCCATCGCTGGAAGAGGTGTTCGTCAGGCTTACCGGCGTGGAAGCGGGTGAAATGAAAAAAGATAAGGAGGGGCAAAAAAAATGAAGACCGGGATTGCGTTCTGGAACATCCTGCGCAAGGACATGCGCAACTACTATCTGAAACCGCCCAACATCAGTTGGGGCATCATTTTTCCGTTTGCCTGGATGCTGATGTTCTTCATCAAATCGGGCACGGCGATGGGGGTCCGCGATATCCTTCCCGGCGTGATGGCCATGTCGATTCTGTTCGGCACCACCTCCATGCTGGCGGTGACCATCACCTTCGAGCGCCGCAACCGCTCGTTCGACCGGCTGCTGCTGGCGCCCATCAGTCTCACCCATCTGATGCTCGCTAAAACCCTGGGTGCGATTTTGTTCGGCATTGTCAATGCCTTTGTTCCAATGTTGGTATCGCTATTCATCATCGATCTGGCAGGCGTCAATTGGCTGACTGTTCTGGGAGCGGTTATTTTGATTGCAGTGACGTCGACCTTCCTGGGCTTATTCATTGCCGTCTCGGTGAGCGAGGTCTTCGAGGCGCAGACATTCTCCAATTTTTTCCGCTTTCCGATGGTCTTTTTATGCGGTCTGTTTATCCCGATCAGCCAATTGCCGATCTTCTTGTGTCCGCTGTCCTATATTTTCCCGCTGACCTATGGGGTGGACATCCTGAAGGCCGCGATTAATCAGCAGGGATTTATGATAGCCAGTATCAGCTTCCCGCTACTGCTGGTGTTTTCGGTCGCGTTGTTTATGATCAGCAAACACAATATTCAAAGGCGATGGATTTATTAAGCAACGAATTGATTACTTTTTTCAACACGTGAAAAGCGTCTATTCAGAGGAATAATCAAAATGCATATCTTTGATCTCAAAAACATGCCATCGCACCCGTATGCCGAACGGCAGAAGAATGTCTTTTTTCAGCAGGAAGAATTTAAAGCGCGCATCATCGATCTGAAACCGGGCGGCGAAATGCCGACCTGCAAGATGGAATCTTATGTGATGTTCTATGTTATTTCCGGCATTGCCCAGGTGATGGTCAACCAGGAAAGCGTCGAGCTTTCCGAGGGACACTGCTTGATCACCGAACCTGCCACGTTGGCAATGAAAACCCAAAACGGCGTGCGGATGATGGGGATTCAAATTTCTAAACTATAAAAGGCAAAAAGCAGCCATGAAACCAGAGAACTTAAAAGAGTCGTTCGAGAAAAATATGGTAATATCGCTTTTCAGCCAACTCCTCAGGCGGAGGGATTCTATATATATAGATGGAGTCCACTTTAGAAGTGGACTCCATCTATACTATGGAAAGGAGCAATTATGACCGCAGACGAGGTTTTGAAAACAAAAAAGTCATTCGCCGTCATCGGCGCTACGACGAATAAAGAGCGCTATGGCTATGAAGTTGTTGAGATCTTGCATTCCAGTGGCTACCAGGTTTTTCCGATTAATCCCAAATATTACGAGATCGACGGCATCACCTGTTATCCCTCGTTGAAAGCGCTGAAGCAAAAACCCGACGTCGCCATCACCGCTCTGGCGCCTGCTAATACGGAGCAGGCGATTGCTACGATCAAGGAGCTGGGCATTAAAACAATCTGGATGCCGCCAGGCTGCTGGTCGGATGAGGCAGTGAAAAAGTGCCAGCAGCTTCAGCTTGACTTTATCTATGACGTGTGCCCCGTTGGCATTTTAAAGTTAATGCTACTTAAAAAATAATTGATTCTTTTAACTCAAGAACAATTCGAAAGGGGAGAGATTGGAATGAGTGAAGAAGTAACCACGGTTACCATTGGGGGAATGAAAATCGGATTGATTGGACTGTCCGAAATCTTTGCGACCTTGAAGCAGATGAACCTATCGGATGAGTCGAAAATGAAAAGCCAGTTGCTGGAACAGGTACGAGCTCAGAATTACGTCCCCGATTCCAGGGCGGATGATTACGCCCAAACATTGTTGCGGGAGTACAAAAAATTTGTTGGTTTGCCCGTGGAAAAAGTTGTCGAAAAGACAGCATTCCCGACCATCAGAATTTTAGGCCCTGGCTGCCCCGCCTGCGAAAATATGGAGAAGGATGTGAGAGCGATTCTTTCTGAATTGAATATCGCTGCGGATGTCGATCATGTGCGAGACGTCAACAAGATCGCCGAGTATGGCATGGTTCGCACGCCTGCGCTGTTAATTAATGAACAAATCGTTTTAAATGGTCGTTCTTTGCCGAAGAGTCAATTGAAGAAGCTAATTGGCGAGAAACTAACTTGATTCAGGAATTAATAAATTTGTTGTCTAGAATTTAGAAATTCAGACAATCATTTAGGTCATTAATAAGAAATAAGGACATGGCTATGAATGAACAACAGACCTTCGGATTTATCGGTGGCGGACGGGTCATCTATTTTCTGTTAAAAGCGTTAAGTGAAAAAGCTGCCTTACCTGAAAAAGTAATGATCAGTGATCCTGATGAAACAGCTCGAGCCAGGGTGCAGGCGATTTCAGCCGAGCGAATTCAGGTGGTCAGTGAGAACAAACTGGCGGCGCAGGCGGATGTCGTCTTCCTGTCCGTTCATCCTCCCGTGATCAAAGATGTGATCGAGGCGGTCAAGGCGGGACTCAAGCCACAAGCGATTTTAATTTCATTGGCACCAGTGTTCAAAATTGAAAAATTATCCGCCTTGCTGGGTGGCTTCAATCGCATCGTCCGTGTGATTGCCAATGCCCCTTCCCTGATTCACCAGGGCTATAATCCAGTTGTCTTCGGAAGCGGGATAAACGCAGATGAAAAATCGGCATTGATGAATCTATTCCAGAACTGGGGGCAAACGCCAGAAGTCGCTGAGGAAAAGTTAGAAGCGTACGCCATTGTCACAGCAATGGGTCCAACTTATTTCTGGCCACAGTGGGAGAAATTGCAGCAATTGGGACTGAAATTTGGCATTAGTGAAGGCGAGCTAAAAATTGCCCTACCCGCTATGCTAACAGGCGCAGTGAACACCTTATATCAGTCTGGCTTATCTGCAGAGATGGTAATGGATTTGATTCCAGTGCCTCCCTTGAAAGAGCATGAGGGAAAAATAAGTGAGATTTTCGATAATTCATTAGTACCGCTCTATAAAAAATTAAGTGGTTCCTCAAAGTAATTTATATACTAACATGAAAAGAGTGATTCATGACGGCGGAAGTTTCCATTCAAGCAGGAATATGCGGTTTTCAAACGAAAGCAACATCCACCAGCGATGATGACCAGTTGGTGTCGATGAAAATTGAATCGGATTGTGAGAAGATCATCGAGCTGGCAAAGACGATCGAGCAAAAAAACCCATTGGATGCCTATCAGGAAATCATGGTCAGCCAGATTTTGACCGCTGCGGCAGCACATCTCAAAGGCTGCTGTGCGGGATGTGCGGTTCCCACGGGTATTTTCAAGGCGATGCAGGTGGCGGCGGGTCTGGCGCTGCCCAAAGATATCGAAATTAAAATATCAACTCCATAATTTAGAAGTACATTGCTAAAAAAGAAACACCTCAACATAAGGAGAACAAAAAATGGTGATCAAGATTTTAGGAACAGGTTGTTCCAATTGTACGAAATTAGAAGAATTGACAAAAAAAGCGGTACAGGAATTAAATGTCAACGCTGAATTTGTCAAGGTCAAAGAAATTGATAAAATATTGGAGTACGGCATTGCTCGTACTCCTGGGTTGGTGATTAATGAGGCGGTCAAAACGGCAGGCCGACTCCCATCAATTGATCAGATTAAAACTTATATTCAGGAAGCGATGTAATGACGAGTGATGATTACCAAACCTCTCAGGTTTGGTAATCGTCTTTATACATAGATGAAAAGGAATTTTGATATGAAAAAAAATTTTGCGCTACTACTTCTGGGCTTGTGGACTTTATTGGCGATCGGTTGGAAAAGCAATAATGCTCAGATAAAGGCTGAGCCTTCAGAGCAGATAATAAAGGGACTTGAAAGTTCTTCACCTAAAAAAGATACCACGAGAACCAGATTGCCCAAAGTCACTTTTATCGAGCTTGGCTCCGTCAATTGCATCCCCTGCAAAATGATGCAGCCGATCATGAAAGCCGTTGAAGAAGATTATGGCGATCAAATTGAAATTGTATTTTATGATGTAAGGCAAGATCCAGCGCCTGCCCAACAATATCGCATTCGACTTATTCCCACCCAGGTCTTTTTAGATGAGTCGGGCAATGAATTCTATCGTCATGAGGGAATTCTTCCCAAAGAAAATATCGACAGTTTGCTGGTCAAAAGGGACTTGAAAATAAATTCAAAACCCGAAGCACAGAAAAGGTAAGGGGGCTAAATGCTGACGAATCTGTTTACCTGGCTAACCAACGCTGTTCAGGGTCAGCCGTACATCGCTATATTAGCTGCTTTTCTCTGGGGCATTTTGAGCATCCTGCTCAGCCCCTGTCATCTATCCAGCATTCCGTTGATCATCGGCTTTATCGATAAGCAAGGACGGGGTTCTATCAAACGGGCGTTCTGGCTCTCGCTGTTGTTTGCCGCTGGAATTTTGGTGACGATTGCTGCCATAGGCATCATCACCGCTTCGCTGGGCAGGCTGATGGGCGATGTGGGCAGGATCGGCAACTATTTGGTGGCGGTCGTTTTCTTTCTGGTGGGATTGTATCTGCTCGACATAATTCCTGCACCGTGGACTGGCGCCGCAGGGACCAATGTGAAACAAAAAGGACTGGCTGCGGCATTCTTGTTGGGCTTGATTTTTGGTATTGGATTGGGTCCCTGCACGTTTGCCTACATGGCGCCGATGCTCGGCGTGGCGTTTCAGGTCGCCGCCACCCAATTGTTCTTCGCCATTGCCCTCTTAGCTGCATTTGAGGTGGGACATTGCTCCGTCATCGTGCTGGCTGGGACGATGACCGAGAAAGTCCAGCACTATTTGAACTGGACCGAAAAGACCAGAGGGGCGATCATTGTCCGTCGCATCTGTGGAGTTTTAGTCATATTGGGTGGAATTTATTTGATTATTAAATAAAGCTGTAACCGCCGAGACGCCAAGGCGCAAAAATGAAATAAAACCCTTCCGAAGGTTTTGAACCTTCGGAAGAGTTCTGTGCAGCTTTGCGTCTCTGCGCCTTTGCGGTGAAATAGCTTTCAGGAGATGAAATGAAAGATCGAACTAAATTAGCCATTATTATCACGACATTTTTAGCTGCCTATTTTATCCCTTTCAGTAAAACGAATGTTCAAAACGCACTATTGGAAGCCTTTTTCATGTTGCAGGATTATGCCCGTGAGCATGTGCTGTTCTGCCTGGTGCCAGCGTTTTTCATTGCAGGTGCGATTTCAGTTTTTGTTAACCAGGCCGCCGTGATGAAATATTTCGGCGCTCAGGCGAAGAAAATCCTCTCGTACAGCGTGGCATCGGTTTCAGGCACGATTCTGGCGGTCTGCTCCTGCACAGTGCTGCCGCTGTTTGCAGGCATTTACAAACGAGGCGCAGGCATCGGTCCCGCCACGGCGTTTCTCTATTCAGGTCCTGCCATCAACGTACTGGCGATTATTTTGACCGCACGAGTTCTGGGACCAGAGCTGGGAATCGCCAGAGCCGTTGGAGCTATCGCTTTTTCTGTGATTATCGGACTGGCAATGGCTTTCATCTATCACAAAGAAGAAAAAGAGCGGAATGAAAAGGCGATTAATTTTGCCCAGGGCATGGAAGAAGCCATGCGTCCTTTGTGGAAAAATTCGCTTTACTTTTTAACCTTAGTGTTGATTTTGATTTTCGCCGCCTGGGGCAAGCCTGCCCAGCCTGCTGGTTTCTGGAATTTCATTTTTCAGATTAAATGGTATCTCAACATCGTGCTGCTCGCCCTGCTGGGTTGGCAATTGTGGCGCTGGTTTCGAAAAGATGAATTGAGCCAGTGGGTGAGCCAGACCTGGTTTTTCGCCTGGCAGATTTTGCCGTTGCTGTTCGGTGGTGTTCTCGTCGCTGGATTCTTTATGGGCAAACCCAATACCGATGCTGGCATCATCCCTTCCAGTTGGATTCAAACGGCTGTCGGTGGCAATTCATTGTGGGCGAATCTCTTTGCCTCAGTGGCTGGCGCATTGATGTATTTTGCCACGCTGACAGAAGTGCCGATTTTGCAGGGATTAATTGGTAGCGGCATGGGTAAGGGACCCTCTTTGGCGTTGCTTTTAGCAGGACCAGCGTTGAGTTTGCCGAATATGTTGGTAATTCGGGGAGTAATCGGGATAAAAAAGACAATTACATACATTCTACTGGTAATAATTATGGCGACGATTGCGGGATTCCTTTATGGTGTGATTTATTAAAAGTTCGGTTTTACGTTCGATATGAATAATTATATATGGCTAAACAGAACATACAGTATGAATTCTCATTAAAATCTACACAGGATGGTTATAAAAGGAATGAAACAAACTGGGAGGAATTGTGTTTAAATAGAACAAATTTTGAAATATAGGAGCAAACAAAATAAATAACATAACTATTCTGCTCATCGCTATTGCGTTGGCCATGGATGCTTTTACAGTAGCTGTAGCTTCGGGAGTCGTTCTAAAAAAAGTAGACATCAGGCAGACGTTCCGTTTATCCTGGCATTTTGGATTGTTCCAGGCTATCATGCCAGTTATTGGCTGGAGTATTGGATCAGGACTCTATCGTCTTATCGAAAAAATTGATCACTGGATAGCTTTTTCATTATTAGTTATCATCGGTACAAGAATGATTTTTAGGGCGCTGAAATTAAAAGATGAAAAGATTAACACTAATGACCCCACAAAAGGTGGAACAATGGTCATGCTCTCATTTGCAACCAGCATTGATGCTCTTGCAGTGGGATTAAGTATTTCGATGCTTCAAATCGCCATCTGGCGCCCCGCAATTATCATTGGAATTGTCGCATTAACCTTTACAGCTATCGGTATTCATCTCGGTCGCATCGTTGGAACTAATTTTAAACTGGATAAATATGCAGAGATTATTGGCGGAATAGTGTTAATTGGCATCGGGTTGAGAATTCTTTTTGAGCATGGAGTTTTCAATTTAAGCTCTTAACTCTCAGCTTATCACTTTCAGTCTTTAGCTTTTTTCATGTTTAAGCATCAACGGTTTGAGCTGCTATTGCTACAACTTTCATTTTTCAAGCACACCCATTATTATCTTTTGATTTTCATCAAGTAATCCTTTATCATTATCATCCATTTTAAAAAACACGAGAACAAAAAAACGAAATCAGGTCACAGAATTAGAAATCTCACAGAATTATTCTTTTTAAGATTTTCTTTCTTGCGAGTTCTGTTTTCATGTCCAATATCTCTTGAGGGGGAAAAATTCTCGTCAAGGTAATTAATTGAGACTGGAACTTTTGAAGAGTAGATTAGCAACTTTCTGTTTCGTTAGTCGTTTCAAATGGTGAAAATTTGCTCAAAAATATACAATAATTTTACACCCCTTTCGTCTTTATAATTGAGATGGTTAATGAGCAAGTAAATAGGGTAGAAAAAAGCTTCAAAGCCGAACACCGCGGGCTATTCGCTTTTATCCAATCGAAAATCCGCTCGCTGGAAGAATCCGAAGATCTGCTTCAGGATGTCTATTTTCAGGCGTTGAGCAGCTTGAATGTACTCGAGGCAGTGGATAACCTTACAGGCTGGTTGTACACGGTTGCCAGGAATAAAGTTATCGACTGGTATCGGAAGAAGCGGCTGCCAACCGTATCGATTGATGAGCCCGTTGAAAATGGGCTAAAATTTGAAGATGTGCTGGCAGAGGAAATGCCCAATGCAATGGATGACGAGACCCGTGAATTGGTTTTTCAGGTAATTATGGATGCAATTGACGTGCTTCCTGAGAAACAACGGTATGTTTTCATCCAGCAGGTCGTTGAAGGCAGAACATTTCGAGAACTGGCAGAGGAAACAGGCGAGCCGATAAATACCCTGATTGCTCGAAAACGGTATGCCATTCAATTTTTGCAAAGCAGATTGCAGGAAATTAGAAAATTTTTGGCATAAAAACTGATTCCATCGCTCCAAGCGATGGAATCAGTCTCACCAACACGAAAATTGAACCAATAAACGAAAGAGGTGCAAAAATGGAAAAGCATGGACATTTAAGTGGAGCAAAAAGAATATTTGCCATTATCGGGATGGCGATTGGCGGCGTTATAATTGCCGCAGCTATGGCATTGATTCTGGGATTTGTGGTGATGTGGCTATGGAACTGGCTGATGCCAGATATTTTTGGATTGCCCCAGCTTACATTCTGGAAGGCTTGGGGATTGGTGGTATTGGCGCACATTCTGTTCAAATCGTTCCCCTACCACGACAAACACGATCATGACGAGCGATGGAAAAAGCGATTTAAGGAGAAGTTTTTTTCAGAGAAAGAAGATGAGGTAAAGGAAGGGCTCTCTGCATCGTGAGATTGAAAAGTTGGACTCCACTTTAAAAGTGGAGTCCAACTCACTTCTTATCAATAGCTGATCGAATAGCTTTCTCAAGTTCGTTTGGAACATCGGTGCCAATGCGATACTTCTTCCCATCTTTCATCTTGATTTCAACAGCATAAAAGCCAGAAACACTGTACAGCTTGCCCTGTGGTGTCTGGTGAATTCCCTAGCCATAGTACCAGGGATTCTTCACAACCTGACAGGATTCAATTTCTTTCAAGGGAAACTTCTTTCGAATGATGCCTGGACCAAAGCGAATTTCAAGAGCATCGTCCGAAATCACGACTTTTAGCGTTGCGAACAGTACCAGACCGATAGCTGTAAAAACCAGAACAGCGAAGCAAATCCAATT
>SMTZ1_10006313_pt1 | contig 12707 bp, 5 predicted proteins | sample DeeMarSWOR136_30_FD_25667 | JGI IMG/M metagenome (IMG submission 25667) | reverse complement strand
TTTAAGAGGAAGCTGTCCTGAAGATGGGGATCGAATTCGCACAGAGCGTTCAACATGCGGCGGTGTGGCTGGGCCGAGCGCGCGACGAGCGTGCCTTTCGGGAAGGTCCGGCTTGGGCGCTTGTTGCCCCAAAAGTCGGCTGCATTCTCCACGTCGAAAGGCTCTTGTGCAAATTCGGTCTCGATGCCCTGATGGGCAATCAACTCGACCAGACGCTTCCATCGCGCGGTGTCTTCGCAAGGGGGCAGCAGAAAGATGCCGGTGTTCGGGTCCGCGTCGCTGACGGCCCATCGGCGGTCGTGCAGAAAATCGCTCAGGATTTGCCGGCGATTTGCACGGAGCGTTTCGAGGTTGGCCAGCGTGCTCACGATGTGATGATGCACGGTCTGGCGATAGCTGATCTCCTGGCCGGTCGGGTGTTTCACGGACGCCGCATCGACCCGGGCCTGTTCGTAGAGCAGCCCGATGGAACCCTGGATGCTGGCCCAGGCATTTGTGTAGATCGGGCTCCACTCGGAATACCAGTCCTTGGTGTAGTAGCTCCAGCCGTAGCGGTTGAAGGCTTCGGCTTGATCGGAACTGAAGCGCCTGCGCCACTCCAGGACCTTCGGCGACAGGTGAACGTTAATCGGCTCTCGCGGCGGATCGAACAGATAAGTTTCGTAGGCGCCCTGCTCGTGCGAATCGACGAGCAGATGTGGATTCCAGGACAAAATCGCCTCCGCCAGATCGCGCACCTCCGGCTGAAGATGCACGAGCCAGTCGCGGTTGAGGTCGAACAGGTAGTGGTTCCCACGGCCCCTCGACCAGAGCGCCTGGTGCTGCATCGACTGAAGATCGGGACTCGAAACGACGCCGGTGAGCTGTTCGAGATGGCTCAGATACCGTTCCCGGCCGTCCGGATTGACCAGAGGATTGAGATGAATGACGACCTGGTCCAGCAGTTGCCGGGTCGTCTGGTCTCTGGATGCCGCCAGATGGTAGGCCACGTACATCGCCGCATCGGTGCTCGAAAGCTCGTCGCCGTGGATGCTGTAGTTCAGCCAGGCCACGGCCGGCAGCGCATTGACAAGCCGATCCGCCTGTGATGCGGTTTGAAGCGTGCGCGGATCTGAGAGCTTCGCATTGTCGGCCTTGATCCGGTCGAGCCGCTCGTGGTTGGCCGGGCTGGTGATGGTCAGATAGTAAAGCGGCCGGTTCTCGTGTGACTGGCCGTAGACGGTTCGTGTAACCCGATCTGACGCTTCAGCCAGTGCGCGGAGATAGCGCTCGAGCGCGCGGTAGCGAACCGCCTTTGCCGCAACGGCGTGACCGATACTGGACTCCGGCGACGGGATGGCCGGGTCGAAATCGGCCGGCTCGACGAATCCGCCGGATTGTGCCTGTGCGTTCTCCCCGAGCGATGCCTGGACGGTGGAGCTGCAACCGCTGAGAAATGCAAAAATCAAAATGTAAAATGCAAAAATTAACGGCTTCATCCCGGCTCGCCGGGATTCCGCTATTTTGATATTTGATTTTTGAATTCTAATTTTCCATTTCATGGTAAACGATCGACGCCCCACGCCGCGGGTCACGAATAACGGATTCATGTGCATTCTCCTTAACTCGTATCTCGTAGCTCGTAACTCGCCTCTTGCTCTTCGATCCACGAGCGACGAGATACGAGCGACGATCCAGAATACCGGAATTGCGAGAACGTATCAAGAACCGCCTTTATCGCTTCTTCGATGCCTGTAAAGAACAGCGGGGCCTATACCTGATCGGCATAGGCCCCGCATGCGTGCTCATCCCGGTTGCAGATTGCCCGGGCGTCTACGGCTGCGATCGATACAGCGCGATGTCGTCGATGTACATCGTGCCTGCACCACCGGCGGCCGCACCGCCTTTACTGCCCACGCCAACCGCGATCTTATCAACATCCGTCAGGTCGATACCTTGATCGGCGATGACCTGCAACGGGATCATCCATCGCGTCCAGCGGCCGGTCTGTGCGGCGTTCACATCCGCGTGGGCCGCCACGGCCGGCGCGCCGGCCGCGTTCGAGACCGCTACGTACAATGGCTCGGGTGCATTGGTCGCACTGCCACGGTACCAGAGCGACAGCTCGGCCACACCTTCCTCGGTCCAGTCGCGAGGCGCCGTCAACGTCAGCGCCGCCTCCGAATTGGTTACGCCCGCTTCGTTGGTGTAAAGCAGCGGCATAGATTGGGCGCCGCCATGGACGATCGTCGGCTCGGCATACGGAGGCAATAAATTACCCACTTGTGAACCATTATCCGGTACGCCGAAGCCATCGATCCAGGTCTGCCAGATGGCCTCGCCGGCCACGTCATCATCGGTATAGCTCTCGAAGTCGTCTACAACGATGAAATCGGCGGTCGTGAACGTCCAGATCGGGCCTTTGACCGGGCCTGCATTGTAGACGGCATCCACACGCCAGTAGTACGTCGTAAACCAGGCGAGTTTGCCGGGATCGAGGCTCTCCGAACCAAGGGCTGCGCTGCCCAGGTACTCCGGCGAGCCGGCATCCGCGTTACGGACGGCATCCTTGTCCAGCCCGAGGTAGACCTGGTGCGACGTGGCGTTCGTTGCCGGCGTCCAATTCAGGGTCGTGGCCATCGCCACGCCGGCGGCTCCGTTTGCGGGCTGTGCGTTCCCTACGGCGCCCGGCGTCGTAAAGGTCCAGACATCGCCCTGGTGTGTCTCGAGGGCGTCAAACTCATCGACGCGCCAGTAGTAAACCTTCTCCAACTCAAGTGGGCCGGGAGTGTAGGTTGTAACACCCTGCATCACTCCTCCGACGGCGCTGCTCACCTCATCAAAGTCGTCGCCGAAATAAACCGTGTGCAGCTTGGCGCCAAAACCGGGCGTCCAGTTCAGCTCGACATTCGGGTCTACGAGCTCGGCCCCATCAGCCGGCTCGGGACCATACGCCGTCTTGGGTGGAATCGAGAAGCTCCAAACAGGGCCCTTCCACGGACTGTTCGGATCGGCGTCATTGACCTCGTCGATTCGCCAGTAGTAGGTCGTGCCCGGCACCAAGCCCTCCGGATAGGCAAATCCGGGAAAGCCAGCCACGTAGAATGTTGTTGTCTGATTGCCTCGGAATACGTCAGAGTCCGGCGTGCCGCTGCTCACGTCGTCTTGATTATCACCCAGATACACATCATGCGAGACCGCAAAGTCTCCCGGTGACCAGCTAAGGTTCACCCACGTGTCCTCAATCAGGGCTCCATCGGCCGGGTCGGGGCCGAGGGCGTATGGAAATCCTGCACTACCTTCCATCGCAGCCTGAAGCTCGGGTTCCGTCAGCGCTTTGATGTAAATACGGACATCGTCAATTACGCCAACATATAGCTTTATGAGGCTACCGTCTGTGTGGCTTGTCATGGCTCCGATAAGGGAGTTATGCTGAGATGTGCCGGAAAGATCATATCCGGCAGGTACGGTGTTGGTTCCATCGAGCACACCATTGACATGCACGCTGATCGTCGTCCCCTCTCTCATCGCGGCGACGTGATACCACTGGCCATCGATAACAACCGTGCCGCCCAGAGCCTGGGCTTTGGTACTATCATCATCGGTGGTCAGGGTGATTCTATCCGCGTTCGCTTCGTGTGTCGCCAACGTGAAGCGTACGCCGCCAGCATTGTCGCCTCCGTTGGCAAAGATCGTGCCCCTGTCGATCTGTGTCGTCTTGATCCACGCGGTTATGGTCCAGTCATTGGTCCCGAAATTGAGTATATCCTGATTTCCGCAGTCAACATAATCGTCACCGTCGAACTCCAGCGCAGCGCCATATTTCCCGGCCACCCACAGTGGCTCGCCTTGGAGCGTGCCGTCGTTCCCATTGCCGGTGACATCCTCGGCGATGGTCCCGGTGCCCTCATCAAGCGGCCAGTGCGCCACCAGATCCGCCGAAGCGCTGCCGGCCGCACAAAGCACTACAACAAGTGAGATTACATAGATCATTCTTCTGCACATAATGATCCTCCATCAAATAGAGTTAAGAGAATTACAATAGAACACAACCGACGAGGGCGCCTTTGCTCATGCGATTCTCTCCTCGCCGGCCTACGATGATGCATTAGGATTTGGCGCCACCTCCTTTCTCCAAGAATCCGATGCTGACTACCGACTGGAAAATGACAGACGGCCGTTAGCCACAGGGGCTTGAGGCGCCCAACGAGCAGCGCACGTCGACTCCAACCCAAACCGTTTATACCATATTGCGTGGTTTGGCGTCAAGGAAAATCGCGGTCAGCCACCGGCAAAGGGAGTTTCGCGAGGCGAGCCGACGCATGGCATGGGTCCGCATCGGCGCCTGGGAACGCAAACGGGGCCTGTGCCGAGTCGGCCGGCACAGGCCCCGACCGGATGTCACCGCTTATTGCCGGCTTTCGGAACGCCTGCGGCTCAGGTTATGGCCCGGGCCGATACAACCGGATGTCATCAAAGTACACCGTGCCCGAACCACCGGGCGCCGGCCTATTGGCTCCTGTGCCAAAACCAAGTGCGATCTTGTCAACATTCGTCAAGTCGATGCCCTGATCGGCGAAGGTCTGCAATGGGACCACCCACTGTGTCCATAAGCCGTTCTTCGCTACGGCCGGATCATCGTGGGCCACCATCGCCGGCGTACCGGCGCTGTTGGAGATCGCCACATACATCGGTTCTGCCGCATTGGCCGCGCCACCCCTGGACCAAAGCGACAGTTCCCCAACGCCTTCGGCTGTCCAGTCGCGTGTCGTCGTCAACGTCAGCACGCCCTCCGAATTCGTGACCGGGGCTATGTTGTTGTACAGGAACGGCATGGACTGCAAGCCGCCGTGGACAATCGTCGGCTCGGCATACGGGGGCATGAGATAGCCGATCTGAGCGCCGTTGGTGGGAACGCCGAAGCCATCGATCCAATGCTGCCAGATGGCCATCCCGGCCGCATCGTCATCGGTATAGCCCTCGAAGTCGTCCACAAGAAGGAAGCCGCCGGTTGTGAAGCTCCAGATTGGACCTTTTGTCGTATTGCCCTGACTATCAACCTCGTCCACGCGCCAGTAGAACGTCGCATTCCAATCGAGCGCCCCTGGATCGTAGTTCTCCGAACCGAGGGCTCGGCTACCGATGTACTCCGGCGAACCGGCATCGGCGATGCGTACGGCCTCTTTGTCTGTGCCGAAATAGAGTTCGTGCGAAGCGGCACCATCCGATGCCGTCCAGCTCAAAATCGGTGTGGGCGTCACTTCCGTGCCGCCGTTTGCCGGCCGCGGATTGCCCACAGCGCCCGGCGTCGTAAAGCACCAGACATCGCCTTTATACGTCTCTATGGCGTCAAACTCGTCGACACGCCAGTAATAGACCTTCTCGCCCTCAAGCGGGCCGGGGCTATAGGTTAGGATCCCCTGTGGGACTCCTCCGACGGTATTACTGACAACGTCAAAATCGTCGCCGAAGTAAACCGTATGCAATTTGGCGCTGTACCCCGGCGTCCAGGTAAGCTCGACGTCCAGATCGACGAATTCGGCGCCGTCGGCCGGATCGGGATTGTACGCCGTCTTGGGCGGAACGGTGAAGCTCCAGACGTCGCCTCTATACGTATTGGCCGGATCGACTTCATCGATCCGCCAGTAGTACGTCGTGCCTGGAAGGAGGCCGTCCGGATAAGGGAATCCGGCAAAACCCACTAAGAAATCCGTTGCGACCTGGTTGCCGCGAAACGTATCGCCCGTGCCGGCCTCGACGTCATCGTAGCTTTCGCCGAAATAGACATCGTGCGAAACGGCCAGGGCGCCCGGCGACCAGTTGAGCGTCGCCCATGTATCCGGGTGGTAAGACCCATCGGCAGGACTGATCCATGTGGCCTTTGTGATGACGTATTCCGCCAAACGCATCACGTCGTCGGGATTGGCTTGGCCCGATGTATCGTGCAGCCGGACAAATCCTCGGTACCTGTCACCCGGCACGAAGTGTTTGGCCCACGCCGCAGCGCTTCCGCTGCTCACCGTCGCCAGGGCCGTAAGATTGTCGGTGATGGTCGGAGACGTCGGCCTCTGGGATGTCCACGTTTGAGTCAGCCCCCACTCAATCCCGGCGTCCGTGAATACGACCTCTTCATTATTGTCATTCGGGCCACTGGAGGCATTGAAGCCCAACACGCCGGTTGCTCCAGCACCGCCCCACGTATCCATAGCACCATCAGCATGTCCTACGTAGTAAAAAGGCCAATCCGAATACCAGATAACCTTGCCGCCCGCATCCAGATACCGCCGAATCGTACACTCTGCTGTCATCGTCTCCCCCACCGTGTCGGGCACGACGTCCTTGCAGAACACCACCACGCTTAATGCTCTGTCGGTGATGTGGCCGTCCATCCACGTTTTGAGCTCGTCCGCGTCGAGAATCGTGTAGCCGGCCGCCTCCAGGGCATCTCGGGTGGCCTCGCCGCCCCCACCCCAGGCCGATGGATACCGCGCATCCCAGTAGGCGGCACGGTCCCAGCCCAACTCCTGGGCGTATCCCTGAGAAAGCCCCAACACCGAGACCACAGAAATGAGACAAATCAGTTTCTTACACATAGTAATCCTCCTTCACATGAAATTGTTGATACCACCTACTCAACGATTGCGACAAACTCCACGGACTCTACTTATACCAGATTCGGCGGCCTGGCGTCAAGAAAAATATGGTGGCCTCTGTCCATAGAACAAGGTCAACGAGGGAGACTTTGGCACGGAGGATGTTATCGTCGACGCCCCTAAAAACAGGCGGGGCCTATACCGAATGGATCAGCATAGGCCCCGAATGGATGTCATGCCTTGTTGCCGGCTCTACCGGAAGCTTACGGCTGGGGTTCCGGCTCCGGTTCGGGTTCCGGTTCCGGTTCGGGCTCCGGCCGGTACAACGCGATATCATCAACGAATATCGTGCCTGTACCGCCCACCACCGCCATACCGGCTTTGCTGCCCACGCCAATCGCGATCTTGTACACATTGGTCAGGTCGATGCCCTGATCGGCGAAAGCCTGTAATGGGATCACCCACCGCTTCCAGGTGCGAGTCTGTGCCGCGGCGGCATCCTCGTAGGCCACAACGGCAGGCGCTCCGGCGGTGTTGGAGACCGCCACGTACAGCGGATCGGCCGCATTGGCCGCGGCGCCGCGGAACCATAGCGACAGCTCCCCAACGCCTTCCTCGGTCCAGTCACGCGGCGCCATCAACGTCAGCGATGCCTCCGAATTCGTCACGCCGGCCTCGTTGGTGTAATGCAACGGCATAGACTGTGAGCCGCCATGGACAATCGTCTGTTCGGCATACGGAGGCAGCAACTCGCCGACCTGCGCGCCGTTGTCGGGGACCCCGAACCCGTCGATCCAGTGCTGCCAGATGGCCTCACCGGCTACGTCGTCATCGGTATAACTCTCGAAGTCATCCACGATAATGAAATCGGCGGTCGTGAAGCTCCAGATCGGGCCTTTGACCGGGCCTGTAGTATAGACGGCATCCACACGCCAGTAGTACAGCGTATCCCAGGCGAGTTTGCCAGGATCAAGGCTCTCCGACCCAAGGGCCGCGCTGCCCTGGTACTCCGGCGAGCCGGCATCGGCGTTGCGGACGGCATCCTTGTCGAGCCCGAGATACACCTGGTGCGAAGTGGCGTTGGTTGCCGGCGTCCAGCTCAGGCTCGTGGTCATTGACACACCAGCGGCGCCATCGGCCGGCTGCGGAACGCCCACGGCGCCCGGCGTCGTAAAGGTCCAGACCTCGCCCTTATAGGTGTCGACGGCGTCAAACTCATCGACTCGCCAGTAGTAGACCTTCTCGGCTTCGAGCGAGCCGGCACTGTAAGTGGTCGATCCGACCATCATTCCGCCGGTAGCGTTGCTGATATCGTCGTAGTTATCGCCAAGATAGACGGTGTGCAGTTTGGCGCCATACCCGGCCGTCCAGCTTAATGTCACGTTATCCGCAACCACGGCTTCGGCATTATCCGCCGGATCAGGGTTGTACGCCGTCTTAGGCGGAACGGAGAAGCTCCAGATGTCACCTTTCCACGGGCTATTCGGATCGGCTTCATTGACCTCATCGATACGCCAGTAGTATCTCGTTCCGGGCACCAAGCCCTCGGGATACGGAAAACCGGGAAATCCGGCGGTTAAGAACGTTGTCGTCTGGTTGCCGCGGAATAGATCGGAATCCGGGGTGGCGTTGCTGACGTCGTCCAAGTTATCACCGAGATAGACATCGTGCGAGACGGCAGAATCACCCGGCATCCAACTTAAGGTCACCCACGTTCCCTCAGTGATAGCCCCGTCTTCCGGATTCGGGCCAAAGGCCTTCAATCGGGACGTAGCACCCGTCATATACTTGACCGCATTTAAGAATATTTTGATCCCATCATCATTGAGGTTGAGTGAGCCGGCTTCCTGGGCTCCCCCGCCACCGGCGAGAAACAGCATCCGCTTCTCTGCGGGGATCTGGCCTGATCCATCATAGAACTCTACATCAGGAGCCCACTCAGCGATCCATACCGCTTGATTGTCTTCTCTTTGAGCGATCAGCGTTCCATTTCCGACATCATTGGTAAGAATAAAGGAATTCTGACCATCGTTTACGGTTTCATCAATGACGTCTACCAGACCATCGACTGGTTTTATGCCCTCAAACACCGGGTGGGCGCTATCGACTACCTGCATCATTGCTTCGGGAGCGTATTCATTGATATTGGTGTCGTTGATCCACAGCCAGCGGTTATTCCTGCACCAGTAAGCCGTCATCATGATAAACGGAGTCGGAACAGTGTTCCATTGTGTAATTTCCGCTGGATCTGTAGCATAATTTCCACTGTTACTGTTGCGGCTTGCAATAATCAGGTCCGCCGATTCAAGAGTCGCCAGTTTGTCGTCGTCGAGGGTCATCCATTCGCTTGGTCGGAAATCGACAGTGTACCCTTCAGCCTCCAGAAGGTCAATCCAGCCTTGGTCAAAATAGACGGAATCGGCATCGGCATTCGTCTCCGAGATCCAGACGATAGTGACGGCATTGGCCGTCGTCATCAAACAAAGGACCAATGCTAAAGCGAAAAATGTCATTTTCTTGTACATAACAGTCCTCCAATAGAGAGTAAAAATAGAAAAACAACTGACAACAATTTCTAATTTCGTTATGTGCCATCCTCGTTTGGCCCGGGATGGTTCTTAGAGCCATAACAAAAAGGGTGTAGACCCGGTTTTCAGCATTGATATGGCCTTTTCCAGGTCTCTTTGTTAGGGCCTCTTAGTGATTTGACGCCACCTACCTCCTTTCTTCAAAGGTCCGATGCCGATCACTGATTGGACAGCGAACGACCGCAGCTAACGACAGTAGTTTCGCTTGCTCGACACCCGAAGTAGAACAAGCCCCACGAGTATTATTTATACCAGATTAAGCAGCGTCGCGTCAAGCAAAATCCCTGACGGTCTTCCATCAAAGACGCCGTTTGACGGCGGCTGTGGCTTAATTGCGCGTTGACGTCGGGATTCACGATGGCAAGCGAGGCCCATACCGAATCAGTCGGCATGGGCCCCAAACGGATGCCAATTCTGGATGACTCAGTACGTCTAAGGCTGTGGCTACGGCCGATACAACGCGATGTCATCAATGAAGATCGTGCCCAAACCGCCGGCTGCTGCGCCGCCTCGGCTACCCAGGCCAACCGCGATCTTGTCAACGTCCGCCAGGTTGATGCCCTGGTCGGCAAAGGCCGGCAGCGGGATCACCCACCGCGTCCAGCGACCGGTCTGTGCGGCCGTCACATCCTCGTGGGCCACCACAGCCGGTGCGCTGGCAGTGTTGGAGACCGCCATGTACAGCGGCTCGGCCGCATTGGCCGAATTGCCGCGGAACCAAAGCGACAGTTGCCCAACGCTTTCCTCGGTCCAGTCGCGAGACGCCGTCAACGTCCGCGCCGCCTCCGAATTCGTCACGCCAGCCTCGTTGGTGTAATGCAACGGCATAGACTGTGAGCCGCCATGGACAATCGTCTGTTCGGCGTACGGAGGCAGCAACTCGCCGACCTGCGCGCCGTTGTCGGGGACACCGAACCCGTCGATCCAGGTCTGCCAGATGGCCTCACCGGCCACTTCATCGTCGGTATAGCTCTCAAAGTCATCCACGACAAGGAAATCGGCCGTCGTGAAGCTCCAGATCGGGCCTTTGACGGGCCCTGCATGGTAAACTGCATCCACACGCCAGAAGTACATCGTATCCCAGGCAAGTTTGTCGGGATCAAGGCTCTCCGAGCCAAGCGCCACGCTGCCCTTGTACTCCGGCGAGCTGCTGTCGGCATTGCGCACGGCCTCCTTATCGAGCCCAAGGTAGACCTGGTGCGAAGTGGCGTTGGTCGCTGGCGTCCAGCTCAGGGGCGTGGTCATCGACACACCGGCGGCGCCATCGGCCGGCTGTGCGTTCCCCACGGTGCCCGGCGTCGTAAAGGTCCAGACCTCGCCCTTATAGGTGCTGACGGCGTCAAACTCATCCACCCGCCAGTAATAGACCTTCTCCAATTCAAGCGGACCGGGGCTGTAGGTTGCCTGACCTTGCGGGCTTCCTCCGGTGGCGTTGCTCACGTCATCGTAATCGTCGCCCAGATAGACCGTGTGCAGCTTGGCGCCGTAACCCGGCATCCAGCGAAGCGTTGGATCATTCAGGTCCACGAACTCGGCTCCATCGGCCGGATCGGGATTATAGGCCATCTTCGGCGGAATCGAGAAGCTCCAGACGGGGCCCTCCCACGGACTATCGGGATCGGTGTCATTGACCTCATCGATACGCCAGTAAAAAGTTGTTCCCGGAACAAGCCCATCCGGATAGGCAAATCCAGGAAAGCCCGCGATATAGAACGTTGTTGTCTGGTTACCTCGGAAGGTCTCGCCGGTTCCGTTGCTGACGTCGTCAAAATTGTCACCCAGATAGACATCGTGAGAGGCCGCAAAGTCTCCCGGGACCCAACTTAGGGTCACCCATGTGTCGGCATAGAGAGCGCCGTCCATAGGCTCGGGCCCCATGGCATAAGGATATCCTTCACCTGCCATAGCCACCTGAATGTCGGCTGCCGACAGCGCCTCGTTGTAGATCCTCACGTCGTCGATCAGCCCGTCCCAGCCGCCGCCGTCGTCTTTGCAGCCTTGGCCAACGATCAACTTGGTCACGCCATCTACGGCGCCTTCCGTAGCCGCGTCGGTTCCCCGGGGTGTATCCAGCTCTCCGTCAATGTACAGCTTGAGCTCGTTCCCACTGCTCCAGACCATCGTAACGTGCTGCCACTCCGTGGTCTGGGTGTTATCCGAACCCTCGTGAGCTTGATGACCGCCGGTCGAGTCCAGGGCCAGCTTGATCAGGTTCGTGCCGCCCTCCCAGGCCCAACTGGCTGCGTCATAGCGCATGTTCCTGTTGTCACCGCCTGTGGGATCTTCAAGGATGACAAAACCTTTATCCGTGCCGACCAGGTCAGACTTGATCCAGACGCAGATCGTTATCGCCTCCAAACCGTTGAGGTAGTCCCCGGCCGTTTCGTCCACGACACGATCGTCAGTGCCGTCGAAATCCAGGGCGCCCCCGATTTTCCCGGCCACCCACGCGGGACCCCCTTCCACGGTACCATCGCGCCCGTTGCCACTTGAGTCATGGGCGATTGTCCCGGATCCCTCATCGAACGTCCAGTGAAGAATGAGGTCGGCTGAGGCTTGACCTGCCATGCTTAGAACCCCAGCCAAAGAAATTAGATAGAGTAGTCTCTTGAACATAGTGATCCTCCTTCAAGCAAGTACGGTCAGTGATGATTGTATATTCGCTACACTTGTGCGCATTTACCGAGACAGTGCTTTGCGACTTGCCACCAGCTCCTTTCGCCAAAGGGCCGCACACATCCATAACATCATTTATACATAATTACCCGGGTTTTTGCCTTGACGAGTCTGGCCGCGCGGCGTAGATTCCAGTGTTTCGCTGGGGCACAAAGGAGATCACATGGATAGAACACAGCAGGCGGTTTCGACGTTTCAATCGGGCTTCAACTGCTCCCAAGCGATTGTCCGCACGTATGGCCCCGACTATGGTCTTTCGCCCCTCGATGGCCTAAGAATCGGTTGCGGCTTTGGCGGCGGGATGCGCCGCGCGGAGACGTGCGGGGCGGTAACCGGCGCTCTGATGATCCTGGGTCTGCGCTACGGCCCGCAACACCTCGCCGATATCGCCGCCAAGGAGAGTGTGTACGCCAAAGTGACTGAGTTTTGTTCTCGCTACGAATCGCGCTGCGGTTCCATTGTCTGCCGTGAGCTTCTCGGCTGCGACATCAGTTCGCCGGAAGGCATGGAACGCGCCACGGTGGATGGGCTCTTCAGGACAGTCTGTCCCAAGATCGTGCAGACCGCGGCTGAGATTCTCGAGGAGATGTGCTGAGACCTTGCGGGCATCCGATGAACGAGGAAAAAAGAACCGACGAAAACCCTTCCAGAGCGTGCTGGCAGAATTGCGGCGTTGAGGCCGATGCCGAGATGCTCGAAATCGACCGGATGGAGGACGCGATGGCTCCCCTGGACGAACAGACAACTCGGATCAGAGAGCTGATTACGCGCTATGAAGCGTGCTATCACGAGGCCGACAAAGAGGCCGAGCGGATTGCCGGGGCCATCGGCGCCGGACGTTGCCCGGCCGAATCGGACGAACGACCGCCGG
>SMTZ1_10005527_pt1 | contig 12710 bp, 12 predicted proteins | sample DeeMarSWOR136_30_FD_25667 | JGI IMG/M metagenome (IMG submission 25667) | reverse complement strand
GTCTCCCTTTCGATCCCGGCAGCAATGTCTGCGGTGGTAACGGAGCCGTACAAGCGCCCTCGTTCGCTCGCCTTGACCTTGAAGGTCAGGGTTATCTCAGACAATCGCTCTGCCAGAGCAGTACTGTCGGTGCGAATCCGTTCTTCGCGCTGGCTTTCGATGGCTTTCCGCACCTCCGTGCGCCGAATGGCGCCAGGCGTCGCCAACACCGCCAAGCCGCGCGGTATCAGGTAGTTGCGGGCATAACCGTCCGCTACCGTCCTAATTTCTCCTGCCTTTCCTAACCTCTTGATGTCCTTCAGCAACAGAACTCGCAAGCTGCTTCTCCTCCAGCTCAAGATAGGAATACTCTCACCGCTTTGCTCGTGTCTCCCTGCTCCAATGATACTGCAAAATGGCAGAAACCCGAAGTCGCCTCGCCTACAGGCCCTTGGCGTGCCTCAGTTGGGTGAGCCTTTGCTGCATCTGCACCAGGCGCCCAAAAGGTAACCAAGCAACTCCAGTAACCAACACGAGACCCCTGGCGCATGTGTATGCACGTTGTGTACGCGCCAGGTGGAAAGAAGGGGCAAAAGGACCGGCTTTCTTGCCCCTACTTATTCCGAGCCACCTTCGAAAGACCGCTGCAGATGGGAAGACAGTACCCATCTATATGATAGGTTCGTAGTAGCGACTTTGCTTGCATCTCGCCACAGGCGAGGCAGTCGCTTTTCCCGCTTGCCCGCCGACTAAAGTCACCGCTACAAGTTAGCCGTGGGCTATTCGAGCTTTGTACCGCAGTTGTTGCAGAACTTGGAACCTACCGAATTCTCATGCCCACAGTTCGGGCACTTGACCGTGCCAGTGAGTTGCGTCCCGCAATTGTTGCAGAACTTGGCCCCTGCTGGATTGGCCGTGCTACAGTTAGGACAAGTAACAGTTCCAGCTTCGGCCGCAGGCTCCTCCTTGCCGCCCTTCATGGCTTCGGTGATCGCCCCCGCCATGGCCGCGCCAACTCCGACACCTGCGCCCAGGCCCACACCAGCACCAGTCAAGGTTCCGGCCGCGCCTTCTGCTGTGGCGGCATCACCCATGGCCCGCGCAGCCTTGAACTGCAGATAGGCCTGCATATTGCCGATGGCACCCATCGACGCTCGCTCGTCAATCGCCTTGGCCGTCTCTTCGGTCGGGCTGATCGAACTGACGTAAAGGGCCTTGAGCGTGATGCCCACATTGTCAAAGTCATTCTGTGCCTTGGCCTTGACACCAGCAGCAAGCTCCTCGTACAACCGTGGCATGTCGAACAGGGATGCATCCGTCTCCCCCATCAGATCAACCATCTTGGAGACGATCATGCTGCGCAAAAAGTTGGCAATCTGCGTCGTGTCATAAATGCCCTGCGCGCCAACGATCTTGTTCACAAAGAGCTGCGGATCTGCAACCTGCATCGAATAGGTGCCAAACGCCCTGAGACGGACCAGTCCCAATTCCTTATCCCGCAGAGGAATGGGTTCAGGTGTACCCCACTTCTGATCCAGGAACTCTTTCAAGTTCACAAAGTACACTTCGGCCTTGAAGGGCGTTTCCCCGCTGAAGGGAATGCTGATCAACCTGATCAGCAGGGGGATGTTGGCTGTGCTGATGGTATGCCGGCCAGGCCCAAAGGTGTCCAGCGCCTTGCCATCCCGAAAGAAGACCGCCGCCTGACTCTCACGCACAATCAACTGTGAGCCCAGCCGAAAATCGCCCGATCCATGCTCCGGGATGCGGTGCACCATCTCACGACCTGAAGGATCAAGGTACTCAATCACGTCAAAAATTCGCGCCATTCTTCCCTCCTTTGAAAAAAGTCTCATTTAGCTCGTCTGAGCTATCCTACCTATTCCAGATAACACTCTCGCTAAGGCACCATCGAAATGGGAAGTGCCTTACGCTGCCGGGATTTCTAGGATGACGTCTTGTCGCTTGCTGAACGTCTCATTGATCTCCTCAAGCGCCTCCAGCAGCGCATTACCGGCTTTGGTCACCTCTTCGTCTTCCTTGGCAGCAGCCACGGCATCAATCAGTGTGCTCACTCTGTCCACGCTGTCCACAAGGGCAGCATCATAGTCATAGAGAGCATCCAGCTCCGCCTCCCTGACCTTGATCGCATCAAAGAGGCCTGCATAGCCATAGCTGGCTGTCTTGAGTCGATCGATGAGGAATTGCAGCCTCATTATGGCCCGATCCAGTGGCATCAAGACCCGGAGTCGGCCAGCGTCAGCAAGTTGCACAGCTACGCTGTTCAGTCGGCGTCTTTGCTCCTCAAACCCACGGGCTACTTTCAGCCTTACGAGTTTGTCGGCTTCCCGCCGCACCTCTTTCTCTTTGTAACCTTTGTAGCCCGGTAGGTTCTTCGCCATTTCTTCGAGCTTGTTGTACGCACTTTCAATCCGCTTCCTCAGGTCTCCCACCATGTTCTAACCTCCTTGTTATTGGCGTTGTAAGATTGAACTACAGGAATAGATCCGAACCACAATAGGGGCACTTGACGATGCCCTTTCCGACGACCTCACGGACTCCGCCGCAATTTGGACACTTGGTGCTGCTCATTTCGGCCGCCTCTCGCGCGTAGAGAATGCCTTCATCCCAGTTGATGTAGCCGGTAAAAAGGCCTTTGCCCACCAAATCGTAGATGTGCTCTTTGACCTGGTCTCGCGTGAGGTCCATCTCGATCGCCACTTCGGCTACATTCGCCTGTCCCTTGGTGTGGACGATGTTCAGGATTTCCTTCTCCCTTTCTGCCCGAGCGAATTGCTGCAGCTCGCCCCGACTGCGCACGAAGAGAAGAATCCCGCCTCCCAATAAGGGCACTGCTAGTATAAGTACGATCACAAGTCCGAGCAAGAAGCCAGATGGTCTTAACCGGCCCTCCGCCATGCCAGAGAACAGGTAGAGCGCACCCGCCACCATAATGATCAGGCTCAAAGCAATTAGAATCAGGGCCACTGTCCTTCCCTGCCCTACCATTCATGCCTCCTTCCACGTTAGGCGCAAGGCCTATGCCCATTGTACACTACTTTGCTCCTCCTGCAAATTCAGAGATTTGACAAAAGCGGAGCAACACACGAAAATACGTCCGAAATCATCCCCCCGAGCGCGAGCACGTGATCCGTGAACTCCTTGAGCGGTTCGAAACATTCCGCATCAGCGCTCCAACTGAGCGATCAAAAAGTAACATAATATTTCTTGAGGTCGTGAGAGACATTGCCGAGGCATGATGACACAAAAGGCAGCACTGCGCGCATTCGCTACGGCGCTCATCTTGGTCACAATCATCGGCTGTAGTTCCCAACCGCAGTCATCCGAGCTGCAGTCAATAGAGGATTTCACTATCGAAAAGCTCAACGAATACCGGGGTAAGGTTGTGCTACTCAACTTCTGGGCCATATGGTGTAAGGCCTGCCGCACGGAGATGCCAGACCTTGAGACTGCCTACCAGGAGTACCGTGATCAAGGAGTAGTCGTACTGGGTGTAAACGTATCCGAAAGCAGCGGGGATATCACTGACTACGCCCAAGAGCTTGGACTGACATTCCCCCTCTTACGGGACAGCGAGCAAAAAGCCATGAAAACATACAATGTTAAAGTCTTGCCCACCACGTTCTTCATCGACCAGCAAGGACAGCTCCGGCACCGTCAGCCCGGCGCGATGAGCAAAAGCTTCATCACACAACGGATTGAGTCCTTACTCGACTAGTCGTAAGGGTAGCCAGCTTGCGGAGCAGACAACGATGCCGGACAATCCAGTTCAAGCAGAAAGGGTGGCTAGAACCCTGAACACAACATCATGCACTTCTGATCACATGAGCGAAAGGACGGACAAAGCTCTGGATTCGGCGGCGAGGATCAGCATCCTCCTCAACCGTATCGTATATGCAGTAGCCAAGCACTGGCTGTTCATCGTCAACACAGTGATTGGAGCGCATGCGGCCTTGCCCGCCTTGGCCCCTGTCCTGATGGCAGCAGGCCGCACGTCAGCAGCACGGCTAATCTACACATTGTTTCAGCCGCTCTGTCATCAGTTGCCAGAGAGGTCGTTCTTCCTGTTTGGGCCGCAACTCACCTACACCCTTCAAGAACTTGAGCGCCTGGTAGGATCCAGTGTGTCACTGCGCTATATCGGCAGTCCCGCCCTGGGCTACAAGGTGGCTATTTGTCAACGCGACGTCGCCATCTTCCTGGCAGCCTTCCTAGCTGGCCTGACATTTGCCTTACTCCGAAACCGGCTACGGCCATTATCTGTAAGAGCTTTTGTCCTATTGTGTGTACCCATCGCCTTCGACGGCCTTGGACAATTGGTGGCGCTGTGGGAGAGCCCCTGGTGGAGCCGCGTTGTCAGTGGTGCCCTTTTCGGAGTCGCGTGTGTCTGGCTGGCCTATCCATACATCGAGTCTGGGATGAACGACGTACTGAGAGTTGCAGAGCAGGGACTAGGAGTGAAAACCAAGTCCTGACCACAATCCCAGTATAATGCGACTGAAAGAAACCCTTGGTCGCGAGGAAGCAGCTATGGCCACAATCCTGGTAGTGGATGACGAACCACATATTGTCGAACTGGCCCGCCTGTACTTGAGCAACGATGGCTACACTGTGTTCAGCGCGCACGATGGGCTTGAAGCCCTGACAGCAATCGAAGAGCGCCACCCCGATCTAGTTGTATTGGACATCATGCTGCCCAAGATGGACGGATGGGAGGTTTGTCGCCGCCTAAGACAGGGGGGCAACAGCGTGCCAATCATTATGCTCACGGCACGAGGTGAGGATGTAGATAGGATCGTGGGACTTGAGTTGGGGGCCGACGACTACATGGTGAAGCCTTTCAACCCACGCGAGCTGGTGGCACGAGTCAAAGCTGTGCTGCGACGCTCTGAAGACAAGGTTCCAGTCACTAAGGTACTGCGCCTGGGTGATGTGGAGATTGATCGTGAGCGTCGGGAAGCCCGTGTCGGCGGACAGGAAATCGAACTCCGAACGAAAGAATTCGATCTCCTGCTCGCTTTCGCCGAGCACCCAGGATTCGTCTTCAGCCGAGATCAACTCCTAGACCGCGTCTGGGACTATGACTTTGCGGGAGGAACGCGCACAGTGGATGTGCATGTGGCACGCCTGCGCGACAAACTGAAGGATAGCAGAGTCCGCATTGAGACCATCTGGAACGTGGGATACAAACTGGTGCAGGAGTGACCCCGATGTTCCGCAGTATCCGCACCAAGCTGGCTGTGTCTTACGCCCTAATTGTCCTCTTTTGCCTGCTGTTGGCGGGATCGGGAGCTTTGATCCTCATCCAGCGGTACCAGCGCGACGCGGTGTTGAACGAACGTCGGGCAACCGCAGCCACCCTGTTGCAACGTGCACAGAGCCTTCTTGCATTGAGACCTGGCGTCCCAGAAGTCGCTCTGCGCCTGCGCCAGGAAGCGAGGCAATTGGGAGTGCGTGCGCTGATAGTGGCACGCGATGGACTGATTCTCCTCGACACTGGCCAAGAGGCTCTACTCACCGGAAAGCGCATCCCATTCCCAATCGGTGAACTCCTGGGGCCGAGGGAAAGGGGCGTGGTGCGACGCCGCCTTGATGCGGACGGGCAGGTGTATTTCTTCATCATATTGCGCCTCACACCCCCACCAGATCCACCTGCAGAGATGGGTGCATTACCCAACTATTTGATCGTAATTGAGCCTGAGCAAGACGTGCAACCTGCTTGGCGCCAACTGGTCCCGCCTTTGGCCATAGCCGGGTTCTTGGCCCTGTTGATCTCGACCGTCATCGCTATCGTGCTCTCCCGCTCCATCACCCGCCCACTAATTGCCATGACCAAAGCATCAGAAGAAATCGCACGTGGCAACTACCAACAAGTGATCCCGACAAAGGGCCAAGATGAAGTTGCACGCCTGGCAGATAGCTTTGGCCGTATGGCTCGCGAAGTGGAGCGCAGCCGACAGTCGCAGCGAGACTTTGTGGCCAATGTCTCACATGATCTGAAAACACCGCTGACGTCAATCCAAGGCTTCTCACAGGCGATGCTGGAAGGGGCCATCCACGACGAAGAGGGGTACCGTCGCGCCGCCCAGGTTATCAGAGAAGAGGCGGAGGGCATGGGCCAGTTGATTCAGAAACTCCTGGACCTGGCCCGGTTGGATGCTGGTGACATGATCCACGAGCGTGTGGCAATCGCCCCTGGCGAGCTTGTGAAGCACTGCGTGGAAAAACTCGTTCCGTTGGCATCTGAAAAGGGATTAGAACTCAACACCTCAATCCCCAAAGATCTACCTGTCATCTACGGAGATGAGGAGCACTTGGAGCAAGCTCTATCTAACCTGGTAGACAACGCCATCCGGTACACGCCAGCAGGTGGGCGGATCGATGTCGCTGTTCAGGCACTGAACCTGAAAGGCGGCAAGATTCAAGGACAAGGTGACATACCCTGCGGCATGCCTTCCGAAAGCGGATTGGACGGCTACTGGGTTGCCATCAGCGTCCAAGATACAGGCGTCGGCATCTCAAAGCAGGATCTGCCACGTATCTTCGAACGCTTCTACCGCGTTGACAAGTCGCGCAGTGGGGCCAAAGGTTCGGGCTTGGGGTTGGCCATCGCTAAAGAGATCGTGGAAGCCCATGGGGGAACGATAGGCGTACGCAGCCAGGCGAACCGCGGCACGTGCTTCTCCATTCTACTGCCAGTTACCTAAATTGATGTCTGGACAGAGGTAACTCAGGCTATGTCCTCCACTTCTTCCCACAGCTCCAGTCTCACTCGCGGCTACACGATCGCCCTGATCAGCGCGGCCATCTTGTCAACCACGGCCATCTTGATCCGCTACCTCACCCAGGCCTACCACATGCCTCCGCTGGTGCTGGCCTTCTGGCGAGACAGCTTTGCGGCCCTTACCCTGCTGCCCGTGATGGGGCGGCTGCGCCCCCTCCTGCTACAGGTGAAGCGCCAACACTTGTTCTATCTGCTCGTCTACGGGCTCATGCTCGCGATCTTCAACGCCCTGTGGACTCTTTCAGTCTCCCTGAACGGGGCAGCTATCGCCACTGTACTGGTCTACTGCTCAGCAGCGTTCACCGCTCTGCTGGGCTGGTGGCTCCTCGAAGAACGCTTGGGTTGGGTCAAGCTCCTGGCAGTCACCTTGAGCCTGGGAGGCTGCGTCCTGGTCTCAGGGGCGTTGGACCCAGCGGCATGGCGTGCCAACCTGGTGGGCATCCTGACCGGGATGCTGGCCGGCCTGGGCTACGCTATCTACAGCCTGATGGGCCGCATAGCCTCGCAACGTGGCCTGAACCCCTGGACGACCCTGTTGTATACTTTCGGCTTTGCTGCAGTCTTTCTGCTGCTCGTCAACCTGCTTCCAGGGGAGCTTTTCCCTGGCACGGCTACCTGCCCAGCCGACCTCTTCTGGCTGGGAAACGCCCTGGCCGGTTGGAGCATTCTGTTCCTGCTGGCGGCGGGGCCGACAGTAGCAGGATTTGGACTGTATAACTTCAGCCTGGGCTACTTGCCGTCCAGTGTCGCAAACCTGATCGTCACTCTGGAGCCAGTCTTCACCGCCGTGATCGCCTATTTCCTGCTCGGAGAGCGCCTGAATGCAATGCAGCTCGGTGGTAGCCTGATGATCTTGGCCGGAGTAGCCTCACTGAGAGTTTATGAAGGTTGGCTGGCGGGCCAAACCCAGCCCAAGCCGCAAAGAAGAGAAAGTGCCGTTTCTACGGATTGAAGCGAATCAATCCTGTCCCTATTCCCCTGCCCCGGCTATGTGACCCGCCAGTTGATGACCGAGGCAAGGAGTAGGCAAAAACCCCATCCTGAGATGTCACGAACACGTCACCAAAAGAGCCCCCGATCGCCCAGGGCCGGGGCTTCCGGCCCTGGGAGGAACATGACATTGTCACGCTAGGCACAAGCGCCCACTAAAAAAAGAGCCCCTCGCGGGGAGGGGCTCTTTTTCTTGGTAATGCTCTAGTACTGAGGCATAGGCGGCGTAGCAGGCGCTCTTTCCTCTTCCGGAATATCGGTGATCAACGCCTCAGTGGTGAGGATCATTGCCGCGATAGAGGCAGCGTTCTCAACAGCAGAGCGCGTAACCTTTACCGGGTCAATGATACCCTGCCCGTACATGTCAGCGAACTTCTCGGCGATCACGTCGTAGCCAATGTTGGGGTTCTTCTTAGACTTTTGTCGGCGACGAACTTCCTCGACGATCACTGCGCCATCCTTGCCCGCGTTCTCCGCGATCATGCGCATAGGAGCCTCTAGTGCTTTGCGTACGATATCCACGCCAGTTTGCTCGTCACGCAACTCCATCTTGAAATCGTCCAGGGCAGACATCGCATTGATCAGAGTCACACCACCACCAGCCACCACGCCTTCTTCCACCGCTGCTCTGGTGGCAGAAAGGGCATCTTCGACGCGGTGCTTCTTCTCTTTGAGCTCGACCTCAGTGCCTGCTCCGACACGGATGACCGCCACACCGCTGACCAGTTTGGCCAGCCGCTCTTGTAGCTTCTCCCTGTCATAGTCAGAGGTCGTGGTGTCAATCTGAGCCTTGATCTGCTCAACGCGTCCCTTGATCTCCTTCTCCTCACCCTTACCGTCAACAATGGTGGTGTCATCTTTGGTAGAAAGGATCTTTCCTGCCCTACCCAGATCATTGATGGTGGCAGTCTCCAGCTTGCGGCCCATCTCTTCAGTGATGACCTGGCCACCAGTCAAGACAGCAACGTCACGCAACATCTCCTTGCGGCGATCACCAAAACCAGGTGCCTTCACAGCCACGCAGTTTAGCATGCCACGCAGCTTATTCAACACCAGGGTAGCCAGCGCCTCGCCGTCAACATCCTCAGCGATGACCACCAATTCTCGCTTGCCCACTTGTACCAGTTTTTCCAGGAGGGGCACAATGTCTGTCACGGCGGAAATCTTCCTGTCGGTGATCAAGATGTAAGGCTCTTCGAGCTCGGCCTCCATCCGTTCCGGGTTGGTGACAAAATAGGGGGAGATGTAGCCACGATCGAGCTGCATGCCCTCGACGTACTCCTTCTCAAAAGCCAAACCCTTGGATTCCTCGACGGTGATGACGCCGTCCTTTCCGACTTTGTCCATCACCTCGGCGATGAGCTCGCCGATCTCCATGTCCGCGGCCGAGATAGCAGCCACATGGGCGATGTCTCTCTTATCCTTCACTTCCGTGGCCATGCCCTTGATCGCATCAACGACCGCTTCTGTGGCCTTCAGGATGCCACGCTTGATCAGCATAGGGTTGGCACCAGCCGTAACGTTCTTCAGGCCCTCGGTCACGATCATCGCCGCCAGGAGAGTGGCGGTTGTGGTACCATCGCCAGCCACCTCATTGGTCTTGGTGGCCGCTTCCTTGAGCAACTGGGCGCCCATATTCTCATAGGGGTCTTCCAGTTCGATCTCTTTGGCCACAGTCACACCATCGTGGGTGATGGTGGGTGAACCCCATTTCTTGTCCAATGCCACGTTCCGGCCCTTGGGGCCTAATGTGGTAACAACAGCCTTGGCCAGGGTATCCATCCCTGCCTTAAGACGTCGTCGGGCGTCTTCTCCAAATGCTAACTGCTTAGCCATTTTCATTCCTCCTTGAGATGATTTCTCGTATTGGTGATAGTGTTACTTCAGAACAGCGAGGATATCCTTCTCGCTCAGAATCAGGTACTTCTTGTCGTCCCTCTTGAGCTCCATGCCGGCATACTTGGCAAAGATCACCCTGTCCTTCGCCTTGACTTCCATTGGTGCCCGTTCACCATTGTCGAGCAAGCGCCCAGGGCCCACCGCCAAGACAATCCCTTCCTGTGGCTTTTCCTTTGCCGTTTCGGGCAGGACAATGCCACTTGCAGTGGTCTCCTCTTTCTCAACGGGTTCCACGAGCACACGATCCGCCAAAGGCTTGATGTCCTTAGCTTCCTTAGCCATTTGTACAACCTCCTGTAGCAATTTTGTTCGTGAACACAGTATTAGCACTCTCAAGCGCAGAGTGCTAATTGCACTAATATAATAGCAAAATTCCTTAGAAAGTCAAATTCGCTTCTGAGTATGGCGGATCTCATCCCCATTTTGTTCCCCGGTGTCCATCCATTTTGAAACAATCCAGATTGCGATTGCTTGCGCATTTTGCATTTCCTGATATAATAGCACAGCGCGCCTCATTGACACTCAAATGGCAGGGTGAGGAGCCAACACACTCACGGAACTGGGGAAAAGAATAAATGAACAACGCTCATCATCGTAACGTACTGACTATGTTGTTTGTTTTGGTTGTAGCCATACTGGTGTTATCTTGCAGCAATCCAGTGACTTCTACTCCACCATCTGCACCACCTCTCGATACACCCACCAGCGTACCAACAGCTGTAGAGACACCGGTGCCAGTGGAGACGCAGACAGCTACAGTGGAAAAGCCAACAGCCACGCTGGAGACACATACTCCTACCGTGCAGATAAACACGCCTACCCTCGCTGTGCCTGCGGCAGCTCTTGTCAATGGTCAACCAATCGTGTTAGAGGAATACGAAGCCCAGGTTGCCCTGGCCATAAGCTCACTCAGCCAACAGCAGAGCTCTGACCCGAACACAGAAGAGGGCAGAGCCGCACTTCTTCAACTCCTCCGTCGTCAGATACTCGATGCGATGATTGACCAAGCCTTGATCGAACAGGCAGCCTCGCGTGAGGGGATTTCCATCTCTGAGGAACAGGTGGAAACGGAGATGACCCGTTTGATTGGAGAAGATGCTGCCAAGTTTGAAGAATGGCTCAGAGCCAATGGCTTGACTCGAGACAGCTTCAAAGTCGAATTGCGGCAACAGTTGCTCGGCGCTGCCTTCCAAGAACACGTGGTTGGTTCCCTGCCTGCTGCAGTGGAACAGGTGCACGCCCGGCATATTCTGGTGATGAGTGAGGCAGAAGCCATGGACATGCTGGTCAAGTTGCGTTCTGGCGAAAGCTTTGCCACCTTGGCCAAACAGTATTCGCAGGACAAGGGCAGCAGTGAAGTTGGTGGGGACCTGGGCTTTTTCCCGCGCGGGGTCATGCCCGCCGAAATTGAGGCAGTAGCCTTCGCTCTGTCCCCGGGACAGACCAGCGGCATTGTCAAAACGGACTTTGGTTATCACATTGTCGAGGTCGTAGAAAAGGATCCGGCCAGGAAGGTGCCTGATGAGATGCTGCCTACCTGGCGACAGAATACCTTTCTGCATTGGCTGGAAACGGAAAGGCTAGCGGCCGAAATCGAGTACCTTATCCCTATGGAATAGATCAGGAGAGAAAACGCATGCCCAAACTTGCTATCACCGGCAAGGGAGGCGTGGGCAAAACCACGCTCTCGGCGTTGCTCGCTTACGCCTATGTGAATGAAGGCAAGAAAGTGCTAACCATAGACGCAGATCCCGACGCTAACCTCGCCTCTGCGCTCGGCCTGCCCAGGGATGTCGCACAACAAATCACTCCCATTGCGCAGATGGACGACCTGATCGAAGAACGCACCGGCGCCCGGCCTGGGGAATCCGGTGGCTTCTTCTCCCTCAATCCCAGAGTGGATGACATCCCAGACAGGTTTTCGGCGATGCACCGCGGGATCAAACTGCTGGTGTTGGGTACTGTGGGACGCGGTGGAGGTGGTTGCATCTGTCCTGAGAGCGCCTTGCTCAAGAACCTTGTGCGCCACCTTTTCGTCGGCCGCTCGGAAGTGATCATCCTGGACATGGAAGCGGGACTGGAACATCTGGGGCGGGGCACTGCCAGCGCGGTAGACGCCTTCATCGTTGTGGTAGAACCAGGCCAACGTAGTTTGCAGACCGCTCAGGCTATCAAGCGGCTGGCTGCTGATATTTGGATCCACAAAGTCTATGTAGTTGGCAACAAGATACGCAACGAACAGGACCAAGCGTTCATCCGTGAGCACCTGCCAGGTGATGAACTGCTGGGCTTTTTGCCGTTCAGCGAGAAAGCGATCGAAGCCGACATGAAGGGCATAGCTATCTTTGACGCTGACGAGAAGCTGGTCGCTGAAGCCAAGAGAATCAAGGACAGATTGGATGGGTTGTCCATCTCATGAGCATTCCTACCACTGTTATGACTAGCGATGCTCTGCGGGAAAGGCCAGGGGTAACTACCTCGTCGTATATTCCCTCTAGGGCATGCGGAATGCCTTTCCCCGGTGGTGCAACGCAGTATAACTGCACACATCACCGCCACCACGGAGGGTAATGCATGGAGATTATCTGGTACGGTCATTCCTGCTTCAGACTGAAGACAAGAGGCGCTATCGCGGTGACCGATCCTTGCGGCAAAGACATTGGCTACAACATCCCGCGACTGCATGCCCATATTGTCACCATCAGCCACAACCATCCCGATTACAACAACTGTGCCCTGGTGCGGGGTAACCCAAAAACCATCGACGGCCCCGGGGAATACGAAGTCAAAGGTGTGTTCATCACTGGCATTGCCACCTATTTGAAGAAGAGTAAAGGGCCAGAACGCCCGAAGACCACCATTTACCTGTTCGACTTTGATGGGCTTACGGTGTGTCACCTTGGCAATCTCGATCACGTACCCTCCCAAGCAGAGGTACAGGCACTCAGTGGCGTTGACGTTTTGCTCATCCCTGTGGGCGCGCTGACAACCATAAACGCCAACCAAGCGGCAGAAGTAGTCGGGCTACTGGAACCCA
>SMTZ1_10019959_pt1 | contig 12711 bp, 12 predicted proteins | sample DeeMarSWOR136_30_FD_25667 | JGI IMG/M metagenome (IMG submission 25667) | reverse complement strand
AAGAAATTTATTAAATTTCATTATCTCTTAATAATTCAATTTCAGCTGAAAAATCAGGTATCATTCCTTCATATTCAACAATAGTTTTTTCCTTCAACTTTTTTAAAATTAGTCTGACACCCTCAAATTCTTCTTCACAAAGAGCTTGCAATTCTTTATAACTGATCTTACCTCCATGCTCTTTTAATTTCTCAATTATAAATTTTTCTTCATGACTTAATTCTGACATACTTAATCAGACATTATCTAATTATTAATACTTTTGTATAGTATTATTTTTTACCCGTACTCCCAAATCCTCCTTGTCCGCGCTCTGATTCAGGTAAATTATTTGTCTCAACAAATTCATAATTATACATTTTAGATAAGATGATTTGGCAAATTCTTTCACCCTTTTTTAGAGTAACTTCTTTATTTGAAAGGTTTATTGCTATTGCCATCCATTCATTTCTGTAACCAGAATCGATTGTTCCTGGACTATTAACAATAGAAATTCCTTCCCATATTGCCAAACCACTTCTAGGAACTACTTTAAAATAATAACCTTCTGGAATTGCGGTTGAAAAGCCCAGTGGACACCCAATTCGCTCCAAAGGTTTGAGAGTATAAGAATCTGATTCAATATCTATAAGTTCTTTTTTATTGCCCTTAGAAATTATCTTTTTAAAACCATTTATACGAGCATCTGCTCCTGCATCTCCAGATTTTAATGGTTCTGGAATAATCACTTGTGTTCTTAACTTCTTTACAGGAATTTTTAATTGTTCTTTCTCTTTATTTGAAGTATTATTATTTAGATTCATATTATATCATAACTAATTATTGCGTACTCTAAAAAAGAATTATTATTAAGCATTGATTAAGATAAATAAATATAATGGGAGTCTAATATTTGTAGATATCAAAAATCCAAGACTTCCCACCTGCATTCTCGATTGCTTTTGCAACTTGATTTTGTTTTCCTGGAGCAATAGCAAGCATACATCCCCCTCCACCAGCACCCATTTGTTTAGCTCCAAGTGCTCCTGCATTTTTAGCAGCTGTACATAATTTTAGGATTTTTTTTGTATCTGCTTTCAAAACTCTCTCTTGTTCTTGTTGTTTATCCATCAATAAACCAAGCTTTTTAAAATCGCTTTTCAATAATGCATCTCGTGCTCCATAGACACATTCTTCAATGATTTTAAATGCATCTAAAGTTGTTGGATCATTTTCTTTTATTTGTTTTTTTATTCTATTTAATATTTTAGACGCTTTTCTTTCTTCCATTGAATTACCTACAACAATAGGTAATTCTTTAATATCTAAAGGCTCTACGTAAGGATTTTCATCAGTATGAATAAACACAACTCCCCCAAATGCTATAGTGTATTGATCTAGTCTCCCACATTGAATACCGAGATCATGATTTTCCCCTAAGTATGCTAGTTCAGCTATATCTGCTTTAGTGAGATTCAAATTATAGACATTATTTATCAATTTTATAAACCCCACGGATAATGCTGCCGAAGTAGATAATCCGGCACCTATAGGGATATTTGAATCAACTTCAATAAAAAAGCTCTTCTTAATTTTCTTTTTTAATCTGTCATAGAGCACACTCCAATAGGATAAGTCTATATTACGTGGAGCTATTTCTCCAAGTTTAAAGCTTACTCTTTCATTTGTATTATGACTATAGAATTCAATAGTATTATTTAACCTTTCTTCATAATGGATGTGCATCATTAGGTTTATAGCCATTCCGATTACAGGCTTACCTAGTAGGTCAACTTTATCTCCCATTAAACAAATTCTTCCAGGAACGTCAACTTTAACTCTCATTTTAAAAGATATAATTCAATTTAATGAGATTAAAAAAAATTAATCAGATTTAAAACTATTCTAAAATTTGTTAAATAAGGAAAATAATCAAAACCATATTTCTATGGAGAAAATTAGCACATATATCATTATACTGGCAGCAGGAAAAGCAACAAGATTAAAACCATTATCATATAAAGTCCCAAAACCCTTAATTGAAATAGGAGGAAAAACTCTAATTTCTCGTATTATTTCTACATTTGACGAAGCAGGATTTAAAAAATTTGTGATTCTGATAGGATATAAAGGAGATTATATAAGAAAAGAAGTTCAAAATAAAGAAAATTTAGAGATTGATTTTGTGTATCAATCTGTCCAAAAAGGAATGGCAGATGGATTAGAACTAGCTCTAAAATATTTATTGGAAAAAGAAAAAGCTTTTGAGAATTTTTTTCTGTCTGCTGCTGATGTAGTTTTTTCAAAAAATGAAATTATTCAAATGTATAAACTCTTCAAGAATAGTAGTGCAGATATGGTTTTAAGTTTGATGAAATCAAATGATCTAAACATCGCAAAAGGACATGCAAATGTTAAAATCTCAAAGAGCTCGCACACTATTAATGATACAGATATAAAACATGGCTTAAAAATAAATGATATTATTGAAAAACCAGGAGTAAGTCAGATTCTAAGTAATTACTATTCTCTTCCATTATATTTATTTAATAAGAAAATTTTATCTTATCTAGGTGATATTCCTTTATCTTCACGCAGAGAGAAAGAATTACAGGATGCTATAAAAAATTCAATAAAAAATCAAGAAAATGTAAGAGGAATTAATATCGTAAAAGAAAATATCACAGAAGAGAATGTAGGAAGTTATCATTTAACAAATTTAAAAGATATAATAAAGATGAATTTAAGATTTATATCCCCTGAAACTAAGTTAAAGAGCAAAGCTTTTTCAAATGTTATAATTGGTAAAAATTGTAAAATTGGGTATAAAAGTAAATTATCAAATACAGTTTTATTTGATAATGTTATAATTGGTGAATGGAGCTCTTTGAATTGGTGTATTGTTGATGAAAATATTGAGCTTTCTGAGAAATTTAAAGAATCTAATAGTTTTATTACTAAAAACGAAGACAATGAATTAGATATTATTAAGTTTCACTAAATTCTAACATAAAAGATAACAATTTTAAAAAATTAGTATTCATTTAAACACATTAACAAATTATATTCTTTTCTTAATGACAAACATGATAATTATTGATAGATATGATCCCAGAAGCGATAAAGAAGTCTTAAAAGAGATTTTTGAAGATTTTATTAATAATAAATCTTATTTCTTCTCCAATTGGGAAAAATTTGAGATAGAACTTAATAAAAGAACGCTTGATCTTCAATACAGAAATTCAATGGTGGTTGCTAAAGAAGGTGGAAAAATAGTAGGATTCGGAACATATACTATTTTTCGCGATTATTTAGGCATTGATAGGGTTTTAATTCATCAAATAATAACTAAAAAAGATGATTCCTTTAAAAAAGGGATTGAAGAACAAATTATACGTGAACTCCAATTATATATTAAAAGAACCTTAAAATTAGATAAAGTTTATTTTATTTGCCCCGACTCTGATGGAGCTTTAAGAAGTGTGTTTCTAAAACTTGGAATAAAAAAATCAGAGTATGTTTGGTATGAACATGAGATCTAGTTTATAAACAGATTCTAAATATTAACCAATAGATAATAAAAAAATATTAAGTGAAAATCTTGCTTAATTTCGAAGAACTCATTGAAAAAGTGAATAAGTTAAAAAAAAAAGAAAATTATAAAGAAGCTATAGATATTCTTGAAGATCTATACAGAAATTCTCCAAATTCAGAGGAAATTAAATCTCTTTTAATTGAAACCTTATTTTCTTTTGGAGGATATTTAAATGATACATATGTAGAAAAATACAAAGAAGCTGAAGCTATCTTTAGACAAATAATCGAAATGGAACCAAATAATTATAGAGCTCATTATAACCTTGGTATTGCATACTTTAATTTACATAAGATTGAACTCGCGATAAAATCGTATGAAATTGCTTTAAAACTTAAACCTGATTACAAACACTGTATATATAATCTTGGATTAGTTTATGAAGAATTAGGAAACTATAAAAAGGCATTAGAATATTATGAAAAGGCATTAGAGATTGATCCCATGTTTACTTATGCCCTTCAAGCAAGATATGATGTTAGAAATAAAATGGACAGTTTGAAAAAGATATATTAGTTTTATAAAGAATACTATGATTTCATTAATTTATCATGAATACAATAGCATACGATTATAATTACAAGTACGATAACGCCACCAATAGCGTATCTGATGAAACCTTCGGTTTGAAAAATTTCATTAATAATATCTAACGGAAACATGAAACCCCATTTTAAAAAGTTATATTCTCTAAAAAGTTCCCAGAATATTTAAAACTTAACTATTATATCCAATTGCATTTTTTTATCAGAATTCTGCATTCTTGTTTTTTAATGAAGTTAACTCTTGAAAAATTAGTTTTCCTCTTTACTTTTTTAAAAATATTAGATTAAATAGAAGAAACAGAAAAAAAATAAATAAAAATAATTAATTTTTATCTTTCCAATTGGAAGTTAACTTGGACTCTTACTCTATATATGAGTTTGTCAATGTCCTCCTTAACCTTAACATCAGATTCAATAATTTGAATATTTCGGATACCACGAAGAGATTTTTTTGCTTCATCATAACAATTTTTGACAGCATCAGCCCAGTTTTTCTCACTTGTGCCCACTAATTGAATACTTTTATAAACTGTCATTTTGATCTCACATTTAATTTAATTTATAGTAAGTTTATTTGTTATACGTTAATATTTAAATATTTCGCAGAAATAAACCCGAATTATAAAAATAGAAAATTAGGATAAAAATTATAAAAATAATTAAAAAAAATAATGAGAAAGATTTTTGTTTAAGCATCTAAATTTTCTATGATGGTTGCAACGCCTTGACCGCCACCACAACACGCATTAGCAATACCATACTTAGCTTTTTTGTCTTTTAAGATTCGTGCAAGGGTACCTGGTAATCTTATCATTGTAGCACCTAGGGGATGTCCAATTGCGGTAGATCCTCCCATAACATTAACTTTTTCTTCAGGAATGTTAAATGCTTTCATGCAATTAAGGGTTACAATAGTAAAGGCTTCATTGATTTCCCAATAATCAATATCATCTGCGGTTAGTCCTGCATATTCTAACGCTTTTTTGGTAGCTGGAACTGGACCTCGTCCCATGACAGATGGATCTACAGCAGCCCATCCAATTGATATAATCCTTGCTAATGGATTTAATCCTCTCTTTTTCGCTTCTTCTGCTTCCATCAATAAGCATGTAGTAGCTCCAGCATTTAGTGGTGAGGAATTTCCAGCGGTGATGACACCTTCAGTAGTACCTTCTCTTTCTTTATATCCTTCTTTACTGCCATTCTTCTCTAAATAGAAAGGTTTTGACAATCTTCGTAATTTCGCAACTCCCTCCAATGATGATTTTCTGGCGGCCATATCTATATCGACTATTAGTGGTTCTTCAACATTTCCTTCAGCATGAGCTTCAATGGGGATGATTTCTCCTTTGAACCAGCCGTTTTCTTGATTATCTACCGTTAGATTATGGCTTCTTACTCCAAATTTATCTAAATCTTCTTTTGTGAAGGCAGGTATTTCTTCTTCATAGAGTTTTTGTGCAGTTTGAATCATATTAATTGTAGTCATCAGATCATATTGTGGTCTATACCACTCACTCTTCTTATTAATCATTTTTAGATTTGGACGGACCCAATCATTTTGCATTGGAATTCTTGTCATGTGTTCTACGCCTCCTGCTAAACAGATTTTACTATTACCTGTCATAATTTCCATTATGCCCACATGCATCCCAGAACCAGCTGAACCACATTGTCTATCAACAAACATAGCTGGTACAGTATCTGGAAATTCTGCTAAAAATAATGGTAATCTTCCTCCATATGTCCAAGCTTCATATACACCCATAGCAGTTCCTACAGTAAACTCATCAATTTCTTCCTTTTTTATGCCTTTATCTGCAAGTTTTTCATTAAAAAATTTCATCAATAGTTTAGCTAAGAGCTCATCGCCGCGAATTTCACCAAAAACATCTCTTTCTGGTTCTCGTGGCCTTGAACGAGAGAAAGCAGTTCTAGCGTAATCTACTAACCATACTTCTTTCAATTCCATTTAAATATCCCTCAATACTTTTTTGTTATTAATTTTCATTTTTTAGATATTAACTAATGGAATTAAGAAAAAATATTAAAAGTTTTGATTAATTATGCCAAGTCCCAATAAAACTTCAGTTTCGATTATTGCGGGTAGTACTTCTGATAAAGAAATATACCAGAAAGCAGAGGATGTTCTAAAAGAACATAATATATCATATGAGTTAAAAATTTTATCCGCTCACAGAGATCCTGAAAAATTAGATTCGTATCTAAAAAGTTGTAATTCTCTAATTTATATTGCTATTGCGGGACTTTCTGCTGCTTTACCAGGTGTTATTGCATCTAAAACAGATAAACCTGTAATAGGAGTTCCAGTTAGTACAAAATTAGGTGGGATGGATGCCTTGTTATCAATTGTTCAAATGCCACCTGGAGTCCCAGTTGCTTGTGTAGGAATTGATAGAGGTGACAATGCAGCGTTTTTAGCTATTAAGATTCTTAAGTTACTAGAAAAATGATTTTTGTGAGATTAATATGACAGAAGATTTGATAGAGGTTGGAAAAAAGAATGCCGCGATAAGAGCTGTAGAGGATAATCTCAAAAAAGGAATGATCATAGGAATAGGGAGTGGTTCTACCATAGTTTATGCTGTAAAAAGAATAGGGGAAATGAATAAAACACAATCTTTAAATATTAAGTGCATTCCTAGTTCATTTCAATCTTACCAATTAATTATTAATAATGGATTAGAATTAGGTACATTAGAGCAGTATCCTCATATTGACTTAGATATTGATGGTGCTGATGAGATAGATTCTAACCTTAATTTAATTAAGGGAGGAGGAGGTTGTCTTGTTCAGGAAAAGATCCTTGCATCAAATTCAAAGGAATTAATAGTAATTGCTGATTTTAGAAAAAAATCTAACAAACTAGGGACAAATTGGAAGAAGGGAGTGCCAATCGAAGTAATACCAATGGCTCATTTTCCCATAATTAAAAAATTAGAAAGATTAGGAGGTAAACCTATTCTTCGAATGGCAAAATCAAAAAGTGGACCATTAGTAACAGATAACGGTAATTTTATCATAGATGTAGATTTTGGAGTTATTGATAATCCTGCTGAGCTTAATGAAAAGATTTTACACATTCCAGGAATAGTAGATACCGGACTTTTTATTGGAATGACATCTAAAGCATACATAGGTACTAAGACTGGTGATGTCTTGGTACTTAAAAAATAAAAGTAAAAAAAAAGAATTTATTTTAATAAATGGTCTATTCATTGAACATTAGCGATTCACCACAATGAGGGCAAAATCTTTTAGGTGTTTTTATTACTCCTCCACAGAATGGACAATAAAAACCAGCTTCAGGCAATAGAGGAGAGGATTCAGTTGTTGGTTCAGAACGTGGATAAGTGTCTTCATATGTTGGTTGATAGGAGTATAATTGATAATCTCTTGTGATCCCCGTTCTTTTCTTCCTTTTTGCAAAATAAACAGCCATTCCAACTAACACTAAGACTCCAACAATTGGAATTATAATATAAATAAGAAATGATAAATCCATTGATGCTTCAGAGATCAATAAGATAATTATAAAGTCCTCATATTCGCCTTCACTATCATACACTGTAAGATATAATAATCCTAAATATCCTTGATTAGTTGAGGAATCAAAATCTGTAGTTGTAGGAATTGATTTAGTCCCTGCAATTGTATCATATTCCATCTTATTTGGAATAGTAAACCTTCCTTCAAATTTGTTGGATATAGATTGATAGGCTAAATTGTCAACTACTATTGTACTTGGAAATATCATTATCACATAACTTTCAGAAGTAACTGTGCCAATAAATAAATTTACATATACTTTCAACTCTGAAGTAACATCTTCATAAGTAACTGAGTCTCTAACATCTACTTCAAAATCAATTTTACTACCTTGTGAAGCGCTATAAACTATAGACCCATCATCAGTTTCAGTTTCATCAAAAGTAATATCTGCATTTCTATCAATACTGAAGGTAGAACTCTGTTCTAATATTTCAGGAGGATTATTTTCAATCCAAAATACGTATCTTGGTGAATATGGGTTTGTATAATTCAAATAAGAAGGAATAATATATGAAATTGCTTGACCAGACGGATCATTTATATTAGGATCAAAAACTTCACTGTAGGTATTAAATGTCAAGGGAATATCTGCATTAAATGTAAGAGTTTTGCTAACAGTTGTGGCATTATTATAAAAAGAATAGGAATAAATTGATAAATATCCTAAGAAAGCCGGATAAGTTGATTTATCTAATTTAGCTACTATAGTTGTTGTATCGCTACTTTTTCTTGTAATAGAGGACTGGCTGGAAGTTAAGTTAATAATCTGTGGAACTAAATTTTTATCATAGTAAAGGATCTTGGTATTTTTAATAAAATTTTTTGATCCAATAGTTAAGTTAGCTGCTATTGAATATGGAATATAACTTGTGGCGGGCAATGTATAAGTATTATTGAAATAAATCCCAAAATTTGAAAGTGAATTATCGAGTTTGATTGATTGCGTGTTTACTATTAATTTTAAAGAATCATAACTATTAATTGGAGATTCTGTTGTTTGATTTTTTAAGTAAAGTGAAATCTCAATTTGAGAAGACGATGTTCGTTCGGATTCTAGACCAATATTAATGCTAATTTCTTCGTCTGTTCCAAAATAATCTATTACATTTTTCAATAGAGTTATGTGATCTTGGATGTAATCATCTGAAATATATTGTTCATAAATCCAATGTAAATCACCAAAAGCTAAGAATTTTCCTTTGCCAACTGTAGTTCCATCATAAAGAGCTGCAACTGTTTTATTATTGAGATAAGCAATAGATTCTGCATTATTTGAAACATTAAAAGTATTTCCATAGCCCCAAAAGAATTTATTTACGTTATTAAAAATAGCTTGGTTTTCAAACTCCTTAACACTTTGAGACGTAATACTAGCACCAATTCCCAGCCAATTATCATTCATAATGTTTTCTTCATTTATTATAACATCTATGCCTAAGCTTGAAAATAGATAATTAATATTTTCAATAACCATATCTTGATATCTTGTTCCTAAAAATAATAGATTTCCTCCATTATCAAAATAATCTTTTAAATTATTAATTTCTATTGAGCTATAGGGTAGTACTGGATTCTGTAATACAATTATATCATATTGCGCTAACCTTTCTTCGGTCAAAATTGAATTATTTGCATTCTTATCATAATCAGGAGTCCAATGTTCCATTTCATAATCAATTGAAATATTTAATTCCGCAAGATCTTTCATTGCCTCATAAAATCCCATTTGATTAAATGAAATGTCTGGAAACCAATCATTTAATCCATGAAAAGATTCCAATAGCATATTTTGTTCTGGTAGGCGTAGATCTAATGAAAAACTCACATCATCGTATATTTGACTTCCAACAGAAATATTTATTTGAAAATTTCTTTTACCTGGTTTAGCAAGACTGTCTATCTTAATCTCCAATTCAATAAAATCAATACCACTATCCATAAATGTAAGAGTTGGTGTATTTACCGAAATAGATACTCCTTGAATACTAGTTGGAATATTGATATCATAGACATTATTTGTTCCAGAGATGACAGTTAAATTAAACTTTTGATGATCTCCAGGAAAGTGTAATAAATCATATGGTTGGGTTGGTAAATTATCTGGAAAAATTTTAGCATTTTCATTATAATCTGGTGCAAAACTCTCTAAATAAGACAATGATGTTGATACATTTATTAAACCAGCTCCTGACTTAAGAACATCATCATCATATTTATCTGTAAGCATTTTTGCTCCTTCAAGTAATGCAATTCTAGCGGTTTCAGGCGTTATTGTAGGAAAAGCTTCTTTTAAAATTGCTAATGCTCCCGCAACCATAGGTGCTGCCATACTTGTCCCGCTTAGAGGTATATAATCAGCATCTCCAGAAAAATCAAAATAATTTTTGATATAACGCATTTCATCAGAGATTACAGAATTTTTAGCTTCTGCTGATATAATATCGACACCTGGAGCTACAACATCGGGATATCCGATATATCCATAAGTGGGACCCCAACTACTAAAAGATGCTAACTCATCATGTTCATTAGTAGCTCCTACTGAAATAACATCAATTCCTGAAGCGGGAGCAGATCCTGTGAAATAATCAGGTCCGCCATTACCAGCAGATGCTACAAATATGACACCATAATCCTCCTTCTGGTTTGATATTGCTTCCGTTATTAAGTCTGAAATATAAGGATAACCCCCTCCGAAACTCATTGAAATTATATCTGCACCCGCGCCACCATCTCCAATTGGTGTTGAACTCCATTCAATTGCATTTATTATATCTCCTTCTTCTAATCCACTTGCATTTCCTGCTCTCGCATTGATTAACAAAGCTCCTGGAGCAATACCTCTATAAACTCCTTGTGAACCCGTCCCATCACCTCCTATAATTCCTCCGACATGTGTGCCGTGCCCTACATCATCATTATAGTTTGATGAACTTTCATCAGTAACAAAATTACGATTTGCTACAATATTTAAGGAAGGATGGTCATACATTCCAGTATCAATTACGGCAACTCTCACTCCAGTTCCATCATATAAAAGATTATCAGCTCCAATAGCAGAAACCCACCAATTGGGATATGAATCTTTATTTAAGGTACTTAATTGAAGTGAATCATCTATAATATATGGGTTCTTATAAATCTCTGATTTATAAATAGTTTTAATTGCCTTGAAATTATTTAATATTACTTCTTTTTCCATTAATTCGAAAGCATTTACCTTCAAATAAGTAGCTGGAATTATGTCATAATTACTAATTATTTCATAATCATTAAAGACTAAATTTATTATTTCAATCCTTTGTTTTTTGCTACTCTCTTCACCAAATTTAACTATAATTTTTATATTATGAGGATTTATTTGTTGTTGTAAGCGTAAAGTAAATAAATAATCTTTTAGAGAGCTATCGAAAATAGAATGTTCATTATTATCATTGTTATTTAAATTCACATTCTTATTACTTTCGTCCATTAAAGAAGAGGACAATATCTCTAAATCTAAATTATCTAATTGATTTGTACTAGAAGTATTATAATTAGAATATCCCAATCCAATTGAAGGAGTGATTAAAAAACCAATAAAGAGGAGAAATGTCGCAATAATAATATTTTTATTTTTAAGTTTTTTCATAGGAGACACATGTTTAATTTGGTATTTATGTATTGTTTTAATAACCTAAAAATGTAATTTATTATAAATTTATATTTTCTAATTTTTTAGAACTATTGCTAAAACCTCTCAATATTTTATAATTTGCAGCCTATGAACTTTCTTTCAAATTATTTCAATAAAGTATAGTATAAATCACTAAATATCTTGAAAGAGCTAGGCTCAACTAGTTTTTCATGAAAAAGGATTTATTATTAATAAAAATAAATAATGCAATCAGCAATTAGTGATGGAGTGGAGATTTACTTCTACAGATCACACAATTGTTTGATATTAACTATATTATCGCTAATTAATTATAAGAAGATGTAGCCTATTACTTTGTTAATTGAATGAATATATTAATCAAATTTTTAAAATTGAAATATAAATGGGAAAACCAAAACTAAAAATAAAGCCTCCAGCAATGGGTGAAAGAGTAAAAATTTATATAATGCCTAACATTCCTGATGATTTCAATGATTTTTTAGATAAATTCAGTGATGAATTTATAAACGGAGATTATGTAATAAAATTTCAGGTTGGTGGTCAATTGAAGGTTTCAAGAGTTAAAGAAAAAGAGAAGTTAACTGAGGAGGGGATTACAAAAGAAATTAAAAAAGAAGAAAAGTTTGAGCATGGTATTAAATTAAAACAAAAAGAATCTTATGAAAAAAAGCAAGCAAAATTTAAATTCCTAATGGCTAATATTGAGTTTTATGTGAAAATTGAGTTTGAAGAAGTAGATTCTGAAATAGAGGTATTTTATAAATATAAAGTAAAAGGGAAAAGAATGCTCGCGAAGATGCTCGCGAAGATGATGTCAAAGGGTACAGGGTATTTATTAATGCAAGGAACAATAGACGCAATTAATAAAACCTTATAATTTTAACAGATTATTCTTTAGCTTTAACAGGAATCAGATATTATTATATTTTACTAATTTTTAAAGGTATATTTTATTAAGTCAATTTCATTTTCTTTATAGGGTTTAAAATGTCCATCGGAGCACAGTATATCTAGCACGCATTTTCGAAATCAGTTAATACTCGAATGCAATGTTCGCAGTAGGTAGCAGCACATTTACAGGTAAATATGAAGCCTAGTAGATAAATCTTATAGACTAAGTAATTATTTGGTCATTGAGATAAAAATTGCCCAAAAAGTACAGTGGAGGTCCAATAAAAGGAAGGGAAATCACCGTTGAAGTTGATTTTTTTTTTCTTTTTCCTTTATTTTTATTTTTTCTTCCTCAAATGGCTTAACAGGTTTTGAATAATCAATTGGATTTTCGCACGCCCAACAGACATTTTCTAGATTGATTAACGCTCTCGCACAATTTCCGCAGTAATTTGCCCCACAATCGCATA
>SMTZ1_10006938_pt1 | contig 12711 bp, 12 predicted proteins | sample DeeMarSWOR136_30_FD_25667 | JGI IMG/M metagenome (IMG submission 25667) | reverse complement strand
AAGATAATCAGAGGGAAAGGGTGAAGACATTGCCGAGTATGGAATACCGGACTCTAGGAAAAACAGGGCTGAAGGTATCCGGCCTTAGTTTTGGCGTAATGCGGCTGACAGAGCCTGCTGTCTTGTTTGAGGCTCTGGAGATGGGTATCAATTATTTTGATACGGCACACGTATATCAGAATGGGAATAATGAAAAGATGCTCGGTGGCGTGCTCAAAGACTATGGAAGGGGAAAGGTCTTTATTGCCACGAAGATTCCTCCTTGCCGTAAGCACATGGGGTTCAAGCGGCTGCGGGATACAGCGGATATGGAAAAAATGATGGATAAGAGTTTACATAGGCTCCAGACTGACTATGTGGATGTACTATTTCTTCACAACATTGAGGACTCTAACTGGCCGGTGAATGAGGAAATGATTAGCTTCCTTGAAAAGCAAAAGAAGGCTGGAAAGGCACGCTTTGTGGGTATTTCTTTTCATGTGGAAGGACGTCCTTACGTGGAAATTGTAAACCAGGCTTTAAAGGCCGATTTTTACGATGTATTTTTGGCAACACACAATTTCAAGAGTCCCCCTGAGCATATTGAGGCATTGAGACTTGCACGGAGTAGACAGGTGGGTATTATTTCCATGAAAACCCAGGCAGGGGGATATGGCAAAGGTGTGAGGGGAGGTCTAAATCCCCATCAAGCCGCCTTAAGGTGGGTCCTCGATCACGATTTTGTTGCTTGTGCCATACCGGGGATGGTTAACAGGGAGCAGCTACAACAAAACATGGCTGCTGTAGGGAAAAAGTCCGGCTGGAGTGACAGAAAGGTACTCGATGCATATTATGCTGCCATTAAGGACCGCTACTGTGTTAGGTGTGGGGAATGCTCTTCTTCATGCAGTAGACATGTTGACGTCCCTTCTATTCACCGCTGCCTTACGTACTGGGAGGGGTACGGTGACCTGGAGCTTGCGCGCGCTACGTACCGTGAGCTGTCGACTGAAGAAAATGCGCAGGCGTGTATGAGCTGTTCCACACCCACCTGTAGATGCATGAGTGGAATAAAGATAGAAGAACGAATGCGCTATGCACATACTGTTTTTGCATAGAACCTGTTTCAAAACCCTTTTCCTTGGTCTGTTTGGCCATTTTTGAAAGTTCTATGCTCACTTCGCTAAAATTGTAAAACTCGGGCTAACGCCCTCAAACAGTTACAATTTTGTAACGCTTCGCTTCGCCAAGAACTTTTGGCAAAAATGACCAAAATGGAGTCGTCAAAGGGTTTTGAAACAGCTTCTAATAATGTGAGAGGCAGGCGAGCTGTTCTACGCCAATAGTCTGGAAATACCAGGATGGCGGACGGCAAACAAGCCGTACCGCTATAGCCCCGAGAATCTTTATAAGTACATTAATGGAGAGGCAGATCTTTTTGTTGCATACGGGTTTGTTTCATTGGTAGGGGCGAACTATTCTTCTGGACCAGAAAGCAGCGATTCTATAACCATTGATATCTATGATATGGGAGAAAAGCTCAATGCCTTTGGTGTGTTTTATTCAAAAAGAGGTAGAGAGTCATCATCTTTGAAAATCGGTGCAGCGTCTTTTGGCGCAGATGGTTACGTTGTTTTCTATAAAGACCGGTACTATGTTGAGATACTGTCTTTTGTTCAGGGTGAACAGAAGAAAACGGAACACGTAATTATGGCCCGAAAGGTGGCGGAAAAAATAGAGGGGGATATTTCGCCCCCTTATGAGCTTTCTTATCTCTCTGAATTTGGAAGAATTGATGGATCTGAGAGGTATGTCAAGGGTGGCATTCTTGGCCATGCATTCTTAGATAGGGGCCTCACTTGTGACTACAGAATTGAGGGCGACGTTGTTTCGGCATTTGTGGCCCTTTTTCCCTCAAGTAAAGATGCTGTCGGTTCTTTTGAGGAACACAAGGATTTTTTGCGGAGGTCCGGGAAAAAATGTGTACATATCAATGGATTTGGAGAATATGGGTTTTTTTCACAAGAACCATACCACAAAAACATTCTTGTGGTACAGGAAGGGTCTTTTGTAGTAGGGGTTTATGATCTGTTGAAGGCACAAAAAGGGATAGAATTATTGAAAGACATACTGAAGAGAATAAGAGCCGCCAATTCTTGATTGACCCGGAAGCCTCATTTCTACTGGCTCCCGTGGCCCCAAAGGCTTCTCTTCCAGGTAAAAAGGACGATCTTCCGATCATCTATAAAAATTGCCGGAGGTGTATGGTTATGGGGACGAATCTTTTTATCATTCTCGCGGTCACAGCGTTTCTTGTAAACGGTTGCGCTGCCCCCAGGATAAGGCTCTTTCCGGACGCTACCGTTCCGCTTCAGGAGTTCACCCTCCAAGGCATGGAAAAGGGCAAGGTGCTGGTCATCCCCATAAGAGGGATCATCTCGGACGCTCCTAGGAAGGGGTTCCCTCGCGACTGGCCGAGCATGGTCCAGGAGGTCGTCTCCCAACTTCGGCTGGCTGAAAAAGACGAGGAAGTCAGGGCGGTTCTCTTGAAGATCGACTCACCCGGGGGCTCCAGCACTGCAAGCGACTACCTCTATCACGAAATTATGGCCTTCAAGAAGCAAACGGGGGCCAAGGTGGTGGTTGCCATGATGGACGTGGCAGCTTCAGGCGGCTATTACGTCTCCCTTCCGGCCGATTTCATCCTGGCCCACCCTACAACGCTCACGGGCTCCATAGGCGTCATATTCATGCAGCCCAAAGTGACCGGCCTTATGGGAAAAATCGGCCTGAACATGGAGGTGAACAAGTTCGGGAAAAACAAGGACATGGGCTCTCCCTTCCGACAGACCACCGAAGAGGAGCAAAGAATTCTCCAGGGCTTGACCAACGAGTTGGGCGAAAGATTCGTAAGCCTCGTGGCCAAGCACCGCGAAATCGATCAAACGGCTTTGGCCGACATCTCTACCGCCCGGGTCTACCTTGCCAGGGAGGCCATGCAACTGGGGCTTGTGGATAAGATCGGATACTTAAGCGACGCGCTCTCGCAGGCCAAGAAGCTGGCCGGACTAACGGAAGACAGCAAGGTCGTGGTCTACCGCCGCACCGAATATCCGGACGACAACCTCTATTACACCTCTACCACTCAGTATGACGGCAGCAGATTGGCCCTCATCGATTTGGGGTTACCGGAGTCCATGACCTCTCTGCGCACCGGTTTCTACTATCTCTGGTCGCCCGCCGCAGGCCGCGACTAAGCCTATTTGAAATAGGGGCCACCCATTGGCAAATAGACAACTCCGGGAAATAGTCGGATACCAGCATGACCATATTGCGGCCATGTGGTTGGAATATTTGGACTTGAAACATTGAGAAAGGAGAATGTATTATGAGGAGCAGGTTTCTAATGATGATCGGAATGGTAGTTGCCGCTGTGTCGATGGTCCAGTTGAGTTTTGCAGTAGAGAAACAAACGATGAAAGCAGTAAACCCTAAAGTAGTTATGGAGACCTCGGAAGGTACCATCACGATCGAGCTTTGGGCCGATAAGGCCCCCGAGACGGTGAAGAACTTCTTGCGCTATGCGGATGAGAAATTCTACGAGAACACAATATTTCACAGGGTTATCGATGACTTTATGATACAGGGTGGGGGCTTTGGCGCTGATATGAAAAGAAAAGATAGCCACCAACCCATAAGAAACGAGGCTGCTGCAGAATTGAAGAATGACCGTGGCACCATTGCCATGGCAAGGACACGTGATATCCACAGCGCCACGTGTCAGTTTTTCATCAACCTCAAGGACAACAATTTTCTAAACCACTCTGACAATACACCGCAGGGTTTCGGGTATGCTGTATTCGGCAAGGTCATCAAGGGCATGGAGGTGGTTGACCGAATAGGCAAGGCCAAGACCACCACCTCTGGTCCGTACAGAGATGTGCCGGCAAAACCGGTAATCATAAAGAGTGTTGAACGCCTCGGGAGCAATTAGGGGACTTCACATTCAAAGTTCATTCCTTTGGTTTGCTATCGGCCTTTCGCAGCCGGTATCGCGTATAAAAGCCAGAAATTTCTTCGCTGCTTATGGGGTCTTTCCGCTGTTTTAGTGATCATGGAAGGGGGTCAGATGACTATTAAGAAATTTTTGGAAAAGGCCAAGAAATTTGAAATAGAGGCTTACAAGAAATACCCGGATTTGATTTTTAGTTATGTTCCCTTTGCGGGGTCGCCCCAAAAACACCCCTACGATCAGGACAAGATCATTCTAGTCATAGATCCTTTTAGCACCCATACCTCTTATTATGAATTTAACATTGCTGATATCGAGGGGGTCGAGGAGCTTCCCAGTCTTGTCACTATTGAGGGTAAATCGGTTGCCATGGTCCGGGTCTGGGTAAGGAAGGGCAGCCTCGCCGTTAAAGGCATTCCTTTTGTCGTTGAGGATACCCGAAAACAAATCAAACTGAAATCGGCCCAACCACCACGTAAATGACCATGAAACTCTTCCTTTTCTACGGCCCGTCTTTCTGGTTCAAGACCTTTAAAAATGTGCTTTGTAGAGGTAGGGGACGCTGGTGAGACATTGAAAACTTTGCTTTTTTTTAGGGGGGAATACGATGAAAGGGTCTATCGCACTTTCATGCCTTTTGGTGTTGGTTCTTGGCGTGGGAGCACTTGGGTGTGGCGGATTGTCGTTCCAACGGATTGATCTAAAGGATTTACCAGAGAGTCGTTTTGAAGCAATTGTCTATGGAAGCGGTACTAAAGGCTTGGCAGTCATACTAGATGAGCCAAACGACGGTGTTGTTGCAACTGTTAGTAATGAGAACTTTCGAGCTAAGAAAGATGGATTGAAGGTCCCGCAGGGATACCTGGATAACTTTATCTGGACTCCCCATGCCTATCTGCTTCGAGATAAGGAGGGTGAGAATGTGTTGGGCTATCTACTCGTATCGCCGGAGCTCGAATGGGTGGTCCAGTATAACAGGGGGCATGGAGTATTGGATTTCTGGATAGAGGACCGGTATGACGGTGATGGTGGAGACGGGGAGTAGGGGAGGGGGAGTTGATGGATGGGCAATAGCTAATTCTCCAATAGAAAGGAGGGAGTGCAATGAAACAACTGGTAGCGATAATTCTGAGTGGGTTAGTTACAGCAGCCGTTCTCATTTGGAGTCTCACAGCAAGCATCGAATCCCATAAAGGGCCTCAACATGAGCACGCAGCAGTGACTCACAGTGCAGATTCTCATTGAGGATCTCACAGCCCTGTTCAGGCCACTTTTAAGGGAACAGTAGAGTTAAATAATCTCAGAAGTCAACAGATGTGGCAAAGATGGTGATGAAGTGACTTTAAATTCATGACCGTCCCCTTTGGTCCCAGAATGCCTTCGATCTCCAAAGGGCAATCAACGCGTCACTTCCTGGATTCATCCGAGCTTTTTGGGATGGGAGGTCCAAGAATGGTTGAGCAATTGAATACAGATACTTTCAAGGAAAAGGTTTTTGATTTTGAAAAGCACAGCGCATGGAATTATGAGGGAGACCTTCCCTGCGTAATCGATTTTTATGCGGATTGGTGCGGGCCTTGTAAAATGGTGGCGCCGATCTTTAAAGAACTGGCTGAGGAATACGACGGAAAGGTCCTTTTCTACAAGATAAATACGCAAGAGGAACAGGAACTGGCCGGCATGTTTGGAATCCAGAGCATACCGTCCATCCTGTTCGTTCCTACAGAGGACAAGCCGCAGATGGCAGTGGGAGCGCTTCCGAAACCGGACATAAAAAAAGTGATCATGGATGTTCTCAAGGTGGAGTGATCTTGCGGGGGGATGGGCTTGCTTACTATATGAATCTTGGTAAGATCCCCATGCTTTCCAAGTCTCGCTTTGTAGCGGGGCTCCATTGCCCTCTGCGGTTGTGGCATCTGTGCTACAACCCTGATCTGGTCACAGAGGTCTCTCCTGTACAGCAGGCGATTTTCGACACCGGCCATGAGGTGGGAAGGCTCGCAACGCGCCTTTATCCCGGAGGCGTTCTCATTGAGGAGGACCACCTCCACCATGAGGAAGCAATGAAAAGCACCCTGGCAGCCTTGGAAAATCCAGGTGTGCCGGCCATCTTTGAGGGAGCATTTCTTTACGACGGCGTGCGGATTCGGGCGGACATACTCGAAAGGCTCGACGACGACAGATGGAACCTCATTGAGGTAAAATCATCTACCTCAGTCAAAGATTATCATTTGCCGGACGTTGCAGTTCAGTGCCATGTGCTCAAGGGTTCGGGTTTGGCCGTTGGCGCGGCTGGTATCATGCACTTGAACAACCAGTATCTGTATGATGGTGAGCACCTTGACCTAGAGTCTCTCTTTTCGTTCTTTGACCTGAGTGGACAGGTTCTTGATATTCAAGACGAGATTCGCTTAAAGATTGCTGAACTCAAAAAGGCTCTGGCAGGATCTGTTCCGCCCGAGACTGTCCCGTCGCGGGGTTGCAACAGCCCATACGGCTGTGAGTTTTGGGAGTACTGCACTGCAGAAAGGCCTGAGTTCTGGGTCATGCAGCTTTCTGGGATTGGTCAAAAAAAGCTGGATCAGTTGGCAGAGCTAGGAATTGAAGACATTCGGGACATCCCCACTTCTTTCCCCCTGACCAAACGACATGAGCGGATAAGAGATTGCACGGTGAGCGGTGCGGCATACGCAGCCCCGGAGCTCACAACTGACCTGATGGACGTCCAGTACCCGGTTCACTTTCTGGATTTTGAGACGGTCAGCCCTGCAATCCCTCGGTACGCAAATACCCGGCCGTATCAGACCATACCCTTTCAGTGGTCAGACCACATCCTTTCCAAGGACGGGACCATTGAACACCGGGAATATCTTTGCCAAGAAGACAAGGATCCGCGGGAGGAGTTTGCAGGAACACTTCTTGAGACCCTCGGACATAAAGGAAGTATTTTTGTCTACACCAACTATGAAAAGAGAGTTATTGAGGAACTGGCTGAATTTTTCCCCCAGTACCGCAACGAGTTGCTGACATTGTTGGACCGCTTGAAGGATTTGCATGCCCTGGTGAAGAAACACGTCTACCACCCGGAATTCCACGGATCGTTTTCGCTCAAGTCAGTACTCCCGGCACTCGTTCCTTCCATGGGTTATGATAAACTGGCCATTCAGGATGGCAACCTTGCTTCGATTGAATACTTACGGATGCTTGACTCTGACACAGTCACAGCGGAGAGAGAAAAGATAAAGGAAAGTTTACTGGAATACTGCGGCAACGACACACTGGGGATGGTCAAGATCCGGGAGGAACTGCTCAAACGAGGAGGATGAAGAACTATCTTTGTCTGCTTCAGACTCATAAGATAGAATTGAGGTAAGTAATCGTTACTAATTTGCATAAGAGAAATGAGGGTCCTTATGGAACAAGACTATCAGAAGGAAATAGAAAAAATTATTGGTCAGTTCAATTGTCCGAAGGATTTGATATGCTACAAATCAGGGTTTGAGGTTCTTTGCAAAGCACAAGATATTGGAGTAGAATCATTTCTGATATGTTTGGAAGAAGATCCGCGGAAGTGTAAGTTCTCGCTACCTCTTGAGCGTGGAGATATTTGTGAATGTCCTCTTCGTATCTATATCGCTAAGAAATTGAATAAATGAACCTTCCGCAGTACAAAACCAAGATAGGAGCGTGAATTCGTGGCAGCCATGTCAAAGAAAAAGCGCTTGAAAAGGCGCAAGACTTCACTAAAGCGAAGGATTGTGGCTGTGGTGGTGATCGTGGTGCCCGTGCTAGTCATCATCGCCTGGATGGTTATGACGGTTTTTTACCATGAGCCGTTGGCTACAAAATAGGGCACCGGGTCCGGTCTGCGAAAAATCTCACAGAGCAATCCCCCGCAAGAATCCCACAAAAGGAGGTGTCTTAAAAATGGAGAAAAGGGATTGGAAAACAACATTATCAATTTGGATAGTTTGTGGCATTGTCGGTCTCATAGTAGTGGTACTACTTGCAACATTCTATGGTTTCTTTGGTTAAAATATCTGTGTAGTCAAATTGCTGTCCTATGGACAGCAGAACCAGGCAAAAACTGCCTCTGCTTTGCCTTCAGCAGAAGAGCCTTTACAGTTGAGGTTCCCTTCTATAGGGAAATTTGTCTGCTGTCCCCAGAAATAGGGGGTCGCGTCTACCCTCTTGACAAAAAAAACAGGGAGTTGCCATGCCAGTGAAAAAGTTGAAGGAATATCTAGACAGACATCAAGTCAAGTACGTAACCATCAGTCACCCCACGGTCTATACGACCCAGGAGATTGCAGCGTCAGCGCACATTCCAGGAAAGGAATTGGCTAAAACAGTGATGGTCAAAATCGATGGGAAGACGGCGATGGCTGTTCTGCCTGCTTCCTACAGGGTTGACTTCGATCTGCTGAAGAAAGCGGCTGGAGCGAGTTCGGTCAAGCTCGCCGGCGAGGAGGAGTTTAAAAATATGTTTCCCGACTGCGAAATTGGTGCGATGCCGCCCTTTGGGAATCTTTATGGAATGGACGTTTTTGTGGCGGCCAGTTTGGCCGAAGACGCAGAAATCGCATTCAACGCAGGTTCTCACAGCGAGCTAATAAGACTCTCATACAAAGATTTCGAGAGATTGGTCAAACCGAAACTAACCAAGTTCTCATATAAAATAGGCGAGGAAAAATAGAGAGAGTGCTATGAGCGATTTGGGCGATAGCGGGGCGATCCCTGTGAGACATGTTAGCGCTCATACTTGGTATCAATGACATCAGTGCATATCGGCTTTTCTCAGAAGCGGGGTATTCCGATGGACAAGAAACCGACCTATGAAGAATTGGAGCAAAGGGTCAAAGAGTTAGAGAAAGAGCTTCTTGACCGCAACCGGGTGGAGGAAGCGCTAAGGGGCAGTGAAACCATTCTTCGGGAAGTAATCAACCTGGTGCCCCACGCCATTTACGCCTATGACCGAAAGGGCCTGCATCTGCTGGCCAACCGCAAGGCGGCCGAATTGCTGGGAACTACGGTCGAAGAGCTGACCGGTGCGTTGTTCGGGGACATCTTTCATAACGAGGAACAATTGAACCGCTTTCTCGCAGACACCAGCGAGGTGATCGCCAGCGGCCAACCCAAGTTTGGCGCCGAAGAGGCTATGACTGACGCAGAAGGCGGCTTGCGGTTTCTGCAAACAACCAAAACACCCTTTACCTGGCCCGCCAGCGGAGAACAGGTGGTTCTCGGTGTTTCCATCGACATCACCGACCGCAAGCGGGCAGAGAGGGCATTGCGGAACAGCGAGAAAAAATATAGAGATTTGGCTGAGAGCCTCAATGAGTTGGTCTACCGTGCGGACCCGGAGACCTTTGCGGCAACATATGTGAACAAGGCCGTCGAAAAGTTGTATGGTTATACCGCGGAAGAGTGGCTCGATGATCCAAGTTTGTGGGAGAAGTCAATCCACCCCGAGGATAAGGCACGAGTGCTTGCAGAAATACCAGAAGCCCAAAGCAAGATGGAAAACATCATCCTTGAATACCGTAGCATAAGGAAAGACAAGGCAATACGATGGATGCAAGATCATATCTCTTTTGAGAAAGACGCGCAAGGCAATGCAGTCTCAATAAACGGTGTGATGTATGACATCACGGAGCGCCAGCAAGCAGGGCAAGAATTGAGGCAACACCGTCAACACCTTGAGGAACTGGTAGAAGAGCGCACCTTCAAATTGACAAAAGCCAACAAGGAACTTGAGCTAGAAATAATGGAGCGCCAACGGGCCGAGGAGGCACTGCGGGAGAGTGAGGACAGGTACCGACGCATCACGGAAGCTATCACCGACTACATTTACACCGTGACTATCCAAGATGGACGTCCCTTCGAAACAATTCACGGACCTGCTTGTGTAGCGGTTACCGGCTACATGCCCGAGGATTTTAGGGTGAACCCATACCTGTGGATACAAATGGTGCATGAAGAAGATCGGGCGGTCGTTCGGGAACAGGCTCAGTGCATCCTTTCAGTGCAAGATGCCCGGCCCGTTGAGCATCGGATTTTTCGAAAGGACGGTGTCATGCGCTGGGTAAGGAATACACTCGTGCCCCATTACGATCCGGACGGCACGCTTTTGTCCTACGACGGCCTGGTTCGGGACATCCATGTGCGAAAGCGAGTGGAGGAGGCTTTACGGAAGAGTGAGGCGCGGTATCGGTCTGTCGTAGAGGACCAGACAGAACTGATCTGTCGCTTCCTGCCGGATGGAATACTCACGTTTGTGAATGAGGCATACTGCCAGTATTTCGGCAAGAAGCCCGAGGAGTTGATTGGGCATAGCTTTTTGCCGCGTATCCCAGAGGAAGACCAGGAAACCGTGCGAAAGCAATTTACCTCTCTCAGTCCGGAGACCCCCGTTGTGAACTACGAGCACCGGGTTGTGACGCCCGACGGGCAGATTCGTTGGCTGCAGTGGGGAGATCGGGCCATATTTGACGAGCGGGGTCGTCTTGTCGAGTGTCAGGCAGTAGGTCGGGACATAACCGAGCGGGTGCAAGCGGAGGAAGCGATGCAGAGAAGCTCCGAAGAAATAAAGCTGTTTGCCTACTCCGTTTCACATGACCTAAAAAGTCCGGCCATCGGCATCTATGGACTGACAAAACTCCTCTGTAAACATTGTGGGGATGGTCTTGATGAAAAAGCGAAGATTTACTCTGATCAAGTACTGCAAGCAGCTGAACAGATTGCTGCACTTGTTGAGATGATCAACGTCTACATATCATCAAAAGAAACACCTCTGAATATTGAGAGAGTCAAATTAGAGGAGATCTTAGAGATGGTCAGAGACGAATTTTCCACTCAACTTAATATTCGGCAAATACGATGGTCACAACCTGAAACGATGCCGGAAATCAAGGTAGACAGGTTGTCGATCCTAAGGATACTGAGAAATCTCGTGGATAACGCATTAAAATACGGAGGCGACGATTTAAGTGAGATTGCACTTGGATATAGGGGAAACGATGAATTCCACATCGTTTCCGTAAGTAACGATGGTGTAACCATAAAGCAGGAAGATTTCGATAGGATTTTTGGACCTTTTCAGCGACATGAAACAGCGAGAGGAATCGAAGGTACTGGATTGGGATTAGCCATTGTAAAAACATTAGCAGCGCGACATGGCGGTAAAGTGTGGGTGGAATCCCGCCGAGAAAAAGGGACAAGTTTCTATGTGTCCATTTCAAGGCCCCTGTGATTGCGCGACTCAGATTGAGATGTTTCAGTATAGAGGGCGGCTCTCTCTTAAGTTGACCTCCCGGGCATATGTCGTTTAATGAGACATTTTTGATTTACTTTACATATCTTGCAATCTCTAGGGTGGGTACCACAACCAGCTTTAAGGGCATAGGTGGCGAGGTTTGCGGCTTGAACATTGTGGTACTTGTCTGCTATTTTAACAGCGATTGGGGCTATGCGGCCCGATAAACCTGTACGACCAGACCAATAAACATTAGTTAAACCTTCATTCTTGGCAATATCGACACATCTATCCATTAAGTTGCTGGTGGCTCCCGGGTGTTGTTCGAGAACAAAATTGGGTCGGAAGGCCAGGAAACACACGGGCAGTGAGGGATCTATGGATACAATGAAGTTAGAGAGTGGCCTAATGTCTGCTTCATTTATATGGGGAATAACTAAGATCCTATACTCCCAAAGTTTGTCCTTGGCATTTTTGCCCACGTAAGCGGCGTTTCTCAATACAGGGGATACAGGTGCTCCAGTTAACGCTCTATGGACTTCATCGTCATAGGCCTTGATGTCAAAGGTGATAGACGTGGTGAATCTAAGAACCCTTCTCAAAGATTCCTCTGTCATAAAGCCGTTGGTATCAAAATTGACCTTAACGGAACCGTCTATCTTCCGGGCTGCATCTACTATTTTTTCTATGAACGGTAAGTGGATGGTGGGCTCACCACCAGAGAAGAAGATCCTGTCAGCCCTGATCAACTGGCCTGTGTGAGATCTTAAATGGTAAATGCTCTCTTTAGCCAGGTTTTCTGCGTCCTCCATTCCTCGCACAACCATTCTATTGTCAGGGTACTGGGAGATAGACCAGTTCTGGCAATTAAGGCACTTAAAATTGCAGCCGGCCGTAAATATCGTATAACTCTGGGGCGGGGCAGGATGTAATGTGGCTGAAGCAATCATGGGTACAGTCATTCGACAAACGCCCATCTGCCCTTCGAGGCGGTCTACACCACACCTATGTTCACACAGCTGGCAATTTGAGAGTTCACTTAGATATTTCATTGTTGACACAAACTGTAACACAAATCTGTTACAATAAGTTATCAGAAAAATAGTCTTTATAGCTAATGTACTTTTTAGTAGGACTGCAGGTGCAACTTGATAAGTGAAAGAGTATCCATGCCTGTTGGAGAAACGGAATGCGTTTCAGGGGTGATCTGTGTACCCGAGCAAATGCGGGCCGGCAAAAGGACTGGCGTGATCCTTGCTCACGGAGCAGGAAATGACATGGAACATCCCCTTATTGTTTTATTGTCCACTGGACTTTGCCAGGCAGGGTACGCGGCCTTGCGATTCAATTTCCCATACAGGGAAAAAGGTAGGAAAGCTCCAGACACCCAGGACACCCTGGTTCTCACGTGGCAGTCTGTTTATCAATTTCTGAAAGAACATTGCGAACATGGCACTGATAGGAT
>SMTZ1_10005525_pt1 | contig 12711 bp, 9 predicted proteins | sample DeeMarSWOR136_30_FD_25667 | JGI IMG/M metagenome (IMG submission 25667) | reverse complement strand
GTCTCGCTTGACATAGATATCAGGTCCACCCCACTTTTGAGTCAACCTATCAAGTTTTTCAATTGGTGTTGGTAAATTAGCTAAAGATATTCTGGAGGGATATATAATTGACATATTTACCTCAACCTCCTTTCCGGAATATTTAATGTTAGATTTTTAGTAATAGTTTGAAATGTTTTGAAGTTTTGTTCAAATATCTCTTTTTCTGCCGATCCAATTAACCAGAATAAATAGTCTCTTTCAACGATATAAACCCGGTACTCTTGAACAGACTTATTCTCGATGTCAAACCTGGCAATAAATTGAAAAGCATCTTTATGGCTAATCCGTATCGGTTTTTCTGATATAATCTGGTAAGATCGATTAAGCTTTTTTAACGACTTGATTTCTAGTTGAGCAGCTTTTTTTGAATTTATATTTTTAATTGAAGCAGGTAATCTCCTACCTACAAAATCCATCTTTACTGATTTGTCCTGGGTTAAAAATCGCTCTTTTAAAATATAAGGACCTAACTCGGTTTCTGATTGTTGAAACCATGGATCAGGCAATTCTAACTTAATCCCATATTCCAGGTTTTCATATTTATTCACTATTAGCGCATCGAATGTAACCATCAAATTGGCACTCGCATTGGAAAATTTCTCAAAATTCCAGACACCAATCGGCGCATACCAGGTTGAATTATCAAAAATGAATGGCTTGTGTGAATATGGACAGTTGGGTTCCAACGCAATTCCGCTACCCTGGTAAAACGCAAGATGATAATTGTCCAGATGCCCAAGATAATAGTATTCATCATATTGATCAGAAATTTCGACGAGCAATTCTTTTGAATCTGCAACATAAGGGTCAGCAGGCAGCCAGCCCCATTTTGGTAAATAAAATTCAGCCCAGGTATGCGGTGTTTCCCAGTCTGGCTTGGCTAAAAATCCCACCACAGCCCTGGCCGGAACACCTGCCGCACGACACAAAGCGATAAACACCCAGCTATATTCAGCGCTATCTCCACCATAAATACTTTGCTTTGAATCGATTGGATTGGAAAACAGAAATCTCGTCCCCCGTTGCTTAACTGGAAACTGATGCTCTAAATGCTGCAATACCCAGCGATAAATATTTCTGGCTTTCAGGAAAGGATCAGCCACCCTTTGAGTCAGCTCATTAGCCAGTTCAGCTATTTCTGGCGTGATAAATGCAAGCGAATCACTTTTTGTGTATTGATTGAAGATATTCTGATGCCAATCATATTCATCTGGCACAATTTCAGGATCGAGAAAATAATCGACGCGATACAAATCAGCTTGTAAATCGATATTTACCGAATAGGTTTTTGATTCATTAATTTTAGAAAAATCCCAATACGCGATCTGAATATTCTTTTTTGAATCTTTTTTAATATTTAGAGGTCTTGGGCTTATAGAAATAATTTCAACGCGTTGTTGATTTTTTGAATTTGTCGGGAGCGGGAGCCAATATTGCAAATCATTATTTAAATCAAAATCTTTCTGATCGATGATCATTTCAAAAGAAAAAGTCGCTTCGATTCGTCTCGGCGTGTGATATGGTTCAGAAGCATAATTATATTCAATCAAGGTTAACAACATGAAAATAGAAAACACTAATTTTTTTATCATATTCACTCCGAAGAAATAAAAAAACTAGAGATCTGCAAAATAGGAAAAACTGTCATTTCGAGCGAAGCAAGAAATCTGGTTAACAAATTGATCTGATGAGATATACAGATTTCTCACTCCACTTCGTTCCGTTCGAAATGACACTAAAATTTTAATTTTGCAGAAGTCTAATAAAATATTTCCAACTGATAGAAACAATCCCACTGATATAAATTTTCATCATTTAAATGTCCTGATTTAACCACAAAAAAATAGTGACATTGTGAATTCTTAATTTCTTTGTTCCCTCGTGGTTAACAATAAATAAGCTTAAATGATCTCTTTTTCCTTTAAAAACTGAATACTCCGCTGCAGTTCATCCAGTGAAACTTTTGGATGAACTTCAATAATCCGTATGGCACTTTGGGGGAGATATTTTTTAATCATATCATAATCAATCAAACCGCTGCCCGGCGCAAAATGATCGTTATAGCCGACATTTTGAGAATCGTGCAAATGAATCCCGATAAGCTGATTCGAATAAGTTTTCAATAATTTCTCATGTTCACATAAACCGAATGTCTCTTGCGTCTGGGCATGACCGACATCGTGCCAGTAGCCGATTTTGCCACCTTTGAAATGATCCAGAATGACTCCAAATTCTTCAAAATTAGGAAACTCATTCCAGTAATATCGATTTTCAGCGCCTAACCAGATATTGAGCTTCTCAGCTTCTTTGTTTAATTCTTCCAAACTTTTCATTAACGCATCAAAATATGGTTGTTGGGCTTTCTCTCTTTCCTTAATTTTTCGATTGAAAAATTCTTTACCTGCTTTATCTTGAAATTTACCTTTATCATACAATTCAAACCAACGATGCCTTTCCCACTTTATTTTTACCTTACCGGAATGAAAAACAACCGCTGTTACACCCAATTCAGAGGCGTTACGTATGGTTTGAAGCGAATAGGCCACCGCTAATTTTCTTTCTTCTTCATCATTAGAAGAAAGAGAAAACGCATCACCCGAAGCTTTGTCAATAGGCAAAATGTCCGGATGCGGACAGTAGTTATGCAGACTGAGAACTTTTGGTGAGCCGCTTGTTAATCGGTTCTTAATTTGTTGAAAAACTTCTGATGTAATTTGATATTCCAGTTCAATTCCAGGAATTCCTGTCTTTTCCAGCTCATCAATGAGTTGATAGCCATCGCTTATTTCAGGAGATTTCCAGGCAGTTGAGATTCCGAACATAGAGTTTCCGATTTTTTTAAAAATTGTTTATATGGGTATTAATCCCAAATAGTGCAGATAAAAATAACATCTGAACCACAAAGGCTCCAAGAACACGAAGAATCACAAAGTTAAAGATTGAGAAAAAAAGTGAACCAGGAATATAAAATTTCATCCTTTATCCCTAAAAAAACTAAAACTTTGTGTCTTAGTACCTTTGTGGCTATTGCAAAATTTGGGTTAATTCAGGATTACACAATATTAAATTTTAATCAAAGAATCAAGGATAATTTTTAAAATCTTGGTAAATTTTTGCTTGACAAAGCGTGGATTTTGGATTATATTTAATATTAGAATTTGTAGAAAAAAAATAACCAGCATCGGCACAAAGTATTGCACCTGGATTACAATGGGATTTGAGAGAATTGTATTAGAAATTGATCCAAATAATACGGATTAAAAGTTAGCATGATTAGCGAATAGAACATGTCTCATATTAGGAAAAATAAAATTAGAGATTTGCCATCAAAAATATCTAAATATAGACATTTTTTTGTACCTGTATATTAATGCCATTAAGTTAAGGAGCAACATCAGAATCAATCTCTGCCTGTGGCAGCCAGGCGTCAGGATTTTATAGATCAGTCTTGAAAATAAAAAGCTTTTACCATCGCCGATCTCTACAAAATCAAAAACGTCACTAATCCCCAGATTTCCCCTGATGGAAAAAAGAAGGTTAAAAATTTAAATTATGTCGCGACGCATCCTGAAAAATCTCATCGACCTGGTCACAGGTACTTTTGTGTCACGAATTCTCGGTTTAATGCGTGAACAGGTCACGGCAGCTTTCTATGGTACCACACCAAAAATGGATCTATTTGTCATTGCTTTTACCATTCCCACTTTTTTCAGACATTTTTTGGGTGAAGACGTGGTCGAGCGGGCGTTTATGCCGCCGTTCAAAAGATTGGTCAGTCAACAGAAATACAGCTCTGCCTGGAGATTGCTTTCTTCCTGTCTGAATATCATGATTATTCTGCTGTTAATTTTCATGACACTGCTCTATTTCATCGCGCCAATTGTGGTAACAATTATTGCGCCAGGGCTGGAAGCTGACCTGCTGCCGAAAGCCGTCACAATGAGTTACTGGATATTGCCGTTTATGGTGATCATTGGCATGGCTGCTTTTGCCGGTGGAGTGTTAAACTTTTTTGAAATGAATAAAATATATGCCCTTGCCCCTGCAATGATGAGTGTTGGTGTGATTATCGGGATACTTTCTTTTCGTTCTTTTTTAGGTATCTATGCCCTACCTGCTGGTTTTTTATTGGGTGGATTGCTGGAACTGCTGATTCAAGTTCCATTTTTGTTCAAAGAAAAAATTCAAAAAAAAACCGAGGCCCATTATCATCTGAAAATCGATTTCAAAGAGCAAGAGTTCAGAACAGTGGGAAGGGAGAGCAAATTTATCTTTTTCAAATCATTGTTGGACAAGTCAGTGGAAATCGTTGATCGGATGCTGGCTTCGTTTTTAATCACAGGTAGTATCGCCTCGTTATGGTATGCCCAGCGCTTAATTCAACTGCCAGTCGCCATTATCGGATTAGCAATCAGCCGGGCCCTGGTCCCTTATTTGACGGAGAAACAAGCATTGGTTCAGGATGAAGATTTTCTAGCTGGCATTCGCCTGGGGATTCAGTTGAACCTAGCCATGGTGCTGCCAATCATTATGATCATGGTGGTCATGGCGAAGCCGATTATCAGTTTGGTGTATGAACGGGTTAATTTCGATGCGGAAAGCACTCGTCTTACGTCAATCGCTTTCTGGTGTTATTCGGTAGGACTGTTAGGAATCAGTTTAAACACCTTTTTTTCTCGGCTTTTTTCGATTTTTCAAAAAAATAAGATCCCGTTCTATATTGCCATTTTTACAGCTATTTCAAATATTATTCTCAATTTTATCCTGGTAAAAACCGCGCTCAGACATGGTGGCATTGCACTTGCATCATCCATTGCATTTAGCTTGAGTTGCATTTTGCTATTTTATTTTTTATCAAAAGAAATTCGTCATCAAATTAGTTATAAGTTTGTTGTAAGAGATTTAATCAGAATTGGAACTATTTGCATTTTTATTGGTGTGTTAATTTTATTGTGTTATCATCATTTTTTGGACCAATTCCTAAGTGAATATATCGTTTCCCTGTTTGTAAGAAATGTGGTAGGATTGCTTATTATTGGGGCATTCGCAGGAATATTATATCTTGGGATGATTCGTTTTTTGGGTCCAAAGGAAATTCGAGAAAGAATAAAAATGATAATAGCTTAAATAAACTTAGCAGGCAATTAGTGACGTTTTATTGAAATTTTGCTGAGCTGAAGTTTGTAAATAATCCCCTCTTTTGCATCATTTAATTCATAGAGCCCGTGCCCTAAATCAGTAAAGGGAATTTTTATACCATTTTCATCATGAATGGTTTTAAGCAGGTGGCGGTCGAAAATGATGTGAAGATCGCTATTCTCCGTGCAGAGCAACGAAGCTTTGTCTTTATCTTCTAAAAATAAAAAACCTTTTCCTGACGGGATTGATTCTGCTACCACTTCATTATCTTTATTCAATATTTGCCAATTGCCATAATCTATAAATTGTAACCTGCCATCAGGTTTGCACATGTATAGTTTCAATAATTTTAAAATTTGCTCCTTCGTCTCCTGTGGAATCACAGCATCATGGAAATGATTCAGATAGTGAATAGCTGGGACGCCGTAGATCGCACTGGTAACATAGTGATAAAGCGCAATGTTGATAGACATATCAACCGCACCACCATTGATCAACAATCCTGGCATTGCTTGCGTAATGATACGGGCTCGTTTTTCCCTTATGGTTTTATGATCCCAATCATCATTAATTCGCACCATATCTTGAACATCTGCAAAGTGAGGATCAATCGCTGAACTCATAATTAGCGCATCAGACTTGTACTTTTTAGCCATTTGATAAAAAGTCCGCAAATACAGATAAGCCTCTCTAATGCCAACTCCTTTCAGTGTATTGGCATAAGATGCCTTGGCAGGATCACGCGTCAGGAACAAAAAATCGATCTTCAATCCATCAGCGCTCAACTGATCGGGATTATTGCCAAATATCATTTGACAGCAGGAATCCACATAGTTTTCAAAAAGATCATGGGTCGCATCCACATGTTCTCCATCGAATATCCCCATTCTAATGGGGAGAGAATTGGCTTCAACTTTCCAGGCTTTCCAGAATAGAATAACTTTGATTCCTTGCTCGTGGCACCAATCAATCAGATTTCGTAAATCACGAAATCGGTCAGCAGGCGTTGGATCACCATCTGCATTAGCCCATTTATTTTCAATTATCAAATTAAAGGTTAAGCTGTCCAATGCCTGTCGTTGCTGAACAACATAATTTTTTACCCAATTGCTATTAAAATTGGGATGATTACCAGAAATTTGCTTCACTCTTTGTTCTCCCCATGTCGAAACCAGGGGAAGTTTCCACCAATTAGATCGCTGCTCTTTTACTGGTGCAGTCATCAAGTTATTTCGATTTAAATATAAACTAAAATCGCCAACAGCTTCCCAGGGTGAATCATTGAATGTGAATACCAATGCAGGAAAGCGAAAGATTTTATTATACTTGACTTGTAATTTTTGCCAGGGAATATCCAGCCAGATGGCATTATTTTTAAAGGCATAAATCGATGCATCAGGAAGTTCAGCCAGACCAATACTAAACCAGCCTGCTGGTGTTTTAAATGACAGATTTAACGGCGCTGGCGTGAACACCCATTGCTGATCTCGATCCACCCGAATGTCCACATTCGGAGTAGTTCTAAAATAATCATCGGGTTCGGGAGAGAAGTATTGATCCCAATCCGACGTATCAAAACCAAATTTATCACGGCGGAGTAGGTAAGCACCAAAGTTCGTTGGATGTGGAGGCATCGATGCTAACCGGATTTCAAATGCCTCATCAAAACAGGAAATAATAACTTCCTGAGCAATCAAACCATCAAGAACAATTTTTAATGAAATCTTTCTATCTCGAATATTCCATTCACGATTTGCCTGGAGTTTATTCTTTATCTCATCCAAATTGTATTGCACATCCAGGGGAAAGGAAGTATAGGCTTCACCATGCCAATTTGTTAAACTGGCAACAGCACTCGATTTTTCGATTGAAAGAGAATAGCGCCTCGCAGTGACAGATATAGAATCTGCTGTTTCCTTTATTTTAAATTTAATCTTTGCGCCCCGGGCAAAAATCAAATGGGTACAAATAAATAATAGAATGACCTGAAGTATTAAGAATGTAAATCCCCCTGTTCGTGTCAGTACAAAACTTTTAATTTTCATATTGGCATGCAATTTTAATATCTTTCATTTGAATCATGAACGCCTTGCTTTCTTAAAACGAAGTTTATATTTTATTGTCTTATAAATTTCGTTGCTAGAAAGCATGGAAATATTGAATGTTGATAAGAACATTGTTGTCTTATTCCCTTGAATTTACAAAATTAATCATTTATTGTCAAGATGATCGACAAAAATTGAACAATCGTTGCTAAAAATTAATTTTGTTGGTTTGTTAATGGGTGAGCAGTAAATGGCAATTGATGAGTAGTGACGATGATAAATTTTATTGTTGATGAGAAATCAATGTCATTCATTTAAGCTACCGATTCCATCACTCGGAGCGATGGAATCAGCAAATAATTTCCTATCTTAATAACATTAAAGGAGAAATAGCGATTGACACAGCGCGCATAAAGCACCGCGGAGTTTAATGAGTTAACTTTTGAGATACCATCGGAACCTCAACGATGCTCTGTGAACCCTGTGTCAAAATTTTCAAACATTTCGATAATCGTTTTTTATTGTAGTTTTACCATTTTTCGTGTAAAGGTATTAATAAAATCTTTGTCTTCAATATTTAACCGATAAAAATAAACACCACTGGTGACTTCAATGCCCTGTTCGTCTTTCCCATTCCAGAACACTTTATATTTACCAGCCGTCTGTTTTTCATTAACGAGTGTTTTTACATGCTGCCCCATCAGGTTAAAAACATCCAGTTTCACGCGAGTTAAATTCGGTAAACTATACATTATCTCAGTCACTGGATTAAACGGGTTGGGAAAATTTTGACTGAGTTCAAATTCAGCCGGAATATTATATTGTAATTCCCGACCAGCAACAGGCGTGAACTGTTCAAATGCTATCTCCACATCATCGATATACCAGCCAAGATCATTGACCGCTCTATCTGAAGCAAAATGAAACCTGATCTTAATATTATGTCCGGTATAATTGTTTAAATCAAAAACTTCTTGCTGCCAGAAATTGCCTGTAGATAGTGGACCGCCAAAACAAGCTTCGTCTGCCAAAAATTTATTGTAAGTGTCGATTATTCCATCGTAACCGCCCGCCGGTTCAATCACTTCGAATTGACTGCCATCTATTGAAATCTTAATATTTCCCCCGTCCCAAAATTTATTATCGCTAAATTCATTCTGGTACCAGTGCCAGAAATTTAACCGGGCAGAATCTTTATCGACCAATGATATTTCCGGCGTCTCCAGAATTGATTCCATTAAATCGCTATAGTGACCAGCCAGGTTAGTTGCCCATAATTTTGATCCTGAATGTGTTGAAAATGGACCCGAAGCCGGTACGCCCCATTCCCAATCACCTGTGATAACAGTTATCAACGATGATTCTAATTCAAAATCAAAAAAGATACTGTTTTTGATATAAAAACGATGATACCCCGATTCAGGTAATTGTGTAGTATTTTGATTTTTTGAATTGTCACAAGCTAAAATTTGATATTCATAATAATCCCCTATCGCTAATTCTACAGGAACAATGACTGCCTGGTACTCATCAGGAACCATTGCTGGTATCATTGCTAGCGTATCAATTTCTCCATTATTAACTCGATACAATAATTGTACCCTGGAAATCTCTACGTTGTCGGTGGCAAAAGCGCTTATCGGAAAGCCAGTTGCATAGATCGATCCCAGTGGATAGGGGGTGTGTTTTATCGATGGAGGCTCTATGTCTTCACCAATTCGAAAAGCAAAGCTCGCCATCGGGGCTCCGATGGGCAAAGTCGCCGTGCGTCCATTCTGGTCGGAAGCTGTAAGGTAATAATAAATCGTATCAACGCTGGCAATCCCGGGAATCTCTGCAGAATATTCCTGTAAACTACCAGTCGGCTGCATGAAAACTGAATCAAATGGAGCAATGCCATCCCCATTATAGAAAAGCTTAATATTCGCTTCGTTCAACAAAACTGGATCAGTTAAAACAATAGGTGGTTTCACGACAGCAGTAATCAAATAAGGACCCAGGCTTTCCGTTTCTTTCAATGGCTTATGCTCAATAATGGGTTCTTCCCCAGCGGCATAAGCTAAATAAAGCATCGGTCCCTGATTTTCAAGAATCTGTTTTTCGATAAACATGGTGTCCGGAAAAAAGCCGGTGTTTCCTCCAACACTTTCTGCATAATTCCCAACTTCTGGAGTGAAAGCAAAAATTTTATTTTTTGTTGTTTGGTCTCCATAGAGCCAGTCATCGGTATCCCCATTAACTGGATAAAGCCCATAACCAGTTTCTGGTTCATAGCCATTGTAGGAGACACAGCTATCTGCCAGAATTTCAAAAATATTATGATCTGGCGTATGAGTCGAAGTGTATCCCCAGGGATAAAGCCATAATTGACTGTGACTGTGAAATGATAGGGTAATAATAAAATTATGTTTTATCACAAAATCTCTGATTGCCTGGCTTTCCGGTTCAGAAAATGGTCCTGTGCCACGATAAGTATTACTGGTGGGATAAGGGCTCGATCCATAATCGTCATAGCCCCACATATAACCAAAGTTTCGATTAAGGTCTACACCATCGCTATCAGGATCGAAATAACCATTATTGTTATTATCTCTTTTATTTTTTCGCCACCACATCGGATCGCTATAATCATACGGATTGCTTCCCGAAAAAACATATTCATGCCCATCAGGATTAAACGTCGGGCAGAGCCAGATTTGTCGATTATTCACCAGGTATGTCGCATAAGGATCAGTTCCATAATTATCAATGAGATAATGCATGAAATACATGATAATTTCAGGCGTAATAATCTCACGGGCGTGCATATTTGCCATGTAAAAAACTTCAGGTTCATCTTCCTCAAGCTGAACGTTATCTGATATTTTCAACGCCCAAATATCGTAACCGCCCTTGCCGATCGTCTTTTCGTAACTATTACCAATATCTTCCAGCAGGGCAAGGTCAGGATGATTGGTGACAATTTCCTGCATCTCCTGTAGCATCTGGTCATAATTGTGAAAATGATCGAGATAACCCGAATTTCTTAGCTTGCGCGCAAATGCATCGGCATCAGCTAAAACGATATCCGATTTGAATCCAAGACTTTTTATATTATTAAGATCTGTCTCATTGACCAGAACATTTATTGAACGCCCCGACTGATCAATTGAAGTGACATCAATTCCCAATTTGAATAATTCTTTTACCGTTTCATTTTTTACACCTGCAAAATCGATTCTTACTATTTTCCTTGATTGATCTTGACCAAAAATGGCACAAACAAAAATTGAAATCTGGAGCAAAATAAATACTAAACTTTTTTTCATGATCAGCCTCTTCTATTATTGTGATATATATTTGCTACAACAATTCCGAATTCTAAATTCTTAAATCTAAAATCTAAAATCAACTTACATTTCCCCCTTGAACCACTCTCTGGCATAAACATCTTTAATTTTTTTAGTACGAGCATTCACGATAAATTCAATATCTGCGGCATACATCAAATCATACTGATGCGAATGAAAAATAAAAATATTCTGTCCTTGATCATACCAGATTCCCCAATCCGGATTATCTTTCAATTGTAATTTCGATTGTTCGATGGTAATTTGTTCTTGCAATTTTTGCCTGATGCGATGGTATTCATCATTCACATTTTTAATAAGCTTCTGCGTATTAAAAACAACTTCATAATCGATGGGTTCTAAATGATGGTAAGAAAGCGTCTTTTTTATCATGGAATAAGTGATTGATAATTCAATAATTTTTCCTTTAATTTTTACCAGCATTCCATCGGGGCATTGCAGTTTGGTTGACAGGGGGATATAGAATTTTCCATCGTTATAGATTCGGATCACTGGATATTTGTCGATGAAAACATGCTGATCGCAATAAATTCCAGTAACTTCCATGACCGAATCAATGCTGGCATTAGCGATTAAAGAGCCACCCGACATTATCATCTGTTGTGATGGGGGATAGAAAGATTCACCAATATGAAGCTGGTACGATGGTGAAGCGCAATAAAAAGCGAAGAAAGTGCCCAGTAAAATGAGTTTTAAATATTCCATTCAATTCACTTTCAATAACTATTAAGTTTTAAAATTTCGTACTGATTCCATCGCTTGGAGCGATGGAATCAGTATATCAATAATTTTAAACTGAAAAATTAACCCTAATTGAGTATATTTTTTATAATGCTTAGGGTGAAATATACTATTTGTTGAACAAAAATACAACTGAAAATGTTGCAAATGAATTCGAAGGAAATTATTTTTTGTTAAAATTTCGCTTGACATTTTTGTTTTATTGTATTATATTTTGACTCTAACAATAGTTGTTAATATCAAATATTATTAATATCAAATATAAAACCATGACCGATCAAAATACCAAACCTTATTCGATTGAGCTTGCGGAAATCACATCGCTATTATTCGCAAACTGTAATGAGAAGGAAACTCGATATGCAGCAAAATATGGCGTATCAATTGTTGAATCTCGATGCATCCGAAAGCTTCATGAGAAGAAACAGTTAACCGTAAACCAGTTAGCGCAGGAAATGTCATTAACCAGCAGCCGTGTCACTCGAATCATTGATGGGCTGGTAGCAAAGAAAATGGTCGTTCGTGAAAGCGGTGAAAACGATCGCCGTGTTTATAATCTTTCGCTAACGCCAAAAGGCGAAAAGCTGGCAAAAGAGTTAATCGAGGATCACATTAAAATTCATGAAGAAATCATCAAGAAAATTCCAGAAGAATATCATCATTCTATGATTGAAATTCTCAGAAGACTAAATAAAGCGGTTGAATACTGGCTTGAAAAATAATTGTTTAATTATTTCAATGGTTGGTAACCTTTGAAAGAATTTTTAAAAATTAAATAAATTTTATGAAATAAACTTTCTAAAATGAAATTTATCGAGGAAGGAAAATATGGCAAAACTCACTAAAAAAGATGTTACCTGGTTACAGGAGAAATTCGGAACTCGTGTCACGTTTGATAAGACCGAACGAGTCCTCTATGGGCATGATATCGCTGCCATGCCGAAATTATTTAAGCCATTGATCGGCAACACGACCCCAGATGCAGTAGTGCAACCTGAAAACGAACAGGAATTAGTGACACTGGTCAAATGGGCTGCTGAGCGAAAAATTCCGCTAACGCCTCGTGCCAAAGCATCTTCTGGATATGGCGGTGTATTACCAACTCGAAAGGGAATCGTGGTCGATTTTTATCGGATGAAAGATGTACTGGATGTTAGCAAGAAAGATTTGACAGTAACCGTTCAGCCGGGAATTACCTGGGAGCAATTGGAGAAGAAGATCGATACCAAAGGACTGATGTTGCGACTTTATCCGTCGAGTTATCCCTCCTCGTCTGCTGGTGGTTGGCTGGCACAGGGCGGAGCCGGATTCGGCTCTTATGAATATGGCTGGTACTCGGAAAATGTGGTTTCTGCCCGAGTCGTGCTCCCCAGTGGAGAAGTGAAAGAATTTTT
>SMTZ1_10005524_pt1 | contig 12712 bp, 11 predicted proteins | sample DeeMarSWOR136_30_FD_25667 | JGI IMG/M metagenome (IMG submission 25667) | reverse complement strand
CGTCACAAACATGGAAAGACGGACTAAGATACACCCAAACTGGACAAATTCAGCGGTATCTCTGTCGAGACTGTGGTTACTGGTTCAGTGACCCAAGCCAAATGGATAAAAACTTGGAAGCCTACACTATTTCTCGTCGAGTATGCGTCTCAGACAACGAGATGAAAAACTTGATCGGAGTGGAAACCCGAACAGAAAACAGGCTTGCGGGAGCCACAAAACATTCAGAAGCCGAAATCAGAGGAAAAATCGTTGAGGTCACCTGGAGACTAAAAAAAGATGGATATAGCAAATCAACTATCTACAGCTACTCCAAATTTCTAAGATTACTAATAAAATATGGTACCAATCTTTACGACCCAGAGAGCGTCAAAGACGTTATCGCCACCCAAGAATCATGGGGAACATCAAGCAAACTGATGGCAGTAGCCGCCTACACTTTCTTCGCTTCACTCAACCAAATTCCTTGGGATCCACCAAAATACAAACCCAAAAGGAGACTGCCCTTCATCCCTCTTGAAAGTGAAATAGACAATCTAGTGGCTGCAGCTGGCAAAAAATTGGCTACATCACTTCAACTGGTAAAAGAAACGGGAATGAGAATCGGAGAGGCATGCAAACTCAAGTGGATCGACGTAGACCTACAACGTAACACCATAACAGTCAACGACCCAGAAAAAGGAAGCAATCCAAGGATGTTCAAAATAAGTTCCAAACTGGCCGCAATGATTAACACACTACCCAGAAAAAACGATTATGCCTTTGGAAAACAAAAAACGAGAAACATCGCAAGTCATCTCCGCAGAGTAAGAAAACGTCTCGCGCAAAAACTGCAGAATCCAAGACTCAACCACATTCACTTCCACACCCTGCGCCACTGGAAAGCCACCATGGAATATCATAAGACCAGAAACATAATCCATGTCATGCAAATGCTAGGACACCGAGACATCAAGAACACCTTGATCTACACACACCTCATCGAATTTGAAGGCGACGAATATCATTCAGCCGTGGCAAAAACAACAGAAGAAGCCAAAGCTCTAATAGAGACAGGATTCGAATACGTCTGCACTCACCAAAACATGTTATTGTTCAGAAAACGGAAATAAACCATTAAAAATGATGCGGTAACGCGGATTTTACCGAGGTAAACTCTATTAAGGGTATAGCTACATATTCGGTAGATAACATGCTGTGCTAAGGTGAAACATGAATGAAGCTTGTAACAGTTCTTCTTCCAGAAGCCTATTTGACGGGACTTGACGAACTGGTGAGGTCAGGAATGTACCCGAGCCGAAGCGCCGCCATTCGGGCAGCGGTAAGAGACATGTTAAAGAAAGAATTATGGACCACTAAACGTGAGTAGAGAAAGGAGCTTTTAAAAAACGAGATTCCGTCCATGATTGCCTGTGTTCTGCTTGTGAAGAATCCCGTTGTTGGGGAGCTCTAGGTAACCAAGATATGGGCAACCGAGGCTATATGACCACTAAACTACTAGCGCTTCACTGGCTGGTATTCTGATTTTTCCAGAAAAACGCTGTTTTCAACAATCTTCTGTTATTAGGCTCCTAATATGTTTGGGTTTTTTGTCTGTTCTGAGGGTTTGTTTTTGGGAAATATATTAGTGATAATTATGGATCATGAAAGATTGAAGATTGTGTGGTGTTTTTGGTCACTACACATCTATTTTCGTGTGACATAAGATTTAATACTCTGGGTAGAAATAAATAGTGCAAGGAAGAATGGTTAACTGTATGTCTTCATCATCTAGACGTCAGAAGATATTCGTTGCCGCTCTCTTCATTTCGTTACTACTTCTCCTATCTAACAGCTGCCTAGCCGCCCCATACAAATACAGCTACCAACTTCTAGACAGCCCAGACGGCTCCACAGTTTATCGCTTAACGATCTCAGTAACTGAAACCCTTTATGAGTATTACAGCAACCTAGACCACAATCTCTACAGTTACGATTTCTCCAAATTCGTGACCCCAGACGCTCTGAAGCCAGTTGCAGATGACCTATGGAGCATCTATAGCAACCAAGAGGATTTTGCTAACGGTGTCCTCATGATAGTACATCAGATTCCATATATGGAGAGTGATCCTCAGAAATATCCAGTAGAAACCATCGTTGAAAATGAGGGCGACTGCGACCTCTTCTCCATAGTAGCAGCCTCTATAATGAGGGCGGGTGGACTCGATGTAGTTCTGCTTCTCCTCGAGTACCAAGATCACATGCTGGTGGGGGTTCATCTGCCAGAAAGCCCAAAGGATGCTCGTTCGCAGGTTTATTTGTACCAACATGATGGAAAGAAATACTATGTGGCTGAGACTACGGGGGGGAATTGGGAGGATGGGTGGCGCGTCGGCGAGTGCCCTGAGATTCTTCGAAGAGCAGCAGCAAAAGTGATACCCCTAACGAATTGTGAAGAGTCAGCTACGGGGCAGGTTTCATCCAGCTATAGTATCCCTGATTCCTCGTCAATTTTCATGTCGCTTTCCACGAATTTCGCTGTTTCTCAAAACAATGTGGAGATAAGTGGGTCACTTTCGCCTTCTTTGGCTGGAGAAACAGTTACGTTATACGTCAGTTCGTTGGGTTCCCCCTTAGTTATGCTGGCAACCACTATGACCGACGCCAACGGACAGTACTCACACATCTGGCATAATCCACCCGGCGGAATATATTCTATCAGAGCCACTTGGTCTGGAGACGAAGACTACAGCGGTGCAGACAGCAGCACATTCAGTCTTGTGATTATACCCTCTGAGTTGTTGATGATGGGAGTCATTGTGATCTTCTTTTTAGTGATTCTTATCATAGTGACTCTGGCAACACGAGGAAAGAAAGGGGAAAAACAAGATACTTTTGAAGAATGGGATTTCGCAGATGAAGATTGGGATTTCGCAGAGTTCCCTGAAGATTTTTGAAAACCTTATCTAACAGAAGAAAAGCATAAAATATCCAAGCCACGGGAACGATGGGAGCTATGAGCCTGAAAATCGATTCTGAACTTAAAACTCGTTTTCCAGATTTAACTGTTCTCACACTCGATATTAAGGGTGTACAGATCCGAAAAAGGAGTGCTGAGCTAGAAAAATTCAAGGTTGAGGTAACTAGGCAGGTTAGGCAAGAATATGACTTAGACTCGGTAAAAGATCATCCGACCTTCAGAGCTTACCGAGATTTTTTCTGGAACATAAAAATTGACCCAACAAAAATCCGTCCAGCAGCAGAGGCTTTGATTCGAAGAATTCTCACAGGGAAAACTCTTCCATGCATAAACACTCTTGTTGACGCCTACAATCTAGCTTCCATCAAAAGCAGAATCGCTTTAGCAACATTTGATGCAGATAAACTGGAGGGAGACCTCTTGATGAGATTTGCAGAAGAGAATGAGCAGTTTTATGGAATTGGAATGGAGAGACCCTTGATTCTGAAGGGGGGAGAAATAGTTGTCTCCGACGAAGAGAAGCTTGTGGCTGTCTATCCTTATCGAGATGCAGACAGCACAAAGGTAACCGAGGGGACCGAAAACATTACAGTAGTGGTTTGCGGAGTTCCTGGCATACCAAAACGAGACTTGGAGTACGCTTCCAAGGTGGCACGGGAATACATAAATCGTTTCTGTGGTGTATAAAAAGCAATCTAGTTTTGTCGCTACAAGAGATGCTGTCTCATGGTCATGTTTAGGTAAAACATTTATAGCATCGGTGTGTGTAGTATCTCCACACAGTTTCAGGGTATAGAGAGTCATGACTGAAGAAACGAAGGCCTCAACCGAAGAACCCCAAATCGAAGAAGTAACGAAATTATTGATTGACGACCCATCTGATTTTAAATTCCACGCGGCATATCTGGCTTATTCTGAGACATGGGATAAAATGACTTCGCCAGATACGAGAAATGAATTGAATAATATCTTGACATCCCTTTCTAAGGAAGAGATGAGTTACTCAAGCTTCTATACAACATTAGATGAATATAGAAGACGTGGTTCTAGGCACTACGAATTCTCGAGAGAACGCATAGAAACCCAGAGAAAAAGAGACTGGAGAAAGAAACAAAATAGACAAGAACGAAACTCAAGATACAAAGGAAGGCACTAAAATTTTGGTGCATCTGAGATATACTTACTCTATTGTTTCTAATGTCTCGGCAAAACTGTGAGACACAAACTCGAAATTTTTGTCGCTTATTTTTTTAGTCAAAGAAATTTGACTAAAGCCTCCAGAATGCATCATTTAGTTAGTCAAGAAACCTTTACAAAAATCCTTTTATGAATATTTTGTCATAAAATGAATCATTAGAGGCGTATAACATGAAGAAGGTCAAATCAACCTTCGCACTTTTACTTATTCTTTCTTCATTACTTATACCCGTCCTCAGTTTTACACCTATACCCGAGGTCAAGGGAGCAGAACTTGCTTTTTTTGAAGACGATTTCGAGAGCTATCAGGTTGGAGATTTCCCTTACAGTGGCGGATGGGAACTCTGGTATAATGGAGCGGGAACTGAACAACAGGTTATTGTGGACGACTTTTCTGTTTCTGCAACAAAATCATTGAAGCTTCTTGGCTTGGATATGTGGGCGGCTTTTGCAGCCAAACGATTCACATCAAGTTCAAACGTGATAGGCTTTGAAGTAGCGGTTAGAGTTGAAGAGACAAACGGTCAGCCACGAGACGATGCAAGAGTAGCATTCACCAAAAAATTGAGCAACTCGATCTCCCGCGAGTATGCGCCAGTCACTTTTCAGGATGATGGCACAATAATTTCTGGCGGTCAAGTTCTGCAATCTTACGTTGATGACACATGGTACAAAATCAAGCTGATTATGAAGAGAGACAGCGAGACATACTCTGTTTGGGTTGATGGGGAACTGAAGGGTGAAAACTTGGCAGTGAAGACAACTTCAGGTGACGTGACAGCTTATCCTTCCTATGAAATTGAGGCGTTTTCAGTCAGTCAATGTTTCAATAGCGTCACAGTCTATTTTGATGATGTGAAAGTTTTTTCTATTTTTGATTTAGATCCCAAACTTGAGTTGGTTCCAAACAAAGGAATTGCAGCAACCACACTTGTAGGTTCTGGGTTTGCACCTAACTCGAAAATATCTGTCACTTGGGATGGCATTCCGATACCTACAGTCCCAAGTCCACTAATTACGGATGGATACGGAAACTTTACAGCCATAATCAGTGTCCTGAACCAAACCGACGGAATATACACAGTGAAAGCCGTTGACAAAATGGGGAATGAAGCAACTGCAACCTTTACAGTCACCCTGGAGTTGCCATCGCAGTCACAGATTACAGTTCCAGATGATTACCCGACTATTCAGGAAGCAATAAACCATGCAGATGATGGAGACACAATTGTTGTCAAAGCTGGAACATACTACGAAAATGTGATTGTGCATAAACCGTTAACCATTAAATCTCAGAGTGGAGCCGAAAACACGATTGTTTGCACTGTAGACCCTAAGACAGGAAAAAACGTCTTTGAGATAAAGGCAGACGATGTCGAAATCAGCGGTTTTACAATAAGAGACAGCACCAACAGAACAATTTCTGGAGATCCATTCAATCCAAGTAGTTACGTTGACGCCTGCGGCATTTACGCTGGAACTTGCACAGGCATAAAAATCATCAGAAATATTGTGAAAAACAATTTTGAGGGGGTTGTATTCGCAGATTGTTCAGATATTCTTGTTTCCGAAAACCAGATAACAGGTAACATTCATGAGGGCATTAGAATTGTGTATTCATCATCTGCAACTCTTGCTAAGAACAACATAATCAGTAATCACTTTCCAATGCAATCGACATCTACAGGACTAGTGATTTTTCATTGTTCAAACAGTAGTGTTATGGAAAACCAAATAGTCGCAAACGACAACGGGGCGGTCGTCTCGAATTCTCAGGGCATAACTGTTTCCAGTAATAGCATAACAGACAATGCGTTTCATGGATTAAACCTCGTTAGCAGTCACAGCAACACAGTTTTCGGAAACATTATGAGAAACAACACATATGGAATCTGTCCCAGTGGTAGCACAAACACCCAAATTTACGAAAACACTCTGCAAGAAAACGAATATGGCATAGCATTCTACGGGGCTTCAAATAATTTTGTCTACCATAATTACTTCATCAACAATAAACATCAAGTGAGTAATTTCCATGGATCCGAGACTAATTCATGGGACAATGGTTCTGAGGGTAACTTCTGGAGCGATTACAACGGCACAGATAATGACGGAGACGGCATAGGTGATGCTCCATACCTTATTGATGAAAATAATCAAGACAATTATCCACTCATGAGCCCTGACAGCGCAAATCCCTCACTCTCATACAAGCTCGTAGTGGATAGCGTGCCCTCCGGAGTAACATTCACAGCCGATAACATAACGTGTACGGCTCCTTGGTCAGAAACCTATGATAAAACCACTGCAGTCAGTTTGACAATGCCCGAGTCTTACTCTTACGAAGGCGAAAATTACACTTGGAGCCGATGGAACGACGGAAACACCAACAGAACAAGAACAATTACCGTGAACAAAAACATAGCCTTAACTGCAATGTTTACTCCAGAAGATACGTCTCCTGTAATTTCGGTGCTTTCTCCAGAAAATAGGACATACTTTGTAAAAGATGTTCCCCTAGAATATACAGTAAATCGATTTTTCTATTGGACAACATACAGCTTGGATGGACAACTATATACGGACACAAAAAACACAACTCTGTCAGGTCTTGCAGATGGAACACATCAGTTGACTGTTTATGCCAATTACACGGACAGCAACATGGGCGAGACTGCCACAGTTTGGTTCACTGTTGACACTACTCCCCCAAACATAACAGATGTAATTCAGACTCCAGTTGACAGCAAAGAAACACCAGACGATAGAGTTAGAGTTAACGCCACAGTAACTGACACTGTAAGCGGGGTTGAGCGGGTATCCTTGAACTACACTGACGGCAACGGAACATGGATAATTGCTGAAATGACAAATCTGGAAGGAGACATTTGGAATGGCACAATACCAGCGTTTCCACATGGAACAAACGTAACATATATAATCATAGCAGAAGACAAAGCGGGAAACACAGTTACAACCGAGCAACTGTACGGACACCCAAATGAATACAAAGTATTACCAGAGTTTCCATTATGGATAATTCTACCGCTATTCTTGGTTGCCACAGCGTCCACCCTTGTGGCCAGGAAACGACTATCCATCCCCGCTTTCACAAAAATCTACAACAATCTACACAAACTATTAAGCTAAACAGCCATTCAAACCTGCTTCTGACCTTATTCTAATTTCTAACCAGTTTCAAAGCCCTATCGCTGGCTTGCCAACCAAAAATCGTTGTACTTTATAGTGCATCTATTATTGCGTCTGTGACCTGTTTGGTGGTTGAGTTACCTCCAAGGTCAGGAGTCAAAACTTTGCCTTCCTTCAATACTGTTATGATAGCGTTTTCGATGCGCTCAGCCCACCTGTTTTCGCCGAGGTAATCCAGCATCATCCTAGAGGCAAGAATTGCCGCCATAGGATTCGCTATCCCCCTTCCTGCAAGCCTAGGAGCAGAACCGTGAACAGGCTCAAACAACGCATAATCTGCCCCTATGTTGGCACTGGGAGCTAATCCCAATCCTCCAACCAAACCCGCTGCCTCGTCTGAAAGTATATCTCCGAAAAGGTTGGAAGTCACAATCACATCAAATATGTGAGGTTTCAGAACGAGCCTCATAGCAGTAACGTCAACAAAACTCTCTTCCACTTCCACCTCAGGATAATCTTCCGCAACCTTACGTGAAACATCAAGAAAGAGACCATCCGACATACGTAACACATTCGCCTTAGTAACAACTGTCACTTTCTTACGTCGTTTCATTGCCAACTCAAAGGCAAACCGGGCAATCCGTTCAGTTGCCTTTCTTGTAATCACCCTGATAGAATATGCCGAGTCTTCCAGTTCAAACTCCATGCCGCTGTACAAGCCTTCCGTGTTCTCCCGCACAATCACCAAATCAACATTTTTCATACTTTTCTGAATTGGATAGCTCTTGGCGGGTCTAACATTAGCATACAGCCCTAAGGCTTTTCTCAAGGTTATGATTGCGCTTCGGTAACCCGGTACGCCAACAGGAGTAGTGGTAGCCCCAAACAGGCAAGCTTGAGTCTTCCGTATTTCCGCTAAGACATCATCAGGCACAGGAGTACCAGTTCTTTTGAAAACTTCATAGCCGATCTCCATGTATCGGCAATCAAAAGTTAAGTCTGTGCTCTCCAGTAACCTGACAGCCTCAGGAACAACCTCATTACCGATTCCAGGACCTGGAATAACAGCTATTTTATACGTTGTCATATCCGTCGCTTCGGAGAAAATTAACTAAACCGCCCTTCTCCACAATCCTCTGCATGAACTCTGGCAAGGGCTTCGCCTTAAGAACTATGCCCTTAGTTATGTCACGTATCTCACCGCTTTTAATGTTGATTTCAACCTCGTCGCCATCATCGATCTTGTCAGCACCCTCAGACACAAAGAGCGGAAGCCCAATGTTTATGGAGTTTCTGAAGAAAATGCGAGCAAACGATTTAGCGATTACTGCACTGATTCCAGCAGCCTTTATTGCAACCGGCGAGTGCTCCCTGGATGAGCCGCAACCAAAATTGTTTCCTGCAACGATCACGTCTCCCTCTTTGACTTCCTTAGCAAATTCTGGTCGGTACTCTATGAAGGCTATCTCTCCCAACCTTTTCCTGTCAGTTGTAACAGTGTATCTGCCTGGCGTGATAACATCCGTGTTTATGTCGTCTCCAAATTTCCATGCTCTCATACATAATCCCTCGGATCAACAATCTTCCCAGCCAACGCGGACGCCGCAACTGTTGCCGGAGAAGCTAAAATAATCTCCGCCTTCGGATCCCCCATTCTTCCAGTGAAGTTTCTGTTCTGGCTCGAAATACACGTCTCTCCTTCGCACAGTACTCCCTCATGTCTGCCAACGCAGGCACCGCAACTGGGGTTGCATATTGTTGCACCCGCTTTCACCAAGTCCTGCAGGTAACCCTTCTCAAAGGCTGCAAAATAAATATCCTCAGAGGCAGGAGACACAATGAATCTGACATTTCTGGCAATTTTTTTGCCTTTCAGGATTCTTGTGGCAACCTCAATGTCCTCTAATCGCCCATTAGTGCACGTTCCAAGAAACGCTTGATCTATAGGTCTTCCCTCAACCGCAGAAACAGTCTCCACATTATCTACTACAGGAGGAAGCGCAACTTGAGGCTCAATATTTGCCACCTCTATCTCATATTGGTCCTCGTAGACTGCATCCTTGTCGCTTTTGAATATCTTTCCGGTTCTTCCTTCCAGAAAATCAAGTGTTTTCTGGTCAGCTTCAACTATACCGTTTTTGCCTCCCATCTCAATAGCCATGTTACACAAAGTCAACCGGGAAGAGACACTAGCATTCTTCACATAATCGCCAGTGAACTCGCAAGCTTTGTATAGGGCTCCAGCAGCTCCAACATCCCCAACAATACTGAGGATAACGTCCTTAGCATAGACTCCTTTCTTTGTTGAACCAGTTAAATTGAATTTAAGGCTTTCAGGAACCTTGAACCAGCATTTTCCAGTAGCCATAGCCCCCCCAATGTCGGTTGATCCCAAACCAGTAGTGAAGGCGCCCAAAGCTCCCTCAGTGCAGGTGTGAGAGTCAGCTCCAACTAGAACGTCTCCGGGAGAGATGTACTTTTCGACTAAGAGTTGGTGACATACTCCGTTTGTGTAGAAACCGGAAAGTTTCTGGTCCATAACGAATTTTCTTGATTTCTGATGCATGGTTGCTCCTGCAACGGTTGGTGCAGGAAAGAAGTGATCAAATACGATTATGACTCTGTCTTTGTTGAAGACTTTGTCTGTGATTTTGTAGAAGCTTTCGATGGCTAAGGGTCCTGTGGAATCGTGAGCCATAACATAACTTACATCAGCGACTACAAAATCTCCGGGAGATACTGCTTTTTTATGAGAAGCGTTGGCTAAGATTTTTTCAGTTATTGTAGATCCCATGCATCTCAACTCTTTTCGAGTTCCATTATTATTTCCTTAATTTCATCGGGCGTGTAGGAACTTCGCCTTCCCTCACGGGAGAAAGCTATCTTTACTCTTTCAAGAACCTTTCGCGCAGTCTCCTCAGAGATATTGAGACCAAGCTCTTTCGCCACATACATTATTCCATGTCTGCCGCCCAGTTCGTCAATGTAAATTTTTCGTTTCTGTCCCATCAGTCGGGGCGGATAGAACTCGTATGTCGTCGGGTTTTCAAGGACTCCATGCTGGTGTATCCCGGAACTATGAGCAGTGACGTTTTCTCCAGTTAACGGTTTATGAGGAGGCATTTTTACTCCTGAAACTTCCTCCACGAGTTTTGAGAGCGCAGTTAGCTGGGTCATCTCGAAAGGACTTGCCCCGAACAAGATGTGTAGTGCGGGAATTATTTCCTCTGTGACTGTTATTCCGGCTCTTTCTCCCAAGCCGTTTACGCTTGTTGACACTGTTGATGCGCCAGCTTCCACTGATGCCAGAGAATTTGCCAACGCTAATCCAAGGTCATTGTGACAGTGAACCTCGATTGGGATGTGTATAGCGCTTCCGATTTCTTTCACTAGAAATGCCATCCCATTGGGGCTTGTACACCCCAGAGTATCAACGACTCTTGCTCTATCTGCTCCTGCTTCTTCTGCGGTTTTATAGGCTTTTTTCAGGAAATTCAGGTCGTTTTCTCTGGTTGTATCCTCCGCACTGTATATGATGAAGAGACCATAACTTTCTGCGTAACTAATCACCTCAGCCAGCTTTTCCAGATACGTTTCTTTGCTCATATCATGGAACTTGTATTTTCGATGGTAAGGAGATATGGACAGAGATAATACGATGCCGTCAGCTCCAACATCCGCCACAACATCAATATCTTCATTCTTTGCTCGGGCAAAGGCGGAAAGCTGAGCGTCTAGGTTCAGGTCAAGTATGGATTCGATGCATTTTCTCTGCTTTTCGGAAGCGGCTGGGAATCCGGCTTCTATCTGCTGTATTCCAACCTCGTCCAGTTTCTTAGCAATCTTCAGTTTGTCCTCTATGCTGAAGATAACTCCTGGTGTCTGTTCTCCTTCCCTTAATGTACTGTCATGAACGATGTATTCGTCCAATGAGGGAGCTTTAAAGTTGGCGAAGTTGTAGGGGCTTGGAAGAATTCCCTCTCTTCCTAATCTCTGTAGCAGTTTTTGCCCTTGTTCATCAAGATATTCTTCTTCCACTATGATGAGCCTTCCTTTTCACACTGTTTTGTTGAGCTAGTTTTGGAACAATACAAAACGCACAAATATATATACTTTATGTAAAATTGCCTTGATTAAAATACGAAAAGATTACCCTAAATTCTGAAACCGTAACTGGACATAAATCGCTCAAAATGAGCTTCTACCAGCTACGTAAGATGATCATTGTGTTCGTGTCGGAGACACCCGTTAATCGCCGTATCTTCTCGAGGCAGTCATTAACCTCTGTTATGTTAAAGCCCGATATGATAACTGCGATATCGTATTGGCCAGTAATCTCGTAGACTGTTTCAACGTTAGAGAGTTTCTTCAACGCCTGGGAAACCTCAGAAGTCGGCAAAGACGGGATTACTGAAAGCAAAGCTATTGCTTCTGCTCCTCCTGCGAGTCCAACCTTGACAGTGAATCGCCGTATTGCCCCTGAATCAACAAGAGCTTTGATTCTCTTCCGAACCGCCCCCTCAGACAACCCAATTCTCTCTCCGATGTTACTGTAGGTGGCTCGACCTTCATGCTTCAGAATTTCGATTATCGCCTTGTCAGTGTCATCCATTTTCTTCACTTCTGATAGAATATATATACGGAAAAATTTAACGATTTCTGAACGATTCACAGCGAATTTGTAACGATTTCCGTATCTTGCTTCCCATTTTCCCACTAGAACTCAAAATACTTGTTATCGTGGTTCTAGGCGTTAAAACCCCAATCCTACGAATTTCGTATAATAAGTTGGAAAACTTGCAAAACCTCCAGCAATAAATCCGAAATTCTTATAAATAGCAACATTTTCTATAATGGCTCATCTAAACCAAAGAGGTGGAAGTTGTGAAAAAAGCCAACTGTCCCGATTGCGACGCGGAAATCGAAGTTCCAGAGGATGTCATGAAAGGGGAGATTCTTAGCTGCCCCAGCTGCGGTCTTGAATTAGAAGTAACGGAAAACAAGGGTGACTGCGTCGAACTTAAAGAACTGGGAATTGAAGGGGAAGACTGGGGAGAATAATTTTCCCCTCATTATTTCTTTTTAATGTTCATATGCGAAACAGAAAAGAAGCAGACTGAGAAACACTTATGGATCATAAAATGTTTGAAGCGAGGATGTAAGAACAGACATGAGTATCGGAATTTTGTTTGAGAGCTCCGAAACTGACGAAAAAGGCATCAAAATGACTGCGGAACAGATGGGAATAGACCTAGTTTACATCCCCTTTCGCAAAGTTGCAGTTCGACTAGACGGAAACGGTTACAACATCAAAACCAAAGCGAAGGACTACACCCAAGTCCTCAAAGACATCAAAGTAGTGCTAAACAGGGCACAAAGCAAGAACCGCAGACTCTTCGCAGCCAA
>SMTZ1_10011770_pt1 | contig 12713 bp, 13 predicted proteins | sample DeeMarSWOR136_30_FD_25667 | JGI IMG/M metagenome (IMG submission 25667) | reverse complement strand
CACGTGTAACATTAGAAGACTACCTTTTTCACAAAAGCGCGTCAGAGATTTCAGATCATGTATACCGTTTTAATCTAGTGCTTTTATTCTTACCTTGATACCATCTTGTGGGCAATTTCTCCCGCTTTCTCTAGAACTGCCTCTTCATCTACATTCATCAATTCTTTTCCCTGCATAATAATCTTCCCATTACAGATTACTGTATCCACATTCCCGCCGTGCATGGAGTACACCACATTGGAGACAAAATCGTGATACGGAACAGCATTCGCCTCGTTCAAATCAGCCAATATCACATCTGCCAGATAACCCTCTTTTAACAATCCCGCCTTTAATCCTAACGATTCAGCCCCCTTTACTGTAGCCATCTCAAACACTGCAGCAGCAGAAACAGCAGTAGGATCACCCGTATACACTTTATGCAGTAATGCACACACTTTCATGACCTCCATCATGTCCAGACTGTTATTTGAGGCAGCCCCATCTGTCGCCAGTGATACTGTAATACCCTTTTTCACCATCTCCGGTAATCTCATCACTCCTGCTGCAATCTTCATGTTGGATATGGGATTGTGGGAAACCTTCACTCTCTTTTCGGCAAACATATCAATTTCTGCATCATTCAACCAGATACAGTGCGCCGCTAGAAACTTCTCACTTAAAAATTCATTCTCATAGAGATATTCCACTGGTCTGACCCCTTTCTGCTCTTCAAACTCCTTAACCTCTTTTTCAGTCTCACTCACATGGGTGTGAAAAATCAAATCATACTTTCTAGAAACATCCAAACACTTGTAAAAGGTCTCTTCACTGCACGTATACAGTGCGTGGGGAGCCATTACCGGCACAATCAATTCGCTCTTGTTCGTATACTCCTTAATAAACTTCACTGCAGTCTCGAAAGGCTTCTCTGACTCAGGAGAAGGAAAATCAAATATCCCAGAACCCAAATACCCACGGATTCCAATTTTCTCTACTGCTTTCGCAATATCTCTGCAATAAAAGTACATATCCACAAAACAGGTGGTCCCAGACTTTACCATCTCCATGGCGCCCAGCAAACTCCCGTAGTACGCTGCTTCTCCTGTTAACCGTTTCTCTACTGGCCACACTTTGGTTTCTAACCACTCCTGTAACGGGAGATCATCACCTGATCCTCGCAGTAATGTCATGGCCAAATGGGTGTGCGTATTAACAAAACTGGGTAATACTAACTTCTTTTTGCCGTCTATTATTTCTCTTTTCCAACAGATGTAATAACATTCTCTTCAATGATGACATTCTTTTTAGAACCATCAGTGCACATAACATTCTCGATAGAGATCATGTCTTTTCTTTCGTAGTGTACTTAAAAGTATTTCTCTTGCCAAGATCATTTAATCATTACTGTTTATCTCACTCTTGTTACACGTGTAACATTCCAGTATTCATAGCCATTTTCATTAGCCTTCTCATATCTCCTCATCATTGATAAAAAGGAGGTCTGCACTACACAGCAACATCACTTGATGAATATCGGTTTCATAGTTAGGTTTTGTTGTTAAATTTGCACAAATATTTATCAATTTATAACCAAATATTTTCAGGTAGATTTTTCTCAAGAACTATCAAAGAGAAATGAGGTGACCAACATGAACGGAAATCTAAAGGGCTGGCCATTTGGACCCCTCGGCGGCTCTGTGCCAGAATTAAAGGTACATAAAGGAGATAGTCATCTATAATACCTATCTCCTCCATTTTTTGGGTTGTATCCATAACTTTGCTGATACTTTCATGAAAAAGGATGAGTATCAACTCCTCTTCTAAGGGGAACACATGTGTTGTGCACGGCAATCTCTCAAGTGCTCTTACAATGTCTTTTTCGTATGAGGTGGTAATCTTCAAGAGTGCTTTATCGTAGAAATCGTAACCTTTGGGAAAGAAGTAATGACCAACAGTGCAACACGGGAAAATAGAATGGTAAAAGTGCGACTGAACAGTTTTGGGCCACACTCCCGTTTCTCTGGCAACTTTGGCAAACTCTTTCCGGCCATTGAATTTCATAGCTTCATAAATCTCCCAGTCCACATCTTTCCACTGAAGTGATGTGCCAACTTCCCTGGATATATCTTTTCTTGAAAAATGATAGCTCAAGACAGAATCTAAAGCTTCGCTCACAGAGAGCTTCCATCCACGAGGTATGGTAAAGACTGGTGTGAAAAGATCTGATTTCTCCTGGACCTCAAGGCCATACCTGCTGAAGTCCAGATCACTCGCACGCGTTGTTATGAAAAAGTCAGATGCCCCGGAAAGAAACAATACATAATCAACCTTTTCATCCTGGTATAACTGTAAGAATGTGGAACGCAGTCCTTTTCTGGTGGATTTCCTGCAGAAATAGACCTTACTCTGTAATCCTTCAAATGGGTTCAAAATGAGTATTGGCTCCCTCGAAATCTTTTTCTCATACATGTTCTGGAGGTGGTTCCAAATAGTTGAAGGAGACCGTCCTCTTCCTGTCAACCCCAGGGTTTCAGCCATATCTTTTGGTCTCGACCTGAGACTCTCAACTATTATAAGGAAGAGAGAATAGTAGGTTTCCAATATTTTGGGTGAATTCACACGAAAAAAATAAATTATCCCTTTAAAAATCTTTCTGCAGGGATGGAAGATGAGAGGAAGAGGTGAAAAAAATGAAGAGAGAACCTAAAAAGGGACATGCCGATACAGGTACACCTTTACAGGATGGAACTGTGGATTGTCCTGTGTGTGGGAACCCACTAACTAAGATGAATCTGGTTGACATGAAAAGTATTGTTGAGGACAATTTATACTTTGTTGGTGGTGTTCTAATTGTGGGAAAAGTGCGTCTTTTGTGTGACTTTCAGCATCGCTACGATGAAGAGGAGATTACTCTGGAGAATCCTCACGCATTGACAGCGTTGGTTGATGCAGAATTTGACAATAAAGGAGAATGCATCCATTTTGATATAATGGAGGTATATTCTTGAATAAACCAGTGAATTGGTGGTTAGATGGGTAAAATTTCTCAAGAAACGAAAATAAAGAATTACTTTAAGATATTTGAACAGATATATGAGAACCCTACCATGTCTCTCTATAGTATATCGCTGGATACAGGATTGTGCCGAAATACAGTATCAAAATATGTGAAGGAGATGTATGAAAAAGATATTGTACTGGGGCCCCACATCCGTATGAGACCTGCTGCAAACTACAAAGAGTACTTGTACTTGATGAATTTTTCAGATCCTTTCAAGGTGTTCAACGGATTAAAAGGATTTCCTCATGTAGTGTATCATGCCATGACCTTCGGGGACTGGAATACTATGGTGGTCACCGATAGACTGTTAGATTTTTCCACATTGGTAGGCTTTGAGACTGTAGTGTACCAAGGAGTGAGAGGTTGTTCTTACACTTGTAAGGTAGAATACACGCTGTGGGATGAAAGCTTCAGGAAAGTGAATGAGCAGGTGGCACAGTCTACCTGTATAGAGGATGAATACAAGAATCAGAGGTTAGCTCCTTTTCTGGATTGGGGAGAAGATGAATGGAAATTATTTCATACCTTTAAGTACAATATGAGGCAGAAGGTGACTCCCAACCTTCAAAAGATCAACGTACGGTACGAAACATATACGAAATGGATGGATACCTTAGAAGACCACTGCACCATTCATGTTGGATTTTATCCTGGAGGGTATCAGAACTACCTGAGTTACTGTTTTTTGGTTTCTTCAGATTGTGGATCGCTGGTGAAATCGTTATTCTCGTATTTTCCCACTACCACTTTTGTTATGGAATTAAAAAGCCAGTTACTAGTAATTGTCAGCATACCTTTTTCAGATGCAACCACGGATTTGTTCTGTATGCTGTACCGCATGAAAGTGAACCAGATCATAAAAGGATTCAATAAAGCAGTAGCACTCTTCTACTATCAACATTAGTCTACCCCTGAGATACTAAGTTACTTTTCACCCAGAGGAATTTTTAATACTTCTGTCGTCAGCTTGTGGGCAGCATCAAATTTGAATGTCCTGCCTGCCTTCATCTGGTAAAACAAAAGCCAGAAAAACATTCTCAGGGAAAGAAAGTGAGAATATACCGTATTTTGATTTCCGAAACACTGGTAACATTCCAACCAATCTAGGTTTACAATGCGAAAACCTTTGGCGAGTTCAAATTTTATCATGCATTTCTCCAGATAACATGCAAAGCTTTTAATCAGAAAATAGGTCAATTCAAGGCACCAACTTTTTGAATGCATAATTTTCAAGGTTCGCTTCTTACAGATACTAGAGCAGCTACCAGGTTTTCCCAGTTGCTGCTGTGGAGTCCTCCTTCTGGTTCAATTGTTAAGGGTCCCGAATACTCCCAGGGTTGAATGATATCCAAAGCTTCATAAAACCCAAAGGGTGCCCCGGTCAACATCCACGTGTCACCTTGGAGCTGCCCTCGTAGATGTATATTGGTAATCTTTTTGGTTACTGACTCAAACCTGTCAAGTTCATCGTACATGGCAGCCCACCGTAAATCTAATGTTACCCATTCAAATTCTTTTACTAAATCAAAAGGGGTAACACCTTCTAAGTGTGTGGGAACATTCTCTACAGATGCTGTAACAGGGTATTGGGGTGCAATAGTATGCAAGACCTCCTGCAGAAAACCTACATTAAATTGTGATTTCCAGGTGTCCCACAAATGGAACACGCACACACCCGCACCCACTTTTTCAGCAAGAGACAGCGATTCATGAATCAATCTCTTCCCCTTGGTAATGTCCTGTTCTCGGTTACTGCACAAATAGATCCCAACATCCCTGTTAGCATGAATGGACAAAATAGGTAACCCCTCAAGGAAAGCTGCAACCTCTTCAACAGTGTATTTTGGGCTTTTCTTCCATGCTGTATAACGGTTGCCGCTGACATCATCTTTGGGTGGGTTCTCTTTGTCCCATTCTGCCAGGTTTTGCACCTCAAAGCCGTCAACTGCAGATTCATGCAGAAGGCGGTTCATCACTGTGACAGTGCTGGGCAGATCATAGTACGGTTTCTGGATCATTCCTGTTGTAGGAGCTGCTGAAATTGACAGAGGATTTGTGGAGTGCATAGTATCTCCTTTTAATTCTTCCAGCTTATTAGTATCGAAAGGGATGAATTATTCCCTCACTATCACTGATGTGAAGAACTGTTCTTGAAATTCCGTCAGTGCTCTGATCTGATCATCAGTGTAGTTCTTGTCTTCAGGGACTAGAACAAGGTTATCATCGTGGTCATCCATTCTGCAGATGACTGCAATACATTTTCCAGTAAACTCCTTTACTGGTTCAAAGACTCCCAGAATGTAAGCATCTAACTCCTCCCCATCTAACCCCTTTACATCAGGGACGAACCCATAATTAACAGGGTAGATGAACCCCCATTCAGGATGGGCTGAGCCGAGAGGTCTGTCTATTATCACGGTAATAGTCTTACGTAAGAAGGATTGCGCATCTGCATATCTGCAGTTCATACATCAGTGATGAACCTACAGTTATATATGTTCACCTTGCGTGGAAGCTGGAAAAGAATTATCGGTTGCAGTCTGAACGTTGTGAGCACTTCAGATTTAGGTAAATCATAGCATAACTTCCCAAAAAATGAGTTCAATAAATCGTTTTTTTCCATAAATTATTGACTTAAGTGTCATTTAATTGAAATAAAAGAACTTTTGATAGGTATTTGAGAATTTAATCTCCTTTATTATCAATTTCTCTCTAATAGGTAATTCTTCTATGTTGTGTAATTAACGAAATTGGTGTTACACGTGTAACATAACACTAGTAGGTAGACCCCCAAGAAGTGAAAAATTATATAAGTTCACCATACTACTTATAGTGATGTGGTGATTTGATGATTAAGGCAAGTGGAAAATCACATCCTGGCACTCTTGTTGTTGAAAGCATTGTGGTAGGTATGGGCCTCGCCAATGGTGTAGAACATCAGGAGGATATACGATTCTGCACTGCCGTGGGATGTGCTTTGCAGCTCTCTTGTGCAGATCAAAAGAAGGAGGAACGGTGGAGGAGTGAAGAAAAGATATGCGTGAAAAAGAAAGGATTGAGGCAAACAAACGAAAGATTTAAAAAAGAGAAATTGAGAGAAGAAATCACTGAACACAAACAAGCAGGAAGAGAAATGCGGTGGCTACCTGCAAGAGAGAGTTCTCATGGAAGTATCATCGCAGATACAGAGATTATCATCTTTAGGAACAAAGCAGGGATGACTGGGAGTCTGATGAGAGAATTGCAGTATAGATTAGCAGACATATTCAAAGTACCTAGAGGGATACTATGCAGATAAAAAGCAAGATCAGGCCCAACTCGGCTCGCATGTGGGATTACATCATGGGCGGTGCCCACAACTTTGCTGTGGATCGCGCTGCAGTGAAGCTGGCACGGAAGCTCTACCCCCACTACGAGGAATCCATGCGGGCACAAAGACGCTTTTTGCAGCGAGCAGCAACCTACATGGTGAAAGAGAGAAAGCTGGATAAGTTTTTGGACTTTGGTTCAGGGCTGCCCACCCGGGGTAATCTACACGAGGTGGTTCAGAAGATCAATCCAGAAGCAAAGGTAATCTACAGTGACAAGGACCCCATTGCTGTGGCCTTTGGGCAGAGAATTATAGGCAATGCACCCAATGTGCGCTACATCTACTGCGATGTTGAAAAGCTTCACGATCTCTTTGACTCACCAGCTGTGGCTGAGTTATTTGGCGACGATCGGAAGATAGGCATTGGGTTTGTTGGCGTATTCTTGTACGTCCCTGACAAGCCGCTGGCCAGGTTTTTCGACACAATGTACCAGTGGGTGGACAAAGAAAGTTCCATTGCAGTCACGTGTGCCGGTCTAAGAGTGAGTGAAATCGAAGGAGTGAAAGAAGCATCCAAAAAAATGAAATTAAGATTCTACGCCCGTTCTGCTCAGAAGACTGTGGATTTGATCGGCCCCTGGAAGCTGACAGACCCTGGGCTGGCGCCAGGATTTTACTGGGGGGTACCTGATGATTCACCAGAGATCAATGAAGAAATAAGCAAGCTCAGCTACTCCTTTGTGGCTTATAAGTGAGGTGGAGACATGTCATCAAGTCATTTCACCCCTTCTCTAGAGGAATTAGAGCTTCTCTCACAGGTTGGAGAGATGCTTGCCCCTTATCGCGATGAGATTGCGGCTGGCTTACAGAAGGTATTTGAGTCTAATGCTGTTTTCCACGAGCACCCCTTCACCCCTGAAGAGCTTTCCCAGATGAGCGTGCAGAGCGCAGAGAACCTGGTTAATGCTCTACTCCACAGACAGATGTACAGTGTACCAGAACACGTAAGAGGTCAAGGAGTACAGTTTGCACAGCACGGGTTGGGAGACAGAACACTGGTAGATATGCTCTCTGTCTGGCAGGGGATGTGCCTTCCTCTGGTCCAGGCACACAAAGATCATCACAAAGAACGTGCGTTAACCACAACAGCGAAAGCTCTCAGCCGTTACGCCTCTCTGTTCACAGAAGGGTATATTGAAGCGAGCAGGGACCGCATCTTGAGTGCCCAGGATGACATGATCCTGGCTTTAGAGCAAAGTCTGCGCGAGAATGAACAGTGGCTGGCTACCACGCTGAAGAGTATAGGAGATGGAGTCATTACCACTGATACAGGAGGATTAGTCACTTTTGTGAACCCTGTTGCTGAAGCATTAACAGGATGGACCCAAAGAGAAGCTGTAGGAGCCCCATTAAATGCAGTCTTCTACATTATCAATGAGGAAACCCGGGAGCGCTGTAAGAACCCTTTTGAGAAAATTATGAAAACGGGGAGAGTAGTGGGCCTCGCCAACAGTACAGTTTTAATAGCAAAAGATGGTACAGAAAAATTGATAGCAGATAGTGGTGCTCCCATTCGTGATGAAGAGGGCACTATTTTAGGTACCGTTTTGGTGTTCAGGGATATTACTGGAAGACGAAAAATGGAAGACGATATTACCAGGTTGAAAAGTGAAAAAATGGAATCAATCAGTATTCTGGCAGGTGGAATTGCTCATGATTTCAACAACATATTGACTGCAATTTTGGGAAATATTACTATCGCAAGAATGCAGGCAGTTCATGAAGAGGATATTCATAGATTATTAACAGAAGCAGAGAAAGCATCTTTACGCGCGAAGGATTTAACGCAGCAACTGCTCACCTTCTCCAAGGGGGGAGCGCCAGTGAAGAAACCAGCTTCTGTAGCAGAATTATTGAAAGATACGGTGGAATTCGCCTTGAGCGGCTCTAAGGCTAAGTGCACGTTTTTTGTGTCAGATGTGTGGACAGTAGATATTGATGCAGGACAGATCAGTCAGGTCATCAATAATTTGATTATCAATGCAGACCAGGCCATGCCTGCAGGGGGTACTATCAAGATGCGTGCTGAAAATGTGACTATTTCTGCAAAAGATGAATTACCATTAAAAGAAGGGAATTACGTGAAGATATCTATTACAGATGAAGGAATTGGTATACCTGAAGGACATCTGCAGAGGATATTTGAGCCGTACTTCACCACGAAACAGAAAGGGAGCGGGCTCGGGTTGGCCACCAGTTACTCTATCATCAAGAACCATGATGGGTTGATTACAGTTGAATCTGAGCTGGGTACTGGAACAACCTTTCATGTTTATCTGCCTGCTTCTACTGAAGAAGTGGCAATCGCAGAAAAAGGAGCCGCTGAGACTGTGAAGGGAAAAGGGAGAATACTACTGATGGATGATGATGAATCTATTTTAGAAGTTACCAGCGAGGCGCTCTCGTATCTCGGTTATGAGGTTGAGACTGCCAGAGATGGTTCAGAAACGTTAGAAATATACAAAAAAGCCCGACAAGGTAAGAAACCGTTTGATGCAGTCATTATAGATTTAACCATTCGCGGCAAGATGGGCGGCAGAGAAACTGTTGTCAGTCTCTTGAGAATTGATCCTTCAGTGAAAGCAATTGTTTCCAGCGGGTACTCTAATGATCCTGTCATGGCAAACTATAGAGAATATGGGTTTTGTGGTGTAGTTACCAAACCATATACGATTGATGAGTTGAGTGAAGCATTATGCAAGGTACTCTGTGGTGAGTCCACATAATCTTTTACTTCTTCCTCTCTTTCCAGCTTCCCACAGGAATTTATGTAGTGCATGTACTGCAGTGCTGAACTTACAGGAGCATTTCTCCTATTTCTCCTGTAGCTTTCAATCCACTGCCTGTTAAAAGAACTACCGCATTTGAAGGGTGCATTTTCTGAAGAGCTGCCATGACTACTGCAGAGGTGGGTTCTATGAAAAGTCCCATTCTCAGTGCTTTTTTTAACCCCGTTAAAATTTCTTCTTCTGAAACCAGAACAATATCCCCATGGGTTTTGACAGCTTGAACAATTTCTTTCAACCGGGGAGGATTTTCCACTAGTAATCCTTCAGCAACAGATTTTCTGCATGGGGTTCTGCGGCCGTGTAGTTCATCATAGATAGGGGAACACGATTCTGCCTCAACGCCAACCAACTGGGGAATTTTATCAATGACACCAGATTCCAGCAAGTGATTGAACCCCTTGTATACCCCGTAATACAAAGAGCCAGACCCCACAGGTAGAGCAACCATATCAGGAACATCCCAGCAGAACTGCTCTGCAATCTCGTAGGCTACTGTCTTCATCCCCTCCAGAAAGTACGGATTCCACTGATGGGATGCATAAAAGACTTTTTCTGACCTCTTTACAGCCTCCCTTCTGGTGTCTTCTCTGGTTCCTTCCACCCGACAAATGGCTGCCCCAAAAGCCTCAATTTGTGATAACTTCCCCTTTGATGCATACGAAGGGACATACACCTCAGCTGTGATACCTGCTCTCGCTGCATACGCTGCCACAGATGCTCCTGCATTACCTGATGAATCCTCCACAATATAATTGATCCCTCTTTTTGCCAATTCTGACATCATGACAGTGGCTCCTCTGTCCTTGAACGAACCAGTGGGAAACAGAAAATCCAGTTTATAGTAATAGCCACCAAGAAAAACTAACGGTGTGAATCCCTCGTTAAAGGATACACTCTTTTCTGTTCCCAAATACTTCTGGTACCGCCACAGCGAGTGAACTGGGGTTAACTCCTCTTTTCGGAAGGGGGCTACATCCCCTCGTTCCAAGGGTCCTCCACATTCACACTGCCAACCTGTTCCATCAGAGACTTTCCCGCATCGAGAACAGGTTATCATACATCTACTTCCAGACCTAACTTCTCCTGGAAGTCCTTGTATCTATTCCGTACAGTAACCTCTGTCACTTTTGCAATCTCTGAAACTTCTCTTTGGGTTTTCCTCTGGTCATGCTCAATGCTGGATATGTACAGAGCTGCAGCTGCTGCACCCATGGGTCCCTTTCCCGATGTCAATCCAACCTCCATGGCCTGTTTCAATATTTCCACTGCTCTCCTCTGGACTTCTGGCGAAACACCCAATTCAGAAGCAAACCGGGGAATGTAATCCAGTGGATTGGTAGGGGGGAGTCTGATCCCCAACTCTCTCATGATGTACCGGTAACTTCTTCCAATCTCTTTCTTTTCCACCCGGGCGTATTCAGCTATTTCATCCAGCGTCCTCGGAACCTTACATTTCCTGCACGAAGCATACAAACAACCAGCCGTTACCCCTTCTATACTTCTCCCTCTCACCAGACCTTCCTCAATGGCCCGTCTGTACAAAACAGCTGCAGCTTCCCTGATGTTCTTGGGCAGCTGCATGTGGGAGGACAGCCGGTTTAACTCTGTCAAAGCAAAAGCTAAATTACGGGACATGGCATCTGAAACCCTGATTCTCCTCTGCCACTTACGCATTCGGTAGATCTGTGCTCGTTTACCAGGGTTTAAATCTCTCCCGTGGATGTCCCGATTTCTCCAATCAATATCAGTGGATAACCCCTTATCATGAATCATATAAGTCATGGGGGCACCAGTACGTTCTCGTTTGTCTCTTTGTTCAGAATCAAAAGCACGCCACTCTGGACCTAAATCCAACAAAGTTTCTCTCACAACCAAACCGCACTCGGAACAGACGACCTCTGCTCTGTCGTAGTCGTGAAGCAAGTTCTGACTACCACATTCTGGACATTGATCATTCATGGTTCTCCCTCTTCTGGAAAGGAAATACTCCTTGACCGGATAGCAATAAGAGTGCTTATATAAATAAGTTTCGCTCTTTGGTGCAGAGATACAGTTGAGTCAACAGGGAAAGTGAAAGTATGTACTCACTCATGGAGATTCTGCTTTGTATGGATTTTCTTGAGATGAATAGAAAATCAATTTCTGATACCAAGAGAAAGAAATCACTTAACACCAAGAAAGGGAATGATCGAAAAGAAATTAACTCCTAACAAAGAAATCACCATTGAAAGTCGTCAATTTCAGGTATTCAATATCTATTCTTATTGTCAATTGCTGATCATGTATCAATGGCTTAAATGGCTTAAATGGCTTACCTGCTGGCTCTTCCTTGGCTACTGCCCTGTAGATGACCTGTCCATCTTGTCGCTCACCAGGATAAATAGATCTGATATGCTCTGTAACAGTGTTCACTAACGCTTCAGCTATCCGTGGTGGGTACCCATACCCCTGGATGAACTCCTGTCTGAGTTGGTTTTCTGCAATTTTGACTTCAATTCTGTCCATGGTCTTACCTCCATACATAGGTGGAGATAAGTGTTGTGGAAATACTGCCCAAATGTAATTCTTTGTTACACGTGTAACAGATGTGAGATAATCACCCCACAATTCAACAATCCAGTAACCCAAAAAAATTGACAACTACTAATCCAGAGTAACCTTTTTAGTGTAGGTACCCATGGATTGATATGCGCGTACATCTGGGTGTGGACAGCACAGATTCACTGACAAAAGGAATGTGTACCACGTATCTTGGAATGATTCTGGTGAGACGGCTGCTCGAGTTGGGTGTTCACTTTGTTGATTATCCGAACCTGATCCGGCTGAATCCCAACATACCGTATAAAACACGAGGGAATGGAGCAGTAGCTTTGCGGATTGATGTACTGGAAAGGAAAATAGAAGAGGTTTTTACCACAGCAAGGGAAACAGTGGAGGAAATGGCTGTTTTTTCTGATCCCCAGACAAATCCAGGAATTGCACTCTTAAAGGGGGATGTCCCAGATGTGCTGCATGAATTTTATGAAAGAGCACTCCATCGGCTGCTCCAAGTGGAAGACGCGTATACGACAGCAGAAAAAGTGGGGGCCCGCTTACATGGGTACAAAAATCGAAGGGGAGTCATTGGAGCTTTGGCCAGCATTGGAGAACCCTTAAAAAGAGATCACACGTACGAACTCCTAACATACAGAGAAGAAAGAAACTGGGGAAAAAAGAGGTGTATAAACCCTAAAACAGTAATCAAAATGGATAAAAAAATTGGAGAGGTCTTTTTCAACTACGATTATGAAGAAGGCACCATCTGTATTGCACCGCACACTGTGTGCCCCGTCTTAATGGGTATCAGGGGGGAAACTGCAGAAAGTGTAAAAGAAGCAGCATCCATGGTAGATACAGGAGAGCCCATTTCTGCTTACGTGATCTACCGCACCAACCAGCACACCAGCTTCCATTTTGAGAAAGTCTCTTCAGTTTCAGACATTACTGACTACAGCTCGATCGTTCTAGAAGG
>SMTZ1_10011721_pt1 | contig 12713 bp, 6 predicted proteins | sample DeeMarSWOR136_30_FD_25667 | JGI IMG/M metagenome (IMG submission 25667) | reverse complement strand
CCAGCCATTCAGTATCGGCGAAAATGTCTGGCGGGACACAATATGGAAGACCATCAACTTCTTTTACTGCGAACGCTGCGGTATCGAAGTACCAGGTGTCCACGGCTCCTGTCATCGCGACTGGCAGATCGAGCACAACGATAAGCGGGTCGTTATGAACGGCGGCTGGCACGACGCCGGCGACCTGTCACAGGGCACGGTAAACACGTCAGAGGCCGCTTATGCAATGTTCAGCCTGGCTGACCGTCTGCAAAAAACCGACCCCGTTCTTGCCGAGAGACTTATCGAGGAAGGCCGATGGGGGCTGGACTGGCTGCTCAAAACACAATTCGAAGACGGATACCGCGTTGGCGGTATAGTGGGAATGAGTATCTGGACCGATGGGATAATCGGTACAAACGATGATATTACCTACAAGGCCAGGAACAACCCATTCGAAAACTTCCTTGCCGCCTCTACCGAGGCCGTTGCGGGGCGGGTATTGAAGGATATTGACCCCATACTATCCCTGTATGCCATCAAGGCAGCCGAGAAGGACTGGCAATTCGCCGTCGTAAAGGCACAATCGCCACATCTGGAACTGACCGGAGCCGCCGCGGTGGCTTCGCTTGACCTGTTCGAGGCCACCGGAAAACAACTGTATGCCGACAAGGCCTTCGAAATGGCAGAGATATTCCGAAGAAGCCAGCAGAGAAATTTGCCCTCACCACAGGCACCACTCACAGGTTTCTTCTATACAAGCCCCGCCAAGTCGCGGGCCTTCTATGCCCATCATCGAAGTCACGTCCAGGGCCCTGCGGTGGCGCTTGCCAGGCTCTGTGAAATGTTCGGCGACCATCCCGACTGGATTAAATGGTACTCGGCCGTTGTCCTGCACTCCGAATACCTCAAGGAAATTTCAAAATATACCGAGCCTTACGCAATGCTTCCGAACGCCCTGTATTGCCCCGGCGAAGTGGACCAGCCGACCTTTAACGAACAAGTAGTCAACGGAATTAAACTCGGAAAAAACCACTATCTTCGCCTTTTCCCCGTCTGGTACGGCCTGCGTGGAAATTTTGGGACACTGCTGTCGCAGACCAAGGGCCTTTCGATGGCAGCCCATACCCGGCGTAATCCGGAACTGGCAGATTTGTGCCAGAAGCAGTTACAGTGGGTCGTCGGGAGAAATCCTTTCGTGCAGAGCACGATGTACGGCGAGGGCTACGACTATGCACCGCAATATACAATCAGTTCCGGTGATATGGTCGGGTCACTGCCTGTGGGCATTCAGACCAACGTTCACAGTGATAAGCCCTATTGGCCAGCCGACAACTGCTACAATTATAAGGAAGTCTGGGTCCACCCCTCATCGAGATGGCTGTGGCTTATGTGCGACCTGTCCGGACCGGCACAGGTTACCGGTCGATTACCCAAAGCCGGTCAATCCGTCGAGTTTGTCGAAGTAACCACTGGAAAAACCACTTTAGCCAGGCTTAAACCCGATAGTAGCCAATTCAGTGTTCGGCTACCCGAAGGACATTACTGCGTGCGGTACGGCGGTCAGGAAAGGTCTGTAACCTTGCTGCCGGGCGAAACCATTGACCTCGATTTACGGCAGAGGTTCGACTTTAGTGTATCACAGACAACTTCGCCCAATGGAAACGCAACTATCAAAATAGACGTCGAAGGCGAAGGTAACGTGGAGTTTGCCATCCGTGCCGACAATCTAAGCCTCACTCAAGATAAGCTTAAGGCCAAGCTTAAACATGGAAAACCACAAACACTTACCTGTCAGGCGAAAGTGATTTCTAAATACCAGCCCTGGGTGGCTGTTGTCGTGCCGAACGATGACCTGTCCCTGCGAAAAGAAATATTCAGCTTTGGTGAATAGTTTAGAATAATACGATGGGAAACAAGAAATGGTTTTTGCTGATACTGGTGGTCGCCGGTGTCTTGATGCCCGGCTGTAATAGAACCACCGTAGCCGAAGACAAGCTGTACGAGGGTTTTCGCCGGCCCCCCGCCCAGGCCCGGCCGTTCGTACGCTGGTGGTGGAACGGAAACTGCGTTACGGAAAAAGAGATTTTACGCGAACTTGATTTGATGAAGGATGCGGGTATCGGCGGGGTCGAAATCAACGTGATAGCAATGCCGCCGTGGTCCGACAAAACACACGACGAGCCATTGACCTGGCTAAGTGACGAATGGAACCATATTATCAAGACCACGGTCGATGCCGCCAGGCAGCGGGGAATGTTGGCCGATATTATTGTCGGCTCAGGTTGGCCGTTCGGAGGCAGGTTCCTGAAGTCCGGAGAGACAATTCAGGGCGTGGCCCTGAATAAAAAAGAACTGGAAGGTCCAAGGGTTTTCAATGGCGATGTCAAGACCTTGATGATGCCGCCAAAAGCGGAACAGCAGGGGCAAAACTCATCTGAGCCGCGATTGATGTTCTTAAAGCTGATACCAAGCAATGCCAGCGGAATTGACTGCAGTATTGATATGCTTGAGAAAGTAACGCCGGACGGGAAGGTTCAGTTTGATATTCCCGCGGGCAGACATACCCTTTATGTAGGGACCTGGCAGGAAGGTTTTAAGGATGTTGTACACGGAGCACCCGGTGCCGATGGGCCGGTGCTGGACCACTACAACGGCTCTGCCGTGAAAAAATACCTTCAGCGAATGTCCGATGCACTTGCGCCGGCTCTGGGAGGAAAACTCGGCAATGGCTTTCGGGCTATATTTTGTGATAGTATCGAGCTGTCCGGTGCAAACTGGACGGCCGGCTTTGCCGAACAGTTCGAAAAACGTCGTGGCTACGAGCTTGCCCCTTATCTGCCGTTCGTGTTGGACGAGGACAATAATGAGGACAACAGCCGATTTACCGAAACGGTCAGGCGGGCACGCTATGATTTCTATAAAACAATAGTAGAACTATTCCACGAAAATTTCGTGGCTTCTTTCCAGCAGTGGTGCAACCAAAACGGTGCACTAAGCCGCTTTCAATCCGAAGGCCACCCCAGAGTTCTGGAGATGCTTGACGGCTATCTGGTAACCGACATCCCTGAAGGTGAAATCTGGCTCGACAGACATCATCCGGATATGGAAATGGAACTGGACCGCATCCGGTACGAGGTATTCAACAAGTATGCCTCTTCGGGAGCGCACCTGACGGGCAAACGATTAGTCAGCAGTGAGGCGATGACCAACGTTACAGCGGTCTTTCGTGCGACGCTGGAGTATGTCAAGCAGACAAGTGATTTGAGTTTTATTACCGGCGTCAATCACCTTGTACTGCATGGATTCAACTATTCGCCGCCGGAAGCCGGCTTTCCCGGCTGGGTCCGCTACGGGACATATTTCAGCGAGCAGAACCCCTGGTGGCCCTATTTCAAACAGTGGGCCGATTATAACGCAAGATTATCTTGGGTATTTCAGCAGGCCGAGCCGCAGGCAAATGTGGCTATTGTCGGCCCGACGGCCGAAGTCTGGAGCCGGCACGGCCTGATGCGGGCACCTTTGTTTATCACGCCCTGGTATTTGCATTTGTTATGGCAGGGGCTCCATCAGAACGGTTATTGTGCCGACTATGTGAACCCAACGGTCCTGGAAGCTGCAACATTTGACGGTGGCAAGCTGCGGTTCGGCCCGATGGCTTATGATGTGTTGATGGTGGCAGGCGTTGGTGCGATGGAGCCGGAGACTGCCGATGCTATCCAGCGGTATTCGAGAGCCGGCGGTAAGATTGTTTTCATCGGCAAAAGCCCCGACCGCTGTCCCGGACTTGCCAACGCGGTCGAAAAAGACAAAGCGGTACAGACCGCAATTGATACCGCATTGAAAAGTGGTCCTAACGTAGTGGTGGTGACCGAGCCCTCCAAAGATAACTTGCTGGAGTGGGCCGGTGACACATTAGCCAAATTCGGTGTCAGGCCATATGTGAAAATCTCCCAGACTAACGAAAGACTATTCCAAATGCACCATCGCCTGGGCGAACGCGATTTATTCTTCTTTGCCAATTCGAACCGTGATAAGGAAATATTTACCTAAGGCCGTTGGAATCGCTGCTGCTGGTGTTTGAGCCTGATATGGATGGCAGGCCGCAATACAAAGCGGTAATCGACTATGAAGATTACGTTGAAATCAAAACGCCCTGGCAGGTGGAGCTAAATCCTGTAGATGACAAGTCGTTTGAGATAGAAATGACAAAGCTGGCGGACTTTGCCGAGGTCCCACAGCTGAGCACTTTTGCCGGAACAGCCGTTTATCGCACAGAGTTTAACGCCGCCGATGCCAAACGCACAATGCTGAGCTTAGGTAAGGTATGCGGCGTTTCCGAATTAAAGCTGAACGGCAAACCCATAGGCTGCTGTTGGTACGGTGAGCACATATATGATGTGGCCGGGGCGCTTCGGCCGGGCAAAAACGTGCTTGAAGTTAAGCTGGCAACGGTTCTGTTTAACTACTGCCATTCATTGAAAAATAACCCTACAGCCCAGAGATGGGCAGGCAGAGGAGAACCTGTCTCTGTTGGGTTAATTGGTTCGGTGCGACTGCTCAAAACCAAATAAAAAAAATTTAGAAAACAGCCTCTTTAATTGGTAAGTCTTTTCTGGTATAAGAGGTAATAGGAAATTGGCCACGTAAATCCATCAATTAATAAGGATAGAGGATTGATGCAATTTTCCGCAGGGACGCAAGCCAGCCAATCGCGCGGTAAAACGCGCCTGGTAGCGCAGACAAAACAATGGCTGATTCGGCCGCCAGACCCTAGAGCCGATGAGTTCGCCAAAGCGCTGAAGGTTTCAACTCTTTTAGCACAGGTCTTAATCAATCGCGGCATAACCGACATCCAGGCCGGCAGCGTTTTCCTAAGACCCAAACTTACAGAACTTATCAGCCCTGAGCAGATGCCCGGCGTGGAAACGGCTGCAGGCCGAATAAAACAGGCCATAAAAACAGGCGAAAAAATCACCGTCTACGGCGACTACGATGTGGACGGCATCGCGGGTGTTTCAATCCTTCGCCAGGCCCTGACCCTGCTGGGCGGCAATGTGGATTACTATATCCCGCACCGTATCGACGAAGGATACGGCCTAAACGACGAGGCCCTCAGGACCATAGCCGAATCCGGCTCCAAACTTCTAATCACCGTTGACTGCGGCATTAACGCACCTGACTCGGCCCAGCTTGCCAGGCAACTGGGGCTTGAACTGATAATAACAGACCATCACCAGCCCGGGGGCGAACTGCCGAAAGCACTGGCTATTGTGCACCCGGCAATGGACAAATCCTACGCCAACCAGGATTCCTGCGGTGCAATGGTCGCGTTCAAGCTGGCCTGGGCGGCAGCGAACTCATTCACTGCCGGGCCGAGACTTGAACCGGCGTTGCGAGAATTTATGATAAACGCAACCTCGCTGGCGGCAATGGGAACCGTGGCTGATATTATGGATATGCGAGGCGAAAACAGAGTGCTGACAAGTTACGGCCTCAAGGCCCTGCCTAAATGTAATTTGTGCGGTATCCAGGCCTTAATCGAGTCGGCAGGTCTGACAGGACGCGACCTTGACAGCTTTCATATCGGCTTTCGGCTGGCACCAATGCTAAACGCCGCAGGACGAATGGGACATGCACGATTGGCGGTGGAACTGCTGACATCGGATAGCAGCTTGCGCTCAAGGCAGATAGCTGAATACTTAAAAGAGCAGAACGAGCAGCGCCGGCAGCACGAGCGAAAGATATTCAAACAGGCCTGTGCAATGATAACCACACTGGGCCTTAACCATCCCGACAACAGGAGCATCGTGCTTGTGGGCGAAAACTGGCACAGCGGCGTAATAGGAATTGTGGCCTCGCGAATAGTGGACAAATACTGGCGCCCGACGATTATGATTAACGCCGACTCATCGGCAGACGGCACTGTTCACGGCTCGGCCCGCTCGATTGCAGGCTTCGATATATTCAGTGCCATCAGCGCCTGTTCGCAGCATTTAGTCGAGTTCGGCGGACACAAAATGGCGGCGGGGGTAACCATCGATCCTGGTAAAATTGAGCAATTCGCAGCCGACATCGAGGCCTACGCAAAGGAAAACCTCAGCGAAGAGGACGTGGTCGCCAAGATTTACATCGATGCTGAAGCGGCACTGAGCGAACTTCGCAAAGATGCAATCAGTGAGCTGGAAATGCTCGAACCATTCGGCCCGGGCAATCCCAGGCCGACTTTCGCAACAAAGGGTGTTCGCCTTGCCTGTGGCCCGAGGGCCTGTGGTGCAAAAGGCGACCATCTGCAGCTTGCGATAACCGACGGGACTGCATCAATTCGATGTATTGGCTTTGGTATGGGCAGATTAGAGAAGAAGCTGCTCGAACAGGACTTCTTTAATGTCGCTTATCAGCCGAGTATCGATAACTATAACGGCGGCAGCAGTGTCCAGTTGGTTCTGACTGACATTCAGTTCGATTAGTACCATCGCCTGTCCTCTCGCCGCAACCCGGACGCATTGGAGCTTATGGATTCTGCTGGAAAATTTTGGATGCCTCAATTATCACCAGAATCAGTTTAATTATCATCGCCAAAATCAGAGTAATAAAATTATAGGCGATCATCCACATAAAGCAATCCTTATACTTGAAGAGGTTTTTCCCGTACAGAAGAAACATTCCCCATGTGCCCGGCCCAAAAATGAGAACAAACAAAAAAACTAACGGCATAAAATCATTGTCCAAATTTTTTAGTCTTGGCATTAAGTAGATAAAAAGCAAAGTTCCAACCAGAGAAAGCCCAATCATGTAAATATGCTGGTAGAAATCGAGTTTTATTCTTGGCAAGTTTTTTGACAGAGTTTGTATCCGGCTGGACAATTTGTCCTGTATGTAACTATATACTTTTTCGGCAAAGTCATTCTGAGTCTTATCAAACACCAGCGCACGTGGGCGATCCGGAGATTGTTTTGTATAAAAATATATACAGATTATGCCTTCAAGCAGTTCATGATTTTCAACTGGGCAGCATTGTACGATATTTTTCCACGTGTATAGGTGGTTGTTTGAAGACGAATTAGTTCTAATTCCTTTGTCACTAACCTTATACTTGGTTCTACTGAACCGGATAAGATATGGTCCTATCAAATATGTATAAGAACTCATGCCAATAGCAGCCAAAAATACTATTAAAAGCGCCTTATCCAGATTGAATTCAATTTCTTTGAGGGGCAAGCGTTGAAGTAGAAGGTAAAAAAATAATTCAATGACGACAACGATTAGTAATGTACGGAAAAACTTGCCTTTCCAGCCACTCAATAAAACATCGGAAATCCATAAAGAATGTGCCCTTGGCTGCTCCCATTCGTATGGCGGACTCAATGTGTTCTGTTCCTGTAAGTCATTCACATACTTATTGCTGGGTTATTTACCCACATAATTACTGCATATGCTCTCCGGTAGTCGATTCAATTATAAGATGCCATCGCCTGTCCTTCGGACAGACGCTGCCACCCTAACAAACGCCGCAAAACGCCAGGCTGCCACACAAACTTCTCACAATAGAGTCTTAGTCTCTTACGATGATTTTTTCTATTTTGAAGTGTCCCAATGTGGAGACCATTCCAAAGAAGTCGGCAGGGTCACCGTTTCCGACAGCCAAAGCAATATGACCGGGACCGAAGTTTCTCGCCACCCTGCTGGCATCAAGGTCAATCCATTTTTTGCCTACGTAGACCTGGTTCCAGGCATGACCTCCAAAAACGTTCCTTCGGCCGGCAAATTCCTCGACATACATAAGCCCTGAAACCACACGGGCAGGTATTCCGACCGCCCTGCACATAGCCGCGGTCAATACGGCATGCTCACTGCAGTCGCCCTGTCTGCTGAGGGCTACTTCCACCGCCGTCGCATAACCGACGGAAAAGTCCTTCTCGGTGATATAGTCCGCAACGAAAGATTCGATTCGCCGAACGGCCTCGGCAGCATCCCTGGAGTCGCTAACAGCCTGACGGGCAAGGAAAATAATCATATCATTATCACTTTCCAGATACCGTGTGGGCGTCAGGGCCTCAAGTGCCTGCGGATTGCGGCCTTTGTATGGGAAGGTGGCACTCGCAGGCGCCCGCACCGGTTTTACCGTAACAATCACACTGCCATTTGTGAACGGCCTTATGGTCTGACTGTCAGTTGATGGTATCTGCAGCTTGGCGTTGTCTATTGGTTTAAGATAATAGCTTACGGACTCTTTCGAGCTGACATCCGACAGCGCAACAGGACTTTGCACCAGCAGCTTCCCGATAAAATCCACCACGCTGTTATCGCTGAGGGCAAATTGCTTATCGCACGCTATCAGTTCCAGATTCATTCCCATCATTGGAATAACAGTTTTTTTTGCGACAAGTTCCTCATCGACATAACTTACAAAAGTAATCATTCCGGTCGGCATCTGCATTACAGTTTTCATTTCGACAAGCGGCACTATTCTGCCGAACAAATCGACGTTTACCAGCCGGCCAACCTCAACCTTACCATCAACAACCAAGGCTGCACCGGGACTGAAAACTTTCGCATTGTAGGTGGTCCCTTCGTCCAGTCCTTTTTCAAGCTGCAACAATCGAAGTCCTTCAGCCATAAGGGTTCCTTTCGGAAAATCAACGGTTTGCGCAGCGGTTTGCCCCGAAGTGGTTATGATCATTTTGCCCTGTCGGTCAAGTCTTCCGGACATCTTCTGCTGACCGCCGGCCAAATTAGTCACACTTTCGAAACCAATCGGCTTTCCGTTAACAGTTTCGATACTGGTCTCGACCGTGCCAATGGTAATTGACAACCCCGCTCGAGCAATAGTCATATTCATTCCTTCGGTGGTAGTGACCACACCATCGGTCACACTGCGGCTCTGAATTGCATAGCCGATTTTCTGACCATCGACGCAAATAGCGTAAAATTCACGATTTGTTTCTTCGGCCACAGCCCGGTTGACCGGCAACAACAAGGCCACACAGAAAGCAAGAAAACAAAATTTCATAATTTCGCCTCCGTTATTCACCAAAACACGGACTCATTATGCCAGCCGGTAACCTTAACGTCAAGGCCGCAGTTATATAAACAGCCTGTCTACCACAATGGCCAGTTGCATTATCTGTATGGCCGGCTACAATAAGTATTATGAACTTCAGTGAAATTTTGGCCGTTGCTTCTCAGTGCGGCGGGACGAAAACAATTCGCATCCGTACCGACTCCCGTCTCGTCCAAGCCGGTGATATCTTTGTAGCGATTAAAGGCACCACTTACAACGGCCACGATTTTATAGACCAGGCCATCGCAAACGGTGCCAAATACATCATCTGCCAGCACGAGCCACAAATCACGAGTCACGGGTCACGAGTCACGGGTCACGAAATTATAATCGTCGAGGATTCTGAAGAAGCCGCTGCCCAGTTAGCACAGGCAAGCTGGGGTAATCCGGCTTCAAAGTTGATTAATCTGGCTGTCACTGGTACGAATGGGAAAACCACTGTGGCGTTTCTGGTTCACTCGGTAATCAAAAACGCCGGGCAAAAGTGCGGCCTTATCGGCACAATTATCTATGATACCGGCTCGACTGTTTCCGAAGCAACCCTTACTACGCCGGACTGTCTGACCATAGCCCAAAGCCAGGCTCAAATGGTTTCAGCCGGTGCAAAGTATATGGTCATCGAGGCCAGCAGTCACTCACTTGCACAAAACCGCCTGGCAGCTATAGATTTCAGGGCTGCTGCCTTTACCAATCTCGCCGGCGACCATTTAGACTATCATAAGACCGAAACCGACTATCTGGCCGCCAAGGCCAGACTCTTTCAGACCCTTTCACCGAACGCTGTGGCGGTATTAAATAAACAATCACCGCAGGCCAAACAAATCGCCAGCCAAACCAATGCTGAAATCTTATGGTACGCAGTCGATGCACCTGCTGACATTACCGCTCATATTGAATCGATGGACGCTACCGGAACAGTTTTTGTCCTGCAATATGCGGGACAAACTTGCATAGTAAAGACCTCTCTGGCGGGACGATTTAATGTCAGCAATCATTTAGCAGCGGCTGGACTTTGTCTTGCAGCCGGTTTTGACATCGAAACAATAGCGGCTGGCTTATCGGCTCTGCAAACGGTACCCGGCCGACTGGAAAAACTCGATTACCCCCCCTTTGTCGTCTTTATCGATTACGCTCATAGTGACGACGCTTTAAAGAACGTACTTTCAACACTAAAGCCGTTGTGTAAAGGCAGACTGATAGTGGTTTTCGGCTGTGGCGGCGACAGAGACAGGACCAAACGGCCGCGCATGGCCAAAGTGGTCGAACAATTGGCCGATTCTATAGTCGTTACCAGTGACAATCCCCGAACCGAACAGGCAGAGGATATAATAAGTGAAATAGTCGCTGGTTTTGAAAATCCGGATTCCGACACAATCGCGATTGAGCCGGACAGAAAAAAGGCTGTTGAATTAGCCATAAAAACTGCCGTCAAAAACGATATTGTCCTCATAGCAGGCAAAGGTCACGAAACATATCAGGTAATTGGAACGCAAAAATTCGATTTCAGTGACAAGGAAATTGCCTGGCGGTACCTGAAAAAACGAAAATGAAGGAATTTTCGATTTCAGCCCTGTCGCGGATAATAAAATCCGAGCCGACGAACAACACCGGCGCTTTTACCGGTGTAAGCACCGACTCGCGCACTATCAGGCCCGGCGAGTGCTTCTTCGCAATTACCGGTGATAATTTCGACGGCCACAATTACCTCACGGAGGTTTTCGATAAAGGTGCAGCGTGTGCCGTGGTCAGTAAAGACGTTACCGGCGACAAGATATTAAAGGTTAGTGATACAATAAAAGCGCTCGGCGATTTTGCTAGAGAATACCGTCGTCGGATGAACTTTAAGGTAGTGGCGATCACCGGTTCGACAGGCAAAACAACCACAAGAAAAATCATTTCTCACGTCTTGAGTCAACGGTACAGGGTATTTGAAGCGCCAAAAAACTTCAATAACAATATCGGCCTGCCTCTGACTCTACTCGGCGCCGGGCCCGAGGACGAAATCATCATAGCCGAGCTTGGCAGCAGTTTCCCCGGCGAAATCGCTTATCTGACCGGCATCGCTTTGCCCGATATCGCCGTTATCACCAATGTCTATATAGCCCACCTGGCCGGATTCGGCACTCTGGAAACAATTGCAGAAGAAAAGCTGTCTATATCACAGGGGCTAAGCAGTGACGGCGTTTTGATAATTAACACCGATACCGTACCACGGGGCACGGGTCACGAGGCACGGATTATAACCTTCGGCAAATCGACTAATTGCGACATACAGGCTCAAAACATTATTTACAAGGGCCTTGGCAGCAGTTTCACTATTGACGGCACTGAGGTCAAGATACCGTTGCCCGGGGCCGGCAATGTGGAAAACACACTGGCTGCGTGGGGCATTTGCAGCAGATTCGCGATAACTATCGATGACTTCACCCGGGCAGTCGGGACCCTGCCAGCCATTGCAATGCGGGCCGAGCCGCTGCAAATCGGCACGCTGACGGTATTAAGCGACTGCTATAATGCAAACCCGGCCTCAATGAAAAATGCGCTCGATATATTGGCCAATCTCGGGGCAACCGAGAAACGCCGACTGGTTTTCATTTGCGGCGATATGGCTGAACTGGGCCAGGTATCAGAGCAACTGCACGCTGAGCTGGGAACCTCTATCGCAGAAGCCGGGGTTCGGCTACTGATAACTGTAGGGAACTTAGCAAAAATTGCCGCCAACACAGCAAAAAGCTCCCCCGGCCACGAACTGCAAACAGAATCCTTCGAAGATACCTTTTCAGCTTGCAATAATCTGGAAAAATTCATAAAAGATTACGATATAATACTGGTTAAGGGTTCACGGACGGCCGGTCTGGAAACGGTCGTCGAGAGGCTTAAAAAACTTTTCTCGTGAATAATGATATACCACTTGTTATGGCATTTGCGTGACGTTTTCACTCATCGGCTGGGCTTCTATGCCTATCAGGACGTGATGTTTCGCTCAGTAGCGGCGGTTTTGACCGCCTTTTTAATCGCCATTTTGCTGGGGCCTAAGATTATCCGCTGGCTGATGCGCAAAAAGATCGGCGACCAGCCTCAGTTCCATCACGCCGCCTTGAACGAACTAACGCGAGAAAAGGCCAACACACCCACGATGGGCGGGCTGATTATCATTCTCGCGGTGCTTGCAGGGACACTGCTGTGGGCAAAACTGAATAACCCTTTCGTTCAAAAAGCAATAGTTTTAATAATATGGTTCGGTGCTCTGGGCGGCGTCGACGACTGGCTGAAGCTGACCAGCAAAATTGCCCACCGCAGCAGAGACGGACTAAAACCATGGGAGAAACTTATCTTTCAAATTGGAGCAGCCATTCTGATAGCCTGGTTTTTACATGCCGATTTCGCAAACATACCGGATGGCAAATTATTATGGCTGCCGTTCTATAAACACGGTCTGCCGTTGGCCACTCCGGTATTCATATTGATAGCGATTATTTACCTGTCAGCTACCAGTAATGCCGTCAACCTGACCGATGGTATGGACGGATTGGCGGCCGGCTGTGCAGGAATGGTCAGCCTGGTTCTGGTGGTGTTGTGCTATGTTGCCTCCGAGGCGATGACACGAACCAGCCCTGTCACCTGGGCCAGTTATCTTTTGCTGCCGCATATACCGCAGGCCGGTGAGCTT
>SMTZ1_10007124_pt1 | contig 12713 bp, 15 predicted proteins | sample DeeMarSWOR136_30_FD_25667 | JGI IMG/M metagenome (IMG submission 25667) | reverse complement strand
GCCAGACTCATAATCTGGAGAGCAAAAAATAATGGGGCCATGCCCAGAAGTCGCGAGTTCGAATCCCGCCCCCGGCACCAAATTTTTAAAAGACTTAACACAACTCGAAAGATATAGAATAAAGCCCCGGTGGCTCAGCGGCTAGAGCAACGGCCTTGTATCCACACGAAGGAAAGCCGTAGGTCGCGGGTTCAAATCCCGCTCGGGGCTCCACTATCGCTAGGCCTCCAAAACTTTTATTGCACCGTGTATGCAAAGCGAATAGCAATAACATGAGAACGTCACGTTAGGAGAAGACCATAAATGCCGGAAGACAAAGAACTTGAAAAGATACGAATAAAAAAGATGGAGGAAATGATGAAAAGAAAAAATAAAACGAAAGGTGTGACTTCTCTAAACGCCTACAACTTCGAGGAATTCATCAAAAACGCCAGTGTACCCGTCATAGTTGATTTTTGGGCTGAATGGTGCATGCCATGCAAAATTATGGCGCCTGTTATGGAAGAGCTGGCACGGGATTACACTGAAAAAGCAATATTCGCGAGGTTAAACATTGATGAAAACCTAGAAGTTGCCAACCGCTACAATGTGATGGGTATACCACTGTTCATAATATTCAAACAAGGACGCCCAGTCGAAACAATAATTGGAGCAGTAGGGCGTGGTCCACTAGAAGAGGCTTTGAAGAAACAGCTTTAGATGGTAGAAAATGAAAATGGAATTAATCAACAAGTTTCTGGAAAAAATAAACATATTCGCTGTGGTGGGGGCCAGCAGAGACCCTGAGAAATATGGCCATCAAGTGTATAAAGACCTGAAAACAGCAGGATACAAAGTGTATCCAGTAAACCCGAATGCTAAAGAAATTTTGGGTGACAAATGTTACCCAGATCTCAAGAATCTGCCAGCAAAACCAGACGTTGTCAACATTGTGGTTCCGCCGAAAGTTACAGAGAAAACAGTTAAGACATGTAAGATGCTAGGAATCACAAAGGTGTGGATGCAACCTGGCTCAGAATCTGAAAATGCAATTAAGTTTTGCCACGAAAACGGCATAGATGTCATGCATGGAGCCTGTGTTATGGTTGAACGTAAGGCTAGAACGTAAAAAATTGTTGGAAGCGTTTTGTGTTAAGGTTAAAGTCTAAAGGGTTTTGTCTTCTGGAAATGTTTAAATATGACGTAAGTCATAGAAAATCTGGAAGGCCATAACACGATTATAAGCCCTGAAACTGTTGAGGTTTCGACAAAAAATCTCCTTTCAAAGGCCAATTTTAAACTTCCCTCCAATTCCTTCGACAACCTCAACAGCGGGAAAACACCGTAATTATCTGCATTTCCAATTATACAAGTTCAATCTTTATTAATGAAAACTGTTTTAAAACGTGCACAAGGGGCTGTCGGCTAGCTTGGTCTAGGCTCCGAGACTTGGGCTCTCGGGACCCTGGTTCAAATCCGGGCAGCCCCACCAACTACTGCTCATAGAAGCATCTTCAGCAAATCAGCTTTTGTCACAATACCCGTAACCTTGCCTTTTTTCGACACCAAGACCGCTGGATAAACCTGAAGAAGTCCTGAAACCAGCGATATCGGAGCATCTTCTCCTACCTGTGGAAAAGCTTCATTCATTACCTCTTCAACAAACAACACAGATATTTGGCCCAAGTCTTTACCACCTGAAACCTGACTTAAAACCGTCTTTTCTGATATACTTCCAACAGCGTGTTCTCCATCAAAAACTGGAAGTTGTGAGTAACCGTGTTGCATCATTAAACGTACAGCTTTGGAAACTTTATCGCTTTTCTGGACACTCACAACTTTGTTGTGAACTATTTCTCGAGCGTGAACCTCCATTTTCATCTCTAACCGGTTCAACACCTCAATTATAGCCTTAACCTTAGTATAGGACGGAGCTGTTTTTCCAGATTCCAACTTAGCAATTAGAGACTGACTTACACCTGACAGGCCCGCCAGTTTTTTCTGTGTTAGACCCAGCATTTTCCTTTTTCGAGCAATTTCTTCTAGGGAAAGTAGCATATTTTAAACTTGTTTACGCAGCCATATATTCTTTTTGGAATAAAAATTTCAACAAAATATTAATTATAGAATTCCTACGTAAATGAAACAGTTACAGGAGGCACCAAAGTTAACACACATCAAAACCTTGAAATGTAGAGAATGCGGCAGAGAATATGCTCCAACAAAAATTTACGTCTGCGAAGACTGCTTCGGACCGCTTGAGGTCATCTACAACTACAATTCCATAATGCATACATGATGAAATATCTTCTGTGGAGCAACCTGACACGATAGCTAAGAGTTTAGCCGTAGGCAACCCTGGAGATGGAGTGTACGCTTTAAGGAATATCAGAGAAACTGGAGGGGTAGCAGAGTCTGTGACTAATGAGGAGATAGTTTAGACGATTAAGCTTCTTGCGAAAACTGAGGGAATTTTTACAGCCAGCGGGAGGAGTTACGCTAGCGGTGTTGAAGAAGCTTGTAGAGTCTGTAGTGGTTTCAACTGATGAAAAAATTGTGTGTTACGTGACGGGAAATGGGTTGAAGGCACCTGAATCTATTGTTGAACATTTTCCTAAGCCTATTGAAATTGAGCCTAGTTTATAGGCGCTCACAACATTATGCATGCATTTTTGACTCTTCTGGAAATCCTAGGAAACTCTGATTTTTATGTGAATGGCAAGAATGTGTGTTTTCTAAAACAATCAGACTCAGCTGAATCATGGTGATAAGGTTTTAATTCTTCCCACGATGAGCGGGGGTTAGCTGGTTAGTAGGGAAAGCTTCGTAACTCCACTGCTTTCACAGCGCCCGCTTCCAAAATCTTCTGTTTCAGTTCTTCTAGTCTACATTTGCATCTAGAGATGTCGGCGACGGCGAACCATTCCGCTGATTTTCCTCTTCGCAGAGTTCTTGATTCGCTGGATAACAAGTCAATGTTGTTTTCTGCTAGTACTGCGGCGGCTTGTGCAAGTGCGCCTAGAACGTCTTCGAATGTGATGCGAAATTCAACCAGTTTGGCTTCTGGGTCGGCGAAAGGAACAATTTGAACTTGTTTATTGTCTAAATCAGCTATTAGCATGACGTACATGCCTTCGGAGAGTTTTAAAGCGTCACGTATAGATGAGGGCATTGTTACTCTTCCTCTTGAATCTACTCGAACTATTTCTGACATCCGCATAGTTTTCAGCCTCAATAACAAGTAATAGTTATGTTTTGTTAAGTCTTTGATGAGCTTATAAACCTAGCCGACTAGGCTTTAATAATTGTAATTCAACATCAATTTTACCGAATTCATTACACACACAAGTAGTTTAATTCTAAGCTAAAGATCAGGTTTAGTGTACTGAAATCTATTTTGTGGTGTTTACACGTTTCTAGAACTCTCTTTCTGAGGTAGCCTCGATTTCTGGTAGGCGCTTAGCTGGACTCTCGGAGCGTGTAGTTACATCTTGTACATCTGAAAAACTGTGTTGAGGACTCTTCCAACCTTCTAATCTGAACCATCCTCACGTAGAAATGATTCTTTCTGCACCTAGGACACAATATCCCAACTGTGGATGGAGTTCCCAGTTTTTGTACTTTTTTCCCTATAACCACTATGGGTTCTTGAGGGACGCGTTCCATAACCTTCGGGATAGTCGCTGGTTTGCGCTCTGTTCTTTCCTCATAGCGGCACTTTGGACATGACAGTTGAAGAACAACTTTGTTTCCTCGCTTTTTATAGGTTGAAATCAACCTCGTTCCACAATTAGGACAAAAGTCCATTCTACATGCGCTCCTTCTTCCTTCTCCTATTTTTCAGGTCTTCCATATGCTCCCGATATCGATTCGTAGCTTGCGTGTCCATTCATTCTTTTTTCACTTTTCTTTGTTACCTAGGCTCTTTCTTCTCGATTATCTTCTCATTTCTGCTTCAAATACGCTTAGTTTATTTGTTTCAAGAATAGGTTTAATCTCAAAGTTTGTCGATATGTATGCCAACTTTCTGCTGCAAGTCGAGAATTTGTCATTGCAACTCAGAATTATTTCATCGGGAGATTTTAGGTTTTCTATACTCTCATAACGAGCAACACCACACTTGTGGCAAAACACCATTTCAGGCAATCATCCCAATACCATCATGTGTTTTGAAAATCAAAAAAAGAGTTGGAAGAGAGAACTTTGGCTGATTTATTGTTCACTCTTTCTTACTTTTGTTCTTGTTTCTTTCCTCGTTTCTTTCCTTTTTTCTTAGCCATTATTTATCGCTCCTTTTTCTACCATTCTTCTTCATCCTCATCTTCCCATTCCCATTCTTCCTCTTCTTCCCTCATTGTTTGTCCTCCGTGTCTTTTTTCAAATGGTTTACGTCTATTGCACACATGCTTAAGAATATCTTAATAAGCTTATTGGTAATATTAAGAACTCTTAGAGATAAATATATTAAATATGGATATCTCTTATATGTTGGTGATGAATTTGAATAAGCTAGATGAGATAGATCGGAAAATCATAAACCATCTCAGCGAGAACGCCCGTACGACCTTCGTGGACATTGGCAAGGCGCTGGGCATCTCGGACGCCACCGTCTACAATCGGGTGAAGAACCTCACAGAGATGGGTGTCATAAAAAGGTTCACCATAGAGGTCGATGAAGCTGCCGTAGGCAGAGGAACATCTGGTTTCATACTGGTAAGCGTGAAACCTGGAACCGTTAAAGAAGTCTCCACAAAGCTGGTTGAAATCGAGAGGATCAGCGAGATCCATGAGACCCATGGATCAGAGGACCTCATCGTGAAGGTTGGAGCCAAAAACTTACATAAGCTACGATCTGTAATCTTGAAGGTTAGAGAAATCCCTGATGTTGTTCAAACCGAGTTCATCCCAATCTTCAAAACTTGGAAAAGCTGAAGTTCTTCACATACTTAGTTAAGAACTTCTTATCATGAGCCGAAGCCGCACGCGTTAACATTTAAAGCTTGGCTTCCATTAGATCTCGCGGAGTTATTAGAGACCGAAATCAGGAAGGTTTATAAGTTATGTGTGTATTATATGGGTTGTGACCCACAAATTACCCACGGAGGCAAAGAAATGACTAAACGGAGGACTAACGTTCACAAACCTGAAAACGCCTAGAGGCACAAATGATTATCTACCACCTGAACTTAAACGCCATCGCTACATTGAAAGAAACCTGAGAGAAGTTTTCGGACTCTGGGGCTATCAAGAAATCCGCTCTCCCACCATTGAACTTGTCGAAGTTTTATCCACAGGCGTAGGACCTGAACTAATCGACAGCATGTTCAAATTCCAAGACTTCGACGGAAAAATAGTGGCATTAAGAGCTGAAATGACGACGCCAGCAGTTAGAATCCTAACAACAAGAATGGCTTCAACTCCAAAACCCATACGATTGTTTTACATCTCAAATGTTTTCAGATACAGCCAATCATACCTTGAACGAGAAAGAGAATTCTGGCAAGCAGGCATAGAACTCATAGGCTGCAACACCCCTGAAGCCGACGGAGAAGTATTATCAATACTAGCCTCATCCCTAAAAAAACTCGGCCTGAAAGAACTTCGAATCGACGTGGGACACGCTGGCTTACTAAAAAACCTACTCAAAGCCACTGGACTGGACAAAGAAAAGAAAAGCATTCTCCAAGGACTTCTAGGACATCGAAACAAAGAGCAACTGAAAAAATTTATGAGACAAAACAATTTTCCCTCAGAGCTAAAAGAAGCCTTTCTACAACTCTCCAGTTGCAGACGACTCGACGACCTCACATCTGTGCAACTGAAGTCGTCAAGATACGGAAAGACGAGAAACTATTTGGGAGCTCTCTTAGAGGTTAAAGAGGCTTTAGCCAACTATAGTGTTGAAAGACTTGTGTTCTTTGATTTTTCTTTGGTGAGGAAAATTGAGTACTACAGCGGAATTGTGTTTGAGGCTTCTGTTCCGAATCTTGGTCTTCCCCTCGGAGGAGGAGGACGATATGATAATCTCATCGAAAAGTTTGGAAAACTCAAAATGCCAGCAACAGGTTTTGCGGTGGAAATTGAAAAGTGTTTAAAAGCTCTTACAACCCAAAGCTTTCAACTGCCGAAAAAAGGAAAAGTCAAAGTTCTTGTAACTTCGAAATTCAGAGACACAGCAGCAAAAGCGGTTAATACAATTAGAAATGCGGGTGTAGTCGCCCTTTTAGATTTGAAGAAAAGCAGCAAAAAAGAGATTTTAAAGTATGCGAAGCTTAATGAAATAGACTACGCCGTCTTCACAGATTCATCTCTTGAGAAACCTGCACTCATATACAACATTGAGTTAGACGCAGCGAAAAATATGACGATTAAAACTTTTATAAAAAACGTGAAAAAAGGTGACTTTTGAAAATGAAAAGAAAAATTCGCATAGCAATTTCCAGCAAAGGCAGACTCAACTCGCCGTCAATTCAAACGTTAAAAAACGCTGGCATAAAAATACTGAGAAAAGAAAGAACCTACATCTCTGAAACATCTGATTCCAGATTCGAGATAATTTTCGCAAGAGCCTTTGACGTACCCATATATGTCCAGTATGGAGCCGCAGATCTCGGCATAACAGGTCATGACATCATCCTTGAAAGACAAGCTGAAGTTCACGAACTGTTAGACCTCGGCTTTGGAAAATGCCAACTCGTAGTTGCAGTCTCTGAAAACCTGAACGCTCGTTCAATTAAAGAGCTTCCAGCAGTTGCAAGGGTTGCAACCGAATATCCCAACCTTAGCCAAAAATACTTTGAGAATGCAGGAAAGCAGGTGGAAATTCTAGTTATTCGTGGAACTGCGGAGTTAGCACCGACACTGGGATTAGCTCAGATAATTGTGGACATCACAGAAACCGGAGAAACGTTGTGGAGAAATAAACTAAAAGTGATTGATACTGTTCTCGAGTCTACAGGTAGGTTGGCGTGCAACAAGATAGCTTACAGAGTTTTCGAGAATGAAATCAACGAGCTTATTGATAAGTTGAGAGGAAGTTTAACCAAATGAAAATTATGGCAATTCAAAAGTTTAAAGAAGAAGCATTAAACCGAATAATTAACAGAGGAAAAATAGATTACTCCTCCGTCTCTTCGTCGGTTAGAGAAATAATAGAAGCGGTTAGGAAAGAAGAGGATAAAGCGGTTCTACGTTACACTGAAAAGTTTGACAACACAAGTCTCACTCAACAAAAATTGAGAATTACCAAAAACGAGATCAAAAAGGCATATGAAAAGCTGAAGAAGAGCCAAATTACCGCTCTGAAAAAAGCAGCAATTAACATCGCACGCTTCCATGAGGAACAGATTGAAGACGTTTGGTCTCTAAATGTTATGAAGGGAGTAATTTTGGGACAGGTAACTCGCCCGCTATCCTCGGTAGGCATATACGTACCCGGAGGAAGAGCAGCATATCCATCTTCTGTGTTAATGTGTGCAATTCCAGCTAAGGTCGCTGGAGTTAAGAGAATCGTTGTATGCTCACCGCCAAGAGCAAATGGAGACGTTAATCCAGCGGTAATAGTGGCAGCGGACATAGCGGGAGCCACCGACTTTTATCGGATAGGAGGAGTGCAAGCGATAGCTGCTATGGCTTATGGTACAGAAACCGTGCCAAAAATGGACAAAATCGTGGGTCCTGGAAACATCTTTGTGATGGCTGCGAAAATGCTAGTTAGCAGAGACGTAGCGATAGATCTTCCAGCGGGACCAAGTGAAATTCTCATAATAGCGGATGACACGACAAATCCTTCCGTAATAGCTTCTAACCTTCTCGCCCAAGCAGAACATGATCCAAACGTTTGGACGATTCTGTTAACTACGTCGGAAAGACTTGCTTTTGCAGTTGAAAAAGAAGTGAAGACACAACTGAAAGTGCTTTCAAGAAGAAAAATTGCAAAATCCTCGATTCAAACGCGCGGCTTCATAGTGATTGTTAAAAACATAGAGGAGGCAGTGAACTGCGCTAACATGATAGCTCCAGAGCACCTTCAAATTTTAACAAATACGCCCTCTAAGGTTTTAGATGGGGTTCAAAATGCTGGTGCCGTTTTTCTAGGAGAATATTCGCTGGTTGCGTTTGGTGATTATTCAGCTGGGATTAATCACGTGCTTCCAACGGGAGGTTACGCGAAAATTTATTCAGGTCTTTCCACAAGGGATTTCGTTAAAACAATCAGTTTCTTAAAGTGCAGTGAGGAGGGTTATTTGAATCTGAAGAAGACAACAATTACGCTTGCGAAACTTGAGGGTTTTGACGGACACGCAAAGTCAGTTTCAATTAGGGAGAATGCTGAAAGTGAAGATTGAAAGATTAGTACGCAAGGAAATTTTCAAGCTTCCTTTTTATGATGCAGAGAGTGTTTTTCCAAAAAAACTTGATAAAAAGATTATAAAGCTTGATTTGAACGAAAACCTCACCATACCAAGCGACGTAATAAAGATGTTGCTTCTCAACGCTTGTCAAGAAGCCGACGTTCGTCGGTATCCTCCACCTCACGGCGGTGCAGCTGTCCAAACCATTTCTGAATTCTTTGGCTTCGACAAATCTGAGGTGTTTGTTGGAAACGGTTCAGACCAGTTGTTAGAGTTAATCATGAAGGCATTCTTGAGAGGACAAACTAAGGTTTTGGTGGTGGAACCAACTTTTCCGCTTTACGCTTACTTCGCACAACTTTGTGGGGGAGAAAAAGTCACAGTTCCCCTTAGACCTGACTTCAGTTTGGATGTCAACGCTGTGCTTGAGGAAAGTAGTGAAAAATCTTCGCTTCTTTTTATTTGTTCACCTAACAATCCAACTGGCAATCAATTCAATGAAAATGATGTTAAGAAAGTGGTGCAAGAATTCAATGGTCTCGTTGTTGTGGATGAAGCTTACGTTGACTTCGCCAGATATTCAGTTACAGATTGGATAGGAGAATTTGACAATCTTGTAGCCTTGAGGACGTTTTCAAAGGCATTTGGTCTAGCTGGGGTTCGGTTGGGTTTCGCTGTTTCTAACCGATCAGTCATGGAATGGATTAGGCGAGTGGCTCCTCCTTTTAACGTAAACATCATTGCTCAGCGAGTTGTTGCTTTAGCTCTGCAGAACTGGAACTATTTTAAAGAGCGAATAGCGTACATCGTTAGAGAACGGGAATGGTTAAGAAAAGTTTTAGCTGAAATAGATGGAGTGGTTCCGTTTCCGTCTGACGCAAACTTCGTTTTGTTCAGAACAATAAAGAAGGGAGTTTCCTCCTCCACTGTAAGGGACAAACTGCGAAGTAGAAACGTTCTGGTGAAGGACAAAGGATACACTCCACTCCTAGAGAATTGCATACGTGTCACTGTTGGAAAGCGTGAGATGAACGAGGCGTTCGTTTCTGCTTTAAAAGAAGTTTTGGAGGAACTGTACTAGATGCCTTACAAGTGTTTGAGCAAAGAAAGAAAAATATACTTCAGGGAAGAGTCTGCGAAAGCCATCGGCAATATTGCAAAAATAGTCTTAGATTTTGACGGAGTGTTAGTTTACACTTTGCAGTCTTATTACGCAAACATAAGAAAGGTTGTGGAATACTATTTTCTTGAGATTCTTAGGTTAAAAGAGGGATTGGGAAATAGAAGACTAGTCACCTTCGAAGACATTCAGGGCTTTAAAGATACAGGACTCTACAACAACGACTGGACTTTAACACATGCCATCATCACATACTATCTAAGCATTCTAGTTAGAAAACTTCAGCAGAGGCAGACACTGGACGATTTCATTAAGCAGTTCAGTGGCATCCAATTCTCAGAGATAAGTAGTTTCATCAAAAAATTACGTGCAATCGGCAACTACTGTGAACGTCAAGGAGTAGACATAGCAGAACTTATCACCATAAAAAATGACAGTGTGTTTGGAATGAAATCTTTGCTGAAACGAGTTGGAGAAGAGAGGCAGCCTTTTGAAAAACTTCTTACACGTATTCTTCCCCGCGAGAAAAACACACAACTGTGCTTTATCAAAAAATTTGTCCCATACAGCATGGATAAACCGGACTTACTGAGACGTTTGTTTGAGGAGTCATATTTGGGCAAAGAGTTATTCAAGAAGTTTTTCGACATACCGCCTATTTTCAACTTTGACGAGTGCTTTTTGGAAAAAGAAGAAATTATTCCTACAAAGGAAACGCTTGATAGCTTTTACTCAAAATTTGGAGAGTTGGCGGTATACTCAGAAAAACCCAGAAATCAAGCTATATACCTTTTGGAAAAAAACGGTTTTAGAGAATACTTTAATGGAAATGGCCAAGTCTTTCAGGAGGACATAAACAAGTCTGGAAATGTACAGCTGGGTAAGCCGAATCCAACAGTTCTAATTGAAATGATTGAGACGCTTGGATGGGAAGTTGATAACGTTGCTTATGTGGGAGACACCATTGCAGACCTGCTATTGGTCAAAAACGCTCGTTTACAAGGTTTAGCTAACGTTTTGTTTTTCGGTGTTCTATATTCATCTCAATCTCTTAACAATCTCCTGTCTCAATTTATGAGGCAAGAGGCTGACGCTATTATGACAGATGTAAATGATGTTCCGTATTTGTATGCTAGTTTACGGGGTGAAACTTCAGAATGAGAAAGTCAAAAGTGGAAAGAAAAACAACAGAAGTAAACATAACCGTAGAGGTAAACATCGACGGAAAAGGAGAAGCAAACGTGAAGACAGACATTAAATTTCTAGACCACCTTTTAACAACCTTAGCTAAACACTCCCTCTTCGACTTGACAGTTAAAGCTGAAGGAGATTTGAAACACCACATAAGCGAGGATGTGGCACTGGCACTCGGAGAAGCATTAAACCAAGCATTAGCTGATAAGAAAGGCATACGAAGATTTGGCTCAGCCTTTGTGCCGATGGACGAGTCTCTGGCCAGAGCAGTTGTAGACGTAGGTGGAAGAACCTACTTCAACCTTGACCTTAAACTTGGACTACTCAAAATTGAAGATTTGAAAACAGAAGACGTTACTCATTTCCTCGTCTCCTTTGCCCAAGCCTGCAAGTTAAGCCTACACTTAACAGTTCTCTACGGCGCAAACAGACCCAAGAAGAATTGGCGAGATTCCCAGTGCAAAAGGAGTGTTATAAAAAAGAATGCCCAAGATTGCAGTGATAAACTACGGCGTGGGAAACCTTAGAAGCCTCCAGAGAGGACTGGAAAAATCAAGCGCCAAAGTCCTAATAACTCACAACCCAAGCGACTTAGCGAAATCTGACGCAATAGTTCTCCCCGGCGTAGGCGCCTTCGCAGAGGCTATAAAAAACTTGTCTCAATTATCCGACGCGTTGCTACAGTCTGTAAGAGACGGAAAGCTTTTACTAGGAATCTGTTTGGGGCTCCAACTCCTCTTCACGAGAAGTTACGAAGGCGGATTAAAGAGTGGACTTGGCCTTATTCAAGGAGAAATCCTTAAGCTACCTGACACTGTTAAGACTCCTCACATTGGCTGGAACACCATCCAGATAGCGAAACCTAACATGTTAGTGAATAACATTCAAAACAACTCTTTCATGTACTTTGTCCACACCTATTTCCCTCAACCATCAGAACAGAGAGGAGCTGTAGCGTACACGGAATATGGAGTTAAGTTTCCTTCCATAATAGCCAAGAAAAACCTGTTCGCAACCCAATTCCACCCAGAAAAAAGCAGCAAACCAGGTCTAATTATCCTGAAAAACTTTGTAGAAATCATGAAGAGCTAAACGAAAATGTTAATCATACCAGCTGTTGACGTGATGCAGGGAAAATGCGTTCGCCTCACTCAAGGCGACCCCAAAAGAAGCAAAATATACTTTAACGACCCTGTAGAGGCAGCCAACCAATGGGTGAAGCAAGGAGCACAACTCATCCATTTAGTAGATTTAGACGCCGCCATAAGCATCGGACAAAACACTGAAACACTAGGAAAAATTATCAAAAGTATTCAGGTTAAGACGCAAATCGGCGGCGGAATCAGAAACTTAGAAAAAGCTGAGGAGCTGTTAACGTTGGGAGCTTCCAGAGTAATTTTCGGAACAACCTGCATTTTGAACTCCAAAATGCTAGAAGAAGCAGTTAAACACTTTGGATCGACACGAGTAGCTGCGGCTATAGACACAACGAGGGAAGGAAAGGTAACATTTCACGGCTGGAAAACCCAATCAGAAGTAGATTATTTGCACTTGGCCCGCTCCGTTGAAGCTGTTGGGGTTGGAACAATAGTTTTCACTTCAGTAAGCGCAGATGGAACGTTAAAAGGACCAGCAATCGAACAGATCCGAAAAGTTGTCGACACTGTCAAAATTCCAGTTATTGCTTCAGGCGGAATAGGAAACTTAAAAGATCTAGTTAACGTAGCTCAAACTGGTGTAGAAGGAGCTATAGTGGGCACTGCACTTTATGAGAAAAAGTTTACTTTAAAAAAAGCTGTAGAGGTGACAAAAAATGTTAGCCAAAAGAATAATTCCGTGTCTAGACGTTAAAGATGGAAAAGTTGTCAAGGGAGTGCAATTCAAAAACCTGACCGTAGAGGGAGATCCAGCTAAACTTGCAGCAGTATATGAAGAGCAGGGGGCAGACGAACTAGTTTTTCTCGACATTACCGCCTCCTACGAAAAGAGAGGCACAATCTTAGACGTTGCAAAAAGAACAGCCGACATGATTTCTATTCCATTCACGGTTGGCGGAGGCATCCGAA
>SMTZ1_10005521_pt1 | contig 12715 bp, 10 predicted proteins | sample DeeMarSWOR136_30_FD_25667 | JGI IMG/M metagenome (IMG submission 25667) | reverse complement strand
CTCTAAGATACCTTCTTCCAGGAGTGCTCCTCGTATTTTTGTTTGGGTACATTTCTTTCCCAGAATACTGGAACAGATTTGTCTTTTCCGAAAAATTGGTATTCGGCATTCTTGCAGGATTTCTAATTCAATCTTTTGGAATGTATAAGTGGATTCCCGGTTCAACAAGAATCAGAAAGGAATTTCACAGAAAAGCTAACAGATTAACGGGAATTGATGATATTTACCTGAGATGGGACATGATATTACTCACAATAAACATTGACGAAAGGCAATATTTTAGGAAATATTTTGCTCTGGGCGCCTTCAAATTGGACATAGTGTTTGTGTTATCTGTCTTTTTGATATATCATGTCTTCAATATCATTATAGATATAGTATACGCTAGTATTTTGGAAATTAATTCGATTTTAATTCTATTTTGTTCACTTGTCGTGATTTATGTAGTAAGAGATGACGGATTGAATGACTTAAAACGGGCATTTGATATACTCTTGATGATATTCTTAGAATACAGACAAAGTGGTGAAATGGAAAGCAAAATAAATCTTATCAATAAAAACAAGGAATTATTCATTGATTATAGAAGGAAATTCCTGCATCCGCTAGATGTTGTTAAGTCATTAATAACATTTATCCCAAAACGAATTCGTAATGAGCTGGGATTTAAGAGGAAAGACGAATAATGCCTGACTCTTTTAGAAAGAGCAGCTTAGTAATACTCCTTGCAGCCCTTTTTATAGCTTCTCTTGATGATTGACTTCAGAATATCTTAAGCAAATTAATAATTGGTAGTATTTTCGTCTTTTCTTTCTATATCCTACCTATTTTCTTCAGAAATTCTTCTATTAACTCTCTGATTACGGTTGCCTTGTAAACCACTCCCAAATCTATCATTTGGGTGGTTGCTACTACAGGCTTTTTTCCTGTTGGAATCTCAATGAGCTCTATATTATCCAAATCCTTTCTTATGAATACAGACCCCACAACTCCTAAAAAGAAAATACGACTACCAATTACCAAGCCTTTTCCTTTGGGGGAATAACTGCCTATATTGCAGAGAAAAACGGGGCTTCCACTTGATCCTGGAAAAATTGATGCATCGATCAGAAATTCAGGTCTTTCTTCAAAATCTACAGAAATTGGTGTTGCAGTTATCCCTCTCCTCACAACCGGCAATAAATTTCTTCTATCATAGATCTCCTGTTCTTCTACCACCTTGATCACAACAAAAAGCAACCCTCAGTCTCCTGCAGCTATACAACCTGCAACACCATTTACAGGTTGGTATCCTTTCACAGGTAGAAAACTTAATAATCGAATTGGAAACCCACATTATTCTTCATACACCTTCCTATACAATTAAATCTAAAATTAAATTTCACTTTTAGCAGAGTCTTTCTCAGAGACCACCAGTAGACTGGCTGCTAGTATGAATATACCCCCGGTGATAGTATACAGATCAACAAATTCACCAAGAATAACATACCCATAGAACACTCCTGATATGGGCTCCATCATCATGATGACACCTGTTAACACAATGGGGACATACTTAATGGAGCGGTAAAATAAAATCATGCCAAAAACCATGGGGATCAAAGCAAATAACAGTACAACCCCCCACATTTTCAAAGACAATGAAAAGGTAATCCCTGTAATGAGGATATTGCCAGTTACCAACCGGGACCCCACTCCAAATACTATGGTGAAAAGGGTTCTAAAAATGTAAAACCAGAAAATGGACACCAAAAAATGTCTTGGTTTCAATGAGAGAGTTTTTATCATGACAAATTCTATAGAGAGCAAAACACCAGCTACGAGTGCAATACCGCCCCCTATGTAGTGAAAGGAAGAGATGTTCCATATTTTACTGATCAGAAAAATGCCAAAAAAGGCCATGGCCACACCACATTTTCTAAAAAAGGTTAACTGCTCTTGGAAGAAGGTTTTTCCCAAAATTGCAGTCCATACTGGCTGAGTATACAAGAATAGGACCACTACAGCCACAGGTGCACCTACAGCTACTGCAGAATTTTCTAAAAACCCCAGACCTGCCATAACCATCCCCAGTGCAATGTAATGGGGCAGCTCTTTTACTGATATGAGAAAATTCATTCTTCTATACATAAAAATTAAGAGAATAAACAAGAGAGCGAAAAATGCTCTGGAAAATGACTGTTGAAAGGATGAAATGCCATTATCTCGCAGCAAAGCAGAGAACGTGGATATGGTTCCAAAGCAGCACCCTGCAATCATGAGGAGGATGATGTGCTTCAGTTTCGACATGGGTGGAGTATTCGCAAGCATTAATAAGGGTTAGTTTATTGGGCTGGTCAGGAATGGTCCTGGGCGAGGTGATGGAACTTATTGGAATAATTTCATATCTCAATTTTGGAATTAATTCAATAGATATCTCTCCAAAGAGTATATACTGCTCATACAATTCCCTGAAATATTATTGCAAATGCCATAAGAAATGAAAGAAACAGCCGCAGTTCCTAAGATGTACCTGACTGAATTTGGTCCTAATGGATATGTGTCGTTCCAAACGATGTGGCCAAAATGAAGTATGATCTGCGTGATGCGCGTCTGAACCCAAAGAGATCAATTCTCCTCCCAGTCCCCTGTACATGAATGACCTCAAAAGAAGCATTTTGAGTTATTTTACATATCATTTCTTGAAGATTACTTAATCTGTATCACTCTTATAGATAAGTAAATTCTTGCGAAAGCATCTCTGTATACTCCTTTTTTGAAAGTGCTAATTCTTGACAATTTTCTGATAGAAGTTTTTATATAGTAGGTACTAGCAGCAGTAGTAAATACTAGAAATAATAGTGATTTGCTCATGGTGCAAAGCACACAGTGATACATCTATATCCCTGAGCAGTATGATATAGATACAGACTGAAGGGTTGAAATTGATAAAATCAGAAAAGAACTGAAAATTGAGCACTGCGTTAACTGCTTGGGGAGCACCGAGGTGGGGTGCTCTAAAAATACCATAATGAATGGAGGTGTGTATATGGAGCTCGAAGTGGTAGAGGGGTCTTGCGTACCTAAAGCTGCCGTGCAAGTTGAGCCTGAAGGATGTTCAGAAGGTGGGTTCGTGATCGGGTGCTGCATTATCCACTTTTGGTGCTGGGAACCCGGTACTGGACTCTGCTGTTAATTTTCATCTTTTTCTTTTTTTATTGGAGAAACCTTAATTAAAAGAAGACATGTTTTGACCAAAGAACCCCACCAGAATATGAAACGTGTTCTGGCAGCTACACTGCCTATATTGGCTCCTTTCCAAAAAATGCGAAGTCTCCCATCTCAAGTCAGAAAGCGAACAGTCTCTGGAACAACCCCAGAAAGATCAGCCCTCCCACAAAGACCAAGACCAACCCCGATACCAGCATAATAGTTTCAGTGTGTTTCAAAATTCCCCTATAAGATTCTAAAAACTGGTTAATAGCTAGAGCAGTAACCAAAAACGGTATAGCCAGACCCAGAGAATAAAATCCCAGCAGCAAAACCCCTGTAGACAGAGATTCTGTAGAAGCTATCAAAATAATGGAAGCCAGTATAGGACCAATACAGGGTGACCATCCTGCTGCAAAAGTCACCCCTATGATGAAAGAACCGAAGTAACCTCCTGGTCTTTCTGTTAAATGCATCTTTTTCTCCACATTTAAAAATCCTATATTGATAATGCCTGCAATGTGCAGTCCAAACACAATTATAATTATCCCTGCAATGCGATGAATCCACACCTGGTACTCCAGTAACAAATTACCAGCAAGGTTGGCAGGTATCATTAAAACCATGAACACTACAGAAAACCCCAAACAGAAGAGTACTGCATTCAAAAATATGTGGCTCCTCCTGGGGTTATGTTCCTGCAATGCTTCCAAATCCATCCCTGTTATATACGTAACATACGCAGGCACTAATGGCAAAATACAGGGAGTGAGAAAGGATAACATTCCATACACGAAAGCAGTGATAACACCGACGTCTGTCATAGTTACTCCCTCCTTCCCTCACTTATAAATCTTGGGTGAGCACCTCCTGAACTTGTTGTAACAACTGCTTCAATTGTCCAGCATCTTGGTATCCCACTACTCTGGCTACCTCTTCTCCTTTATTATTGACCACCACGATAACAGGTAATCCGCCTACAGCAAATTGTGCTTTCAACTGTGGAACCTCATCCACGTCCACTTTTACCAGCACAAAATCATCAAGCAGATTAAAAACCTCCGGGTCTTCAAACTCTTTATCCATTTCCTTGCACTCCTTGCACCACACTGCCCAAAAATCAAGCAATACGCATTTGTTCTCAGTTTGGGCTTTTTCCAGTGCTCTATCAAAATCATTCCACATCCAGTTCACAGAACTATTGGCCGAGACTCCGCTGTCTCCAGTTCCGTTGTAAACGTACAGGCACGACACTGCCAACCCTACTAAGAATGTCATGCCCACGATCCTGTCTCTTTTTTTTCCCATGAAATCACCTCGTCACAGCATGTAGGAACTCGCCTGGATGACCTCCAGGGTTTCAGGGTGCTGAATAATTACTACTACTCCATATCCCTGGAAGGATTCTCCTTTCGGAAGGGTAAACTCGCAAGACACCATGATCTCTCCCCCTTCTGTCAAGTAAATCCGCTGAGGATCAGCCACATCCCTCACAATGTACTGTTTTGTCTCACCACGGTACGCAAAATCGTTCTTGTACAAAACAAAATACACATTGTACGCACCTGATACATACGGGTGGATTTCTGCAGCAACATAGGCTGTATCCCCTTGTGTGTGCGCTGAAATGTACATTTCTGCCTTCACAATCTCTGCTAGAAGTTCTTCAATTATCTTTTTGTACCTGAAGTAGATAGTCCCTTCTCCTCCTGACGTGTAGTAGACGTGCTTGGTCCCATTAACCACGAGGGTGGACACTGTATCTGTGAATCCATAGACAGTTTGAGTACGCTTTTGTGAACCTGGAGTTTCAATATCATCTTTCAAATGGTATACTAAAACCACCAGGTTTTCATAGTCTTCTGCCAGTTGTCTCAGTGCACGTTCTCCATAAGAACAGACATAGCACCACGTACCTGTAAAATACTCTGCTAAAACTGTCTTTCCCTGCGTTTCCTGGACGTATATGCTCATTTTTATATTCTTGGATAATCTACTCTCCGAGGTAGCAGTAATAATGACAGATGTTGATCTTCCCTCTCCCCGCTTTACATACACTGTCATTCGCTCAGATCTCTTGGAACCCACCACTATTGTTTCAGGATACACATGAGCTTCCCAGCCAGATGATAGACAAACTGCATCCACAGAGTACGTATCGGAAACATTTCCCATATTGATGATATCAAAAGAGATTTCTGCTTCTTTTTGATCCAGGTAGTATTCTCTGGCGGAATAAAGCTCAAAATCGTAACTAAAAGTCCTTTCACAGATTAGGTAAAGCGTTTCTGATAATCCAGTATCTGATTTTACCACCAAAGATGTGTTAATGCTCTCTTTTTGCTCTATGTACACAATAATGTCCTTGCTTTCTCCAGGCTGCAACGTCATGGTGTCCTCACTGACTCGTGCTGTAACACCTGAAGGCACAAATACAGTATACTGGTCAGGTACATTCCCCGTGTTTGCTACTCGTACTGTAAAAGAGACTCCTTTCAAATCTGGATTATTCTCCAGCAGCTCAGCTGTGAAGTGGGCTTTTCTCCTGGTTCTCACAGTAAAGGTGGCTGCTTCTTTTTGTGTCCCTTCAAAATGCATCAAAAGCTGTGCAGTACCACTCTGGCCTCCTGTGCCAGAGATCATGTTCACGGTAAACTGCCGCTTCTGCAACGGTTCTAACGTTATGGTACAGCTTTCATAAAAGCACTGAGATTCATCACAGAGGCTGGCCATCCACCCTGAAGGGAGCTCTTTTTCCAGGGTGAGAGTACATTCTTTTTCTAAAATAGAAGGATTTTTCACTGAAATAGAAAAATTCACTTCTTTTCCTGGTTCTATCTCCTTTTCTAAGGAATCCTTGATAAGTACGGGTGATTGATCCTGTAAAGCAAGAACAGAGAAGATAGAAACTGCTAAAACAATATACAACACGAGAAAGGATAACACAAACTTTCTAACTACTATTCCTGTTATCCTATATGGATTTGTGTCAGTGTCGGATTCAGATTCTGTCTCTTCTGGTTCTGATCTTCTCCTTGTCCGTGTAGCTGCAGAAGCAGGAAGACTGCTGGCCATCGAGTCCCTCCTTTCATTAGTGTCTTGCAAGTTACTATCGCAAGCGTAACTTCTTTGATGCACAGGTATATAAAAGTTTCGGTCTGAATAGTAGCTTTCTGTATAAGGAGATGGAGGTGGTAGAACAGAAAGGTTGATCAAGGGTGAATATCATGGAGTAGTATGAAGATGATGGTTAAAATCTTTGACCTGGATGCAGGAGGAAAAACAATTGTCGTTTTAAACAGTAGAGATGCTGAAGAACTGGGTGTCCACTCTCTGGATCGGGTGATAATTGAAACTGAGAAAGATTCACTGACTGCAGTGGTTAATACGTCTGAAAAGTTCGTTTCTGAAGGGGAGGTTGCTGTCTTTGATGAGGTGAGAGAGGAATTGAACCTGCACGCAGCTCAGCTCGTTGATGTAAAAGCGCGAGGTCCTCTCAGATCAAAGCGATATATTCGGCACAAAGTAAAAGGGGTTGAATTGACAAGAGAAGAAATCAGAGAGATTATAGGTGACATTGTGGAGAGAAACCTGAACGATCTAGAATTAGCTTCCTTTGTGACTGCTCTATCTATGAGAGGGTTATCTGCAGGAGAGTCTACCTCGTTGATTGAAGCTATGGTCGAAACAGGGTCTACCCTTTCTTTTGGAGAGCTGGTCTGTGATAAACACAGTGTTGGAGGAATTCCAGGGGATAAAACCAGTTTATTACTGGTACCAGTGGTAGCAGCTTCAGGGCTACTCATTCCTAAGACCTCTTCCAGGGCTATTACATCTCCTGCTGGAACAGCAGACAGGGCAGAGATGCTGATGCCGGTGGAGTTGGAATTATCTGAAATTGAAAAAGTCGTACAGAAAACGAATGGATGTTTAGTGTGGGGAGGCTCTTTAGATCTGGCACCAGCTGACGATCTGCTGGTACAGATTGAACACCCTTTAGGGATGGACCCTTTACTGCTTTCTTCCATATTGAGCAAGAAAAAAAGTGTGGGAGCCACCCACGTGGTCATTGATATCCCTACTGGCCAGAGGGCTAAGATAAAGACAGTGGGTCAAGCCAGGCGGCTGGCAGATCAGTTCACTAACATTGGGAAGAAATTAACTATGGCTGTTGAATGTGCTGTCACCTTTGGAGAACAGCCGCTGGGATTCTGCATAGGTCCTGCTTTAGAAGCACGTGAAGCTTTATCTCTGGTAACTTTTTCAAAAAAGAAGATGTCTGACCTTCAGGCAAAGGTAGTTACACTCTGTGGGGTGTTGTTCTCCATGGTGCAGAAAGTACACACGTTCCAGCAGGGAAAGATTTTGGCAGAAGAAATTCTGAGAAAGAAAGCAGAAAGTAAATTGAGGGAAATTATAGAAGCACAGGGGGGGAATCCGGAGATTAGACCAGAAGATATCGGGATAGGTGAGTATTCTGCTGAAATCATTTCCGATGAAAAAGGGACAGTAAGGTGGATCAACAACCCAGGGTTAGTAGCAGTAACTTCTGCTGCAGGGTGTCCAAAAGACAGGGGCGCAGGTATCAGGCTGTTCAAAAAACTGGGAGACACAGTTTCAAAAGGAGAAGCATTACTCCAGATCATATCTGAAAAATCTTCTAAACTCACGCATGCAGAACACATAGCACAAGAAACTGTCTTGATGGGTATTATAGATTCCTGGGAGCAGAACATACTGCTGGACAGACCATAGAATTCTTTATCTGACTCTGAATTCTTTTTCCAGAATGCTCAGCTCTCTTTCATCTAAGGTTTTGGGGTTCACAGGTATCAGCAGCCTGGAACCAAAGATAGTTATGTAATCGTTTAAGGAATGTAAAGCCTTGATAACCTTGTCAAAACTGTTCTGTATTATCAAATACTCTACCCCCTCCAAAAGTATGACAGAATCTTCAGCTCTCTTCAAGAATTCATTTAATATGTGGTTGATCTTTGCTAAATCTTTGGGATCTATAGCATCTTCTGTTCCAATAGTTGACAGCCACATGATGGGCGTTTTCTTCAATCCGTACTTATGTCTGACCTTTTTGGGATGTATCCTGCAGATGGAGAACCCCTGTATCCCGTGGGTTACTGCATCTAAGAAGATGTCAAACGCTTCTGCAGGCTGAGCATCTTCAATCAAATAGCTCTCACCCTCCCTCAGATCGTACTTCATCTTGGAGCTCAACGTTTTCTCCACAGCAGGGGTGATTGAAGACCGGGTACTTACCACAAAATGAGCAGCCTGGTTGGCAAACAGCACTACATCGTCCAGGTCATCATTGGAAATGGGCTTTCCAGACTTTTTGTTGAACACAGATATTGCACCCAAAACATCATCCTGGGTCATGATGGGAATCCAGGCAAAGCTCTCCATGACAGGTTCTATCTGCTTTTTCACCTGTGGATCTTTGGATGCTTCATGAATGTTTACAGGTTTTCTCTCAGCCACACACCGGGAAGCTGTATATCCCAGATCATTCAGGGGGATATCACTTCTCTTCTTTTCTCCAGCAACAGCAATATTTTCTAAGATCTTCCGTGCTTCATTTATGAGAAATACTTCTGCACTTTCAAATCCAAATCCTTGGGTAATGCCTTCTATAATGATCTGCATACCCCTGTCCCAGCTGGTAGTTTCTCGCAACCGGTATCCAGTTTCCAAAAGTGCTTCCCGCTTGCGGGTCCGCTCTCTCACTTTGGATTCCAAAAGCTCAGTATACTGGCTGATCTGATTGTATAACCATGCATTCTCAATAGCAATGGCAGCCTGGGTGGCAAATAACTCCACAGGGGCCAGACTCACTGCAGTGGGAGCCTTCCCATCTGCAGGATCGTCCACCGAGATGAGTCCCACCACTTTTCTCCCTTCACCGTACAGAGGAATGAATAGAAAATCATCTGGATGCCAGCCTCTCATCTGCTCAGGTTTCATCCTACTCTTTACTCCTGCATCTGACCAGGGAACTTCATGATGGGGAATGTAGTACGACTCTCCTACCTTGAATTTTTTCTGGAAAATACTCCTCCTCTCTTCTGGTGAAAGATGGTGTCTGAGTGCTTCAGCCTTCTCTGTTTCTGTCAGTCCTGAAAATGCGAGATGAGTTGTCTCAAAAGCTTCATCCAAAAGAAAGATGATTACCCTTCCGTAGCCACAGTAGTTCTGAATAGCATGTGCTACTGTATCCAAGATGTCGTCCAGGTTCTTCCTCTGCAAGATTTCGTTTGCAATGTGTGACAGATGGGTTCGCTGCTGCTCTATCTGCATTTTCTCTGTAATATCTCTGGCAATTCCCTGGATCGCATAGAGGGTTCCTCCCCTGTAGATAGCAGAAGCTTCAGTTTCCACCCAGACATGCTTTCCATTCTTTTTCCTGAGCTTGTATTCTACAGGTTTTCTCTGGAATCCGTTCTTTCTAATCTCTTCTATGACTTCGAAAGCCTTTGGCAGCTGGTCTTCTTCTAAAATTTTAGCAAAGCTAAGTGAGGGGAGCTCCTCCTTGGTATACCCCAGCAAGTTCAAAGCAGCCTCATTTGCATCTATGAAGTTACCTTCTAGACCATGCAGATAAACAGAGTAGAGTGATTTGTCAAAAAGTGCTTTGTACCTGGCTTCACTCTCTCGCAGTGCTTCTTCAATTATTTTGCGCTCAGTAATGTCTTCTACAATACCATCGTAGTACTTGGTATTCCCCTCTTCGTCTTTTACTGCCACAGCTGATACTGACCCAATGAAGGGAGTTCCATCCTTTTTCTTCAACTGTAATTCCTCATCTCTTACAAATCCGTCCTGCAGCATTTTCTCATTGAAATTCTTTCTGTCTTGTGGGTGTTGATATAAATCAGTAACATTCAATGCTAAAAATTCCTCTTTGGTTTTGTAACCAAACATTTTGACAATTGCAGGGTTTGCCTCAATAAACTGTCCTTTAGGCCCTATAGTATTTCTGTACACACCAACATTTATATCATTCGTTAATGTCCTGTATTTTTCCTCACTTTCTCGCAGTGCTTCTTCCATTTTCATGCGTTCGGTAATATCTCTGACAGTGACAATAATTGCTGGTGGTTTTCCATCAGCTCCCTGGATAAGGGAACCATTTAATTCTCCAACAAAAAAAGATCCATCTTTTTTTACCATAGTATATTCCGCGTTCTTTACTTCTCCTTTTTTTAGCGTTTTCTGCAGCGTTTCCATTGCCTTTTGGTTATCTCCTGGAGCAATGAGTTCAAAAATAGGTTTTCCCAGTATTTCGTCTGCACGGGTAAATCCATGCAGCTTTACAGTTCTCCGGGATACATAGGTTATCAGTCCCTCTAAATCACTGACAATTACCGCTTCCGGGAAAGTTTTCACCAGTTTTTTGTACAGTTCTTCCGATTCATACAGCTTCTTTAACCCTTTCATCATCTGGACCTCCTCTCTTTCTGTTAAGGGGTTTATCACTCCCCAGAATCCTTGCAGAGCAGTTGAAGATCTCTGGACTCCAAAGCCAGCATGAGCTTCTTTTTTGACAGGGTTATAAATAGCTTTCTCTTGAAAAGTTGGGTCAGAAGCTGATGTGGGAAAATTAGTATCAACTATTTGTTCTAAAAGCACATTCACCTATCAGGAATACAATGTATTCTCGAATGTCACATCGAAGTTACGTTCATGGAAACAGAACACTTCTTATTACCTTCCTGTCTGAACCTTTTACACAGAAGAGGCCCCACATAGTACCAGTATGAATCCTCACCAGTTGGACACTGCTTCAACATCAAACCTTATAAAGGAGAAAGAAATACAGACAACGTGAGAAGAGTCGCTACTGGAATTCCAGGTTTAGATAAAGTTTTGGATGGTGGGTTTCCCAAAAGCACCAACATTTTAGTTTGTGGTAGTTCAGGCACGGGGAAAACTGTATTCTGCACCCAGTTTTTGTGCGCAGGTATTGAACAGTACAACGAACCAGGGATATTCATCACCTTAGAGGAAAGGCCGCCTGATCTGCGTGAAGAAATGCTTTCTTTGGGCTGGAACCTTGCAGAATATGAACAAAGTGGAAAACTGATCATTGTTGATGCTGCTTCTTCGAGGATTAACCTTCCCAGCAGGGAGGAGTTTAGAATAGGAGAAGGCTTTGATGTGGACAGTCTGGTGCTTGAAATCCACAGAGCTTCCACAAAAATCGATGCCAAAAGACTGGTTTTAGATTCTATTCCTGCCCTGGAGTTAAAGGTGGATGAGCCTTCAGAATTTCGTAAAATACTCTTCAGGCTGAGCTCTCTGCTCCTAGAGATCGGTGTTACCTCTCTGTTGACCACCGAGAGTGTTGAACCGTTCTTAGTTTCCCGCTACGGTATCGAGGAATTTGTCGCCCGTGGTGTGATTATTCTCTCTTTAGAAGAAGAAGGTTCAGAACTCAAGCGATTTTTAAGAGTGAGAAAGATGAGAGGAACCCGCCATTCTTTGAGAAACATCCCTTTTGAGATAACAAAGGACGGGATTGTCCTCTACATAGCAAAGTAGATACAGAAGCTGCCACGTGGCCCACCTTCTTTTTGTTCAACCACTTCGAGTCATTTTTCACCCCATTTTTCAACAGAATGTTTACTTATGTAAACTGTTCACCAAAATCCTTATAAATTCGCCTCACATACCATGTAGAAGGAGGAAAAAATATGAACACGTATAAAAAAGAATGGATGATCAGTGCTCTCTGTTTTGCTTTTGTAGCAATAACTGGTGGATTTCTCAGTATGTTCTTTGTTCTCGGAAAAGATGCATTCTTCCACGGTGAAGAAACAGGGTATCTCTACAAGAGTACCATCATGGGCTTACCCACCCACTATTTCCTGCTGCTGATCTTTAGCTGGATCGGTGCAACGTTGATTGGAGCAATTTATGCATGGTACATGGACAGATTAGACAGGGAAATAGAAAAGGGGGTGGGCTAATGCCTGAACTGTTTTTAATGGGTGTTATCTTCAGTGTCATCATCATTTTGGTGTCCATTGCTATCGGTATCTGGGGAAGAAGAATGACCAAAGGTACTGTAGACTACTACGTGGCAGGCAGAACAGTGGGAGCTTTCAAGAATGGACTGGCCATGGTGTCCTTAAGCTTAAGCTTGACCACTTTCCTGGGATTGACCGCATTGATCTGGGAAGGATTCTACCTCGCTATAGCAGTATACGCTGGCTTTACTGCAGCTTTCATTGGCCTCATGATTCTGGCAGCACCCTTTTTGAGACGACACAAGTCCTTTACCACCATGAGTTTCATTGGCAGCAGGTTTTACAGCAGCAACCTGCGCATGCTCTCTGTCTTCATCATGCTGGTAGTGAGCATTCTCTACTTGATCGGTAATATCAAAGGTGTTGGTATCGTCTTTGAGCTGCTCCTGGGTGTTCCCTGGTACTGGGGTGTTTTGGTAGGGGGACTGGTAGTTACGCTGTACGTCACTTTAGGCGGTATGTACGGTGTCACCTACAATCAG
>SMTZ1_10008793_pt1 | contig 12718 bp, 9 predicted proteins | sample DeeMarSWOR136_30_FD_25667 | JGI IMG/M metagenome (IMG submission 25667) | reverse complement strand
TAAAAGATTGACATTATGGGAAATACCGGAACTTGAAGGTAGCGTTGTCGTGCTGAAAGATGGCATGATAAAGGCAATGGTTGGCGGGTTTTTCAACAGATACTTTAATAGGGCTGTTGATGCTAAGAGGCAGTTAGGATCAATTTTCAAGCCCATAGTCTACACCGCCGCTCTGCAATTAAAGTGGAATAACCTTGACCAATTAAATAATACACCTGACCTGTTCAAGTTTGAAAACACCTTATATATCCCAAGACCTGATCATGAACCCAAGAGCGACAAGGTATCCATGATATGGGCCGGCAGTAATTCTGAAAACCTTGCTACTGTCTGGCTCCTTTATCATCTCACGGATCGTCTGAATATGAGCGATTTTCGTGATGTAGTTGAGAGACTGGGTTTGGCTAAAGAAGAAACCGAAACTTACAATGAATATGTAAGAAGGATAAGGGATAAATATGGAGTTATAGTAAATCAGGAAGCACTCATGGAAGCAGCATTTGAAGAAATAAAAAAAGGGATAGAACCAGACCTGATATTTAGCGGTAACGAGGCAGCACTGGATAATATCAGTCGTTTACATTTTTACATAGAAGAAGTTAAACCGGAACTTCATGATGACAGCGTATATCAGATTATGCGCTTTGATTTTAAAAGACTCAGAACCCTTAATTACAATATGATAAATAAATTTAAAGATATCGTTCAATTAATTGAAATATATAATAGAAATAAATCTGTATCCGATAAGGGCCTGAAGGATTCATTGGACTACTTCTTTTTCAAAAATTCTGACGGTGTTAACAGGATAATATATACTGAAGAGGTCAACAAGATACCCTATAACCTACAAAGAATTACGCTTGAAAAGTTGTCCAAAATGATTCCCATGATTTCATCCGGAGACGTATGGATAGATGATATCATCCCTTCAGAGGTAATAGATATTTTACAGACAAACATGGGTAGGCGATACAGAGAGTTGTTGTCACTTAACAGGTATGACCTTGAAACACTCTACAGTGTAAGAGACTTCAGGATATTGGTAAACCTTTTATATGTAACACAGCTTGCCAAGGAAATGGGCATCTCAACGGAGCTTGATCCTGTATTATCCTTTCCGCTGGGTGCCAATTCAATAAGCATACTAGAGGCAGCTTTAAGCTATAGTACAATAATAAGTGGCTCGCTTTCTACTTTAAGCAGAAATGAAGCGCTTTCCGATATGGCGCCTATTATTACCAAGATTGTTGACAGGAACGGTGAAACAATATGGGAATATGTCCCTCAGTCCGAAAAGGTATTGACAGGAAGAGTCTCAGGATCTATCACCGAAATCCTTAGAATGGTGATGGATAACGGGACGGGTAAAAGCGCGAATAAACTTATTAAAATATCAATGAATTTTGGTAATTCCGCGGTCGATATCCCCATCCCAAGCTTTGGAAAAACCGGCACAGCCAATCTATATTCAAATTCGAGTTTTGTGGGTATTATCCCGATGCTGGATCCGGATTATGACATGTTTGATATAGATAAAGGCTATGTAATAGCCAGTTATGTTGGTTATGACGATAATCGCCCCATGAAAGGACGACACATAAATATCTATGGCTCATCAGGTGCTCTGCCTATCTGGGTGGATACGTGCAACGCAATTGTAAACAGCAATACATATAAGGAAGGGCTTGAAACCGCTGATCTGGCATTTTTCACCCAATCAGAGCCGTTGTTGGTGAATAACATACTTAGCCCCGTGGTTGTTTCATCAATTAACGGACTTCCTTTAAAAGCAGGAGGATATGAGCCGTCTGAGGAGGTCAATAAGGTCCATTCAGATATCGAGATAAATGGTGATGTTTTGGAGCTCAAAAGGGCCTTCGAGCCGCTTAAAGGAGTCTATAATGATAAGAGTAAATGAAATAAAGGGTGTTGTCATTGTCCTATTAATCATAGCCGTACTTTTTTTTGGCTGCATGCCAAAGGTCAAAAGAGAGGCAATAATTACACGGCCAGACGTAGTAACCGCCCCAATTATCCCTGTTGATATCATTGATGAAAAGATATCCATGCTTAGGGAATTTTCAGAAAAGATAGATATCTCCCCTGAGGACAGGGAGAATGCAATCAATCTTCTATCAGACTACTCAAAGATCAGATCTTTTGCGATTGAAGGTATATCCAATAAGAATTATAAAGAGGTGGTGCGGATTCTTTTTAACAATCTAAGCATGCTTGAAGAAAGATATCTTATAAATATGGCTATTGCGGAAGGACAATTATTTTCAAATGTTATCAATCAATATTATGCAAGGGAACAGGGGATTCTTGACAGCTATCTTTCTGGCGATTACCAGGGAGTTATATCTAAGTGCGCTGAACTTGAGTCATCCTTTGGCAATAACTCTATAACCCCCGACATCGGACTGATCCTTGCCATGTCGCTGGCCAAACGCAATAGGATAAACGAGGCGATAGATGTAGGGGAAGAGATAGTTGAAGCGTTGGAAGGCAGACCAGACCTTATCCATCTAAGGGCAAGTATTATTGAATGGCAGCTTGATAAGGGTAACAGTGAAAAGGCCCTTAAACTGTTTGAAAAACTTATTGAAGATTTTGATGAAAGAAAGGCTGTCTTTGATAGCACAAATGAGATGATAAGTAACCGTGACAAGACCTTTCGAGAGATGGAATGGGGAGCCTTTAAAGAGCTTTCGAGTAAAGAAAGAGATATCCCGGTAACAGTTCAAAAACTCCTTGATGAAGTAGATACTCTTGTGAAGAAAGGGGCATTAGATCAAGCCAAACTATTATTATTAAAGTGGAGATTAAGGACTGAAATAAGTTCTGAAATAGATATTATAGAACAGGCGTTAAGGAGCGTAAACCTGGAAGAAAAAAGATACAGAAACGGGATATCACAAGAAAAGAGAGCTACTGAAAGGATCATTAAATTGATTGAGCAAGAGAATTATAGGGAGGCTATAAAGAGGCTGGAAGAGATTGATAATGACAGGGACAACAGCCTGGAGATAAAAAGACTCAGAGATATTGCAGTTGAAAAACTCATAAAAAGTGAAAGAAACAGGGCTGCCCAAATCTATCTTATGGCAAAAAATACTAGTGATAATAAGAAGAAAAAGGAACTCCTGTTATCATCATATAATATACTTAAGGAGCTAATTGATACTTATCCTTCATCATCCTTAATAGATAAATTAAGAAGTAATTTATCAAAAGTTGAGGATGATCTAAAAAAGCTAAAGTAACTAATAGAGAAGGGGAAAAATCCTGACTCCCCCCTTTACATCTGCAGATAACTAATTATATTATTATTAAAAAAGCATCACCCGACTTCAACACCATTTTGAAAAACCACCGGACAGGAGATGATCCAAAACGGGTCATTTGCTGCCAAAGGTCAAAAAATTTAACAAGGGAGGCATAGAAGGTGCTTTTAAGAGCTTCTCGGGTGTGCGTGCATCTTTTCTACCGCCATCTCCAAGTGAAATAATTATAAATAGAGATACGCGCGGAGGAAACAACGACATCAAGGGAAGCCATTAAATAGATTGTTACATTTTAACCTTTCAGCCATACATTATTTCTATCAACGAACAATTAAATAACCCGCAGGCCTTAATCTTGTGTCTGCGGGTTCTTTTTTATTCCAATCGTCTCTTATTATTAGCTCAATATAATCCTCCTATCAGCATGCTGTACTTTTCTTCATTGAATATGTAGGCGATTATAGGCTTGTCTTAATTGGGTTTCTATTCTAATTGTTCCCTTCGAACTGGCTGTAATACATGGATGCGTAAATGCCATTTGAACCAAGAAGTTCGTTATGACTGCCCTGCTCTACTATGGCGCCATCCTTCATTACAAAAATAATGTCCGCATTGCGTATAGTTGAAAGCCTATGAGCTATGATAAAGCTTGTTCTCCCTTTCATAAGCCGCTCCACAGCCCGCTGTATAAGTATCTCTGTCATGGTATCAACCGAACTGGTGGCTTCATCAAGGATAAGTATCCTGGGATCCGCAAGCACAGCCCTGGCAATGGTAAGAAGCTGCTTCTCTCCTTGTGAGACATTGTCTGCATCCTCGTTCAATTCCATGTCATAGCCATTAGGCAGATAGTGAATAACATGGTCCACATTTGCAATCTTAGCGGCATTTATTACCTCTTCGTCGGTCGCCTCTGCATTCCCATAACGGATGTTTTCCTTGATGGTACCATTGAAAAGCCATGCATCCTGCAAAACCATACCGAAATTTGCCCTGAGTTCTTTCCTATCAAATTCGCGTATATCAATGCCATCCAACATGATCGAGCCGCTGTTGATATCATAGAAACGCATAAGAAGTTTAACCATGGTCGTCTTTCCGGCACCGGTAGGACCAACGATGGCCACCTTCTGTCCTGCTTTGATATCCGCGGAAAAATCATTGATGATAATCTTATCAGGAGAATATCCGAAATTCACATTCTTGAATGAAACCCTGCCTGCGACTCTTTCAAGTTTAATCGGATTCAGCACGTCCTCCCTCTCTTCTTCTTCTGCGAGAAACTCAAATACACGCTCGGCAGCGGCGGCAGTGGACTGCATTATATTGGCGATATTGGCTGTCTGTGAGATGGGCATATTAAATATCCTAACATACTGGATGAATGCCTGGATATCTCCAATCTGTATGACCTTTATTATTGTCAGATAACCCCCAAGGATGCAGATAACTACATACCCGATATTTCCGACAAACATGGTTACAGGCATCATCAGGCTGGAAAAAAACTGGGACTTCCAGCCGGCCTTATACAGTTCCTCATTAAGTTCATCAAACTTCTTTATGGATTTCTTTTCTCCATTAAATGCCCTCATAACATTATGGCCTGAATACATCTCTTCCACATGTCCGTTAACACGCCCAAGGTAATCCCTCTGCCTTTTATATAACTTCTGTGATTTCTTTATGAGGAAAGATACCAGGCTGAATGATATCGGAAGCATAAGGAGGCTGACAAGGGTCATCAGGGCGCTTATATAGGCCATCATTATTATAATTCCTATGATAGTGGTTATGGATGAGATTATCTGTGATAACCCCTGATTCAGAGTGTTGCTTATTGTATCCACATCATTGGTAATACGGCTTAATACATCGCCATGACTGCTGGTATCAAAATACTTTAAAGGTAGGCGGCTGATCTTTTCCGATATCTCCCTTCTCAACTCATATGTTACCTTGACAGAGACGACGCTCATTAAAAGGCCCTGGAGGTAGGTACAGATAGCGGCTATGATATACAGGCAGATTAGGATCAATACCATTTTCCCTATATAATGGAAGTCTATACCGGCCCCCTGGACATGCGCGATCTTTGCCATGGCGCCTTCATAAAGCTTCGTGGTAACGTTTCCCATAAGCTTGGGGCCTATTATCATGAAGATAGTGCCCAATACGGAAAGGACCAACATGGAGAACATGGAATATTTATAGGGGCTCAGATACCTGATGAGCATCTTCACGGAAGATTTAAAGTCCCTAGCCTTTTCTCCTGTTATTCCCATACCCATAGGTCCGCCAGGCCTCCTTCCGAATGGGCCAGGCCCCATTGGCACCTTCTGCTGACCAGGGCTTTTCACAGGCAATTGCCCGAATTGTCCGTCGCTTCGACGAAGATCATCACGCTCGCCCATTATTGCAATTCCTCCATTGAAAGCTGGGACAATGCGAGTTCCTTATAAACCTCGCAATCCTTCATCAAGGTCTTGTGTCTGCCGATGCCCGCTACTCTGCCCTTATGAATCACCACGATTTGATCAGCGTTCATGACCGTACTTATCCTCTGGCCGATGATCATAACAGTCGAATTCCTGGTCTCTTCCTTTAAGGCCTTTCTTAATGCGGCGTCTGTCTTGAAATCCAAAGCCGAAAAGCTGTCGTCAAAGATATATATATCAGGCCTCTTGGCTAGTGTGCGGGCGATTGAAATCCTCTGTCTCTGCCCTCCTGACAGATTCATTCCACCCTGTGCAATCTCGGTCTTAAAACCATTTTCATCCATATTTATAAAGTCCATGGACTGCGATATATCTGCCGCCTTTCTGATATCTTCTTCAGAAGCGTCCTCACGGCCATATCTGATATTGCTTTCAAGATTTCCTGAAAAAAGCATGGACTTCTGGGGCACATAACCGATCTTTTCCCTGAGGTCATACTGGGTTACCTCACGTATATCCGCGCCGTCTATGAGTATCCTGCCTCCCGTAACATCATAGAAACGGGGTATAAGGTTAATAAGGGTCGATTTGCCGCTGCCTGTGCCTCCTACAAATGCTATGGTTTGTCCGGGTATTGCCGTAAATGAGATTTCACGGAGCACATAGTCGTCAGCCCCTGGATATTTAAAGGAGACATTTTGAAACTCTATATGGCCCCTGCTGTGAGGGTCGAATTTAACAGGTGTTTCTGGGTCCCTTATCGCAGCTTCTGTTTTTATAACCTCTGATATGCGCTGTGCTGAGACACCTGCGCGAGGCATCATCATGAAGGTAATGGATAATATCAAGAATGAAATGATTATATGCATAGTATACTGCATGAAGGCCATCATGCTTCCTACCTGCAGTGCACCGATGTCAATACGATGCGCGCCAAACCATAAAATCGCGAGCATTGCCCCGTTCATAATTAGCATCATCCCGGGCATCATTATCACCATAATGCTGTTGATAAACAAGGTTGTTCTTGTCAGGTCTTTATTTGCCGTATCGAATTTAAACTCCTGATATCTCTGCGAGTTGAAGGCACGAATTACCATAAGACCCGTGAGTATCTCGCGGGTCACAAGGTTTAGCCTGTCAACCAGTTTTTGTATTATCTTGAATCTTGGTATAGCCACATAAAATTCTATGGATATCATGATTATTATCATCACAACGCCTATAGCGATGATCCATAGCATCGAGACATCCTCACGAAGCACCATTATTATGGCTCCTGTTGCCATCAATGGCGAATAGAAGACCATGCGGAGCATCATTACCAGGAACATTTGTATCTGCTCTATGTCATTCGTTGTCCTCGTGATCAGAGAGGCAGTAGTGAACCTGTCGAATTCAATATTGGAAAAATGTTCAACCTTGCTGAAGATCCTCTGCCTGGTATCCCGCGCAAAACCTGAGGCAATACGCGCCGAAAAAAACCCAACTGTTATTGAACATGACGCTCCCAGAAGTGAAAAAAGCAGCATGAAGGCGCCCATGTATAGTATGTATCCTGTTTGAATCCTGGCTGTCTTAATACCGATGGCCTCATATTCGGAAACCAGATAACCGATAGCGGATTGATTTGTTATGCCCTTCTGGATTGACGAGGCTTTTTCCATGATATAACTTACCAAATTGTCCCTTTCTTCCTGAGATAATTGATCAAGATATGCAAAGGGATCAATCTCCTTAGGGATATCAACATCAATGTTGAATGATGAGATCCCGTTTCTTTCAATGGCAGACACAACCATCAAAGGTGCACTAAAAACCGTATCCAGCCTTTCCAACTCTGTTTCATCTTCTGTGTTAATAACGTAAAGTGGTTCATAGCTGAGATTCGGATATCTTTTTACATAGGTCTCATAATCAAACTTGGAGAGTCTTTTACTGTCGACGAGAAGATAGCATCTTTTAAAAAGCTCCATGTCAGTGTCATTCATAAAGAGCTCTATCTTTTTCATAGCACTCAGGCGGATTGCCTCCGGGAAGGTGTTTTTAATGCCTCTCTGCTGGATGCCCACATTAACAATCCTAGAAAGGTAATTAGGAAGTGAAAGGTCGGACATGGCCTGGATGAAGAGGAGGATAAATATCGCAAAGATGGTCCATCTGAAAGGCCTAAGAAATTTAATCAGATTAAACATAAATCGAATGCTCCAGGCTAATAATTGTAAGACCCTCTCCTGTACCGGATGAGGGCTGTCACGTGGCTGAATAATATGGTGTTTTCACAATTATTTGTCAATGTATTATCCAAGGTTTAATCCATGTAATGCCAATGTTATTCTTATAATAAAAAGATCTCAAAGATATAGACCTCAACATCATCGAGCCTTACTAATTTCATGCTTCAGGTATTTTTTAATATTATGTCCCTATTTATATGATATAATTGATAAAATATATTATCTGATATGTATAATAAACAAAGGTGATTTTAGAAGAAACGCACTGAATCTAATTATAGCCAAAGGAGCGAAGCTAAGTGATTCGGAAAAAGCGGTACTGGTGGGTTATCTGTCAAAAAGCTACGGCAAAAAAAAGATTAGAACTGTTCAATGGATTTACATTTTTTTCTTCAGCCGTCATTATTTATTTTATTCACCTAACCAATTGAATCCTTGAAACCCAGAACACTTTTTTTATTTGAATGGAAAAAAACCAGTCTCTCTTTCATCATATTATAACCCTTCTCCATCAAGGATTTCAGGTTTACTATGTCCGCTGTGTTATATTTTATCAGGAGATCAAGTGCAGTCTCATCGCCCCACTGGTATGCCTGCCAGAGCCTCACAGCATCATATCCGTCCACGCCCTCAATCTCCGGTTCGCGCGAGATGCCGAATCTCTTTTCAATATATTTAAGCCCTCCCCTGTATCCCAATCTCCTAAGAAGAAAACGCAGATCGATATGCGCAGGCGGTAATGAGATTCCCGGGAAGGACTGTCTTATAAATGGCAAGTCAAAGGAACTGCCGTTAAAGGTGATTACAATATCATAAGAGGCGATTGCCTGTTCAAACTCAGACATATTTCGGCCGTTGACATATGTATGGACGTCATAACCGTCATAGATACCAATGACTGTTATCTCATCAGCGCCGGGATACATACCGCTAGTCTCAATATCAAGGTATACAGCACGTTCCCTGAATCCGTTAAAGATCCTCCAGTGATCGCTCGTTGAAAGCCTGTCAGCAAAGAACGATATATTTGATCGGTTTTTAATGGAATCTTCAAGTTGTATGCGCACTAGAGGGTCTCGTCTTGTGCTTATAACAATCTCTTTGCTTGACAAAAAATCTTTCCAGGTGTGGATTCCTTTCCGCCATATAGTCTGCTCTGTCTTTGGCCCTATGCCCTGGATGTGAATGAATGTATTTTCAAGCATCTTGATTAATGTTTGAATACCCCGTCTTCATAGATAATAATGTCGTCACCGGAATGAAGATGGGCTATGATCTGTTTATTTTCCGTGTTTACAAGATCCCAGTGAAGTGCAGAATCATTGAAACCTAGACGGTTTTTAATGGTCTTGGTAAGTCTTGAAGGGTCGCCGTCAAACGTGTCCGAATATGACATACCTACGGCCAGGTGGCAGTTGCCGTATCTCCCTCCGTAGTTCTCATCGTAAAGTGTATTCGCCATAAACCTGTCTATCTTGGAAAACCGTTTATCCGTCAAGGAGAACTCCCCTACCCTGCGGCTGCCCTTATCCATGGAGATCTGCTTTATGGCAAAATCCTTTCCTTTTTTGGCGCTGACCCTTACTACCGAGCCCCTTTTAAATTCTAGCCTTATGCCCTCTACGTAATTGCCGTCCCGGAATGAGGGCTGGTTAGCATAATATACACCATTAGTCCCCCTCCAGTCAGGTGATATAAAGATCTCAAAACTCGGTATATTATGTCCCGAGATGCCGATCCATCTCCTCTTTTTACCGGGCGTGATCTTCAGGTCGATGTTATCTGAAACGACATGGTAATATTTCACGTCCATGCTGTTTATCCATTTCTTTATAGAGACGGCCTCCCTGTATACCCTTTCCCACTCACTTACAGGATCATTTTTGTCAAGATAGCACGCACTGATCACCTGCGAGACATATTCTTTAATGGATATCCCCGCCTTATCTGCAAGTTATGGATTCCGGCGCGTGAAGATATATGCTGCCGTTAAGGTTATTGTTAAGCTCTTTGTCTCCAGGCGCGTGGAATATGAGTTGTTTCTTATTGGCCTTCTCATAAAAATTTTTATCCATCTGAGGTGTAGTGGCTGCCCTGAGAATAGGATTCATCCTCATCTCCAGTATCTTCGCCTGAAGGATTTCGGCCAGCTTGACGGCTTCATGATCATACCTTATTATTATATTGTCGTTCTTCCTGAACCGCTCCGTCCTCGCCTTTTTTAGTCCCCATATAAGCACATCGGCGTATCTGTCCATCTGTATATCTTTAAGCATGATTTTATTACTCCTCCCATTTAAAGATATGCCCTTGTATCACTTTTTATGTCCCCAAGCAATGCATATATCATTCGCACTTAAATTGCTGTTTTAAAGTTGACAAAAGATATCCAGCAATCTTAACTCGTTCTAATAGTCGAGAAGGCTAATTTCTTTGTCTCATTATACGCAGAGATAATGCTCCTGGCCCATCGAAAGTCTTACCGAGGAGAGTACGTTCTGGGGAGGACATATTTCTCATTAATTGAGTAATCAGCGATTATCGGCTCAAATCCACGATTTATAATGCTTATACTCCTGCGACCAGTTACTGGGCCCGTTTAACCGGCGTTGTGTATAAGTATAATGTATGGATAAAATTATCTTCGTTTGAAACAACTTCCACTTTTCTGTCTGGAATGAATCCTTCCAGGTCGTAATTATGAAAAACCAGACGCGATCCGGGTTTGAGCGTTTCGAATTGCGGCAGGAGCCTCAGATTTATTTCGGGCAGGAGATATATCGGCAGGACATCCGCTTTACTGATATCTACGGTAAATATGTCCGCCTGGATGATCTGCACTAGGTCTACAACATTGTTTTTTTCTACGTTCCTCCTGGATGTTCTAACCATATCCGGATCTATGTCGTATCCTATCCCACGGCTGCCATACTTCTGCGCAGCCAGAATCAGTATCCGGGCATCGCCGCAGCCTAGGTCAATTACCAAGTCGTCTTTATTTACCCGTGCCATATGCAGCATTTCAGATACCACATCATAGGGCGTTCCGACATAAACGACATCGGGCGGCCGTATCCATTTGGGCTCTTCTATATGCTCTTCAGCAATCATAGGAGTCACGATAAAAACCAGTAATGCTATAGTAATAATCCATTGCCTGATGTATCGTATGTATTGATGCATAATGGTCCTTTATTGAATCAATGCAGTATTAAAAATTAACGAAAAATGGCCAGCGAAGGGAATCTCGCAATAATTCCTTTAATGGCAAAATCGCTCAAATTGCAGCCTTCCGTATAGACTATGCGAAGATTCGGCATGGATACGAAATATGAGAGATCATAGTCTTGAATACGACAATTTACTATATTCAGCTCATTGAGCAGGGCCATTCCTTTGAGCTCTCCAATACCCAACCCGGTAATTTGAGTATCTGCAAGCGCAAGGACCTCCAGTTTTTTAAAACGTGCAATTTGGGACATATCTTGATCTGTTATGGGATTTCCGCTTAGGTTCAGAACTTTAAGCGTATCGACGGTGCTGAGATGTTTGAGAAATTTTCCATCGATTTGTGTGCGTTGAAGCGATAGAGCCTCAAGCTTTTTCAGATTGGAGATCCATTCTAATTCCTCTCCCTCAAGGCTTATGTCGTGTATGTATAAACGTTTCAGTGCGGTGCATTTCCCCAGGTACTTCATCCCCTCCTGAGTGATGAAGCTGTTGCCGATCTCTAGCCATTCCAGTTTAGGCAGGTGTTGGAGAAGACGAATCGATTCGTCATTTAATTCGCCTCTCCTAGCCTCTATCCAGCGTATATCCTCTTTGGGATCCTTTTGAAGCGGAACATTTAATTCTGTAAGTTTTGTGACTATTCGAGTAATATCTTCGTAATGAATGTTCGATGCGAGATCGGCGCTTTGTTTTTTCGAAACGGCGGTACAGGAAAAGAGCATCGCAAGGACTGCCATCAGTAAATATCTTTTAAAATTCAAATTCATAAAAATCTCCTAGCCATGATGACTGACGATAAAAATAGTAACCTACCCCTTATAATAATAGATTGGAATTTGGCAGTAATACCAACAAATACAGAGCCCAAAATAAGGAGGCAGGTTATTATTAAAAGTATAACAATAATTGTACTTGATGTACATAAAAATTCCATTGACATTATGATAGCCAAAACAAGCTGCAATCAAGAATTTATGAAAAGTTTACAATCCTGAAAAGGGAGATGAGCGTAAATAATTAAATAGATAGCTATGCACTGATAAAAAAATATGTTTGCCTTAAAAGATTTTCACTGATTCTCTTGAAAAATTACTGTCTTTCTGAAATTATTTGCGTAAGCTATAATATTTTATCTTTATGAATAAAAATTAGTGCGATCTTTATTGAAAACAGGGGATAATCGACTGACTTTTTGAAAACATCCTATTGATATTCCTATCAATCTAGGAGAGGTGGAATTGTTGGTTGCCTTGGCTTTGAAGAATTATTGAATACATTTAGAGATCTGGAGGTGCATAAAAATGGAAAAAACAGCTGAAGAACTCGGTAAAGAGAGAGTAAAAAGAGTAAAGGACGCCATTGAGCTGAGAGTGCCCGACAGAGTACCCTTAATTCCATGTTTTGAATTTTTTGCAGCTTACTATGCAGGTATTACCTGTCAAGAAGCCATGTATGACTATGAAAAGGCATATCAAGCCTATAAAAAAACTATCATTGATTTTGAGCCGGACATGTATCCAGG
>SMTZ1_10033840_pt1 | contig 12719 bp, 12 predicted proteins | sample DeeMarSWOR136_30_FD_25667 | JGI IMG/M metagenome (IMG submission 25667) | reverse complement strand
TCTCTGGATATGATGGAAGTGGATTCCCTGGGCCTGGACGATGTGGACAGAAAGATCCTGATGACCATCATCGAAAACTACAGCGGCGGCCCGGTGGGAATCAACACCATTGCCGCGGCTATCGACGAAGAAAAAGATACCATCGAGTCCATTTACGAGCCGTTCCTGATGCGCATCGGGTTTCTGGAACGAACAACGCGCGGCCGAAAGGTCACCCAGAAAGCCTACAAACATCTGGGCTTCACTTCTTCGGGCTCTTCTCACCAGGGAAAACTCTTTAAAGACTGATTCGGAGTCAAGCCTCCAAAACTTCAAAAACTTTTCGATTTGTTATATGAATAACGAGAGTCAATACAGCAGAAACTCATATAGACGCATTAAATAATAAGACATTGTAGATGAAATGAAGCAGTTCCACACAGAATCAAGCAGAGAAAGAGATTTCCACGTCCTCAGGGCTCGCAATGACAATGGTAAAACAATTATTGAGTTTTAATAATTTTTCTGGCTGAGTCTTAACCTGCTCAGCTATTGTGATGAATTACTGAAATTATGGAAGGCTGACCCCAATGCTGGTATCGGATTTTGATTATGAGCTTCCGCAGGAGCTGATCGCCCAAAGGCCGCTTCCTGAGAGAGCACAATCCCGGATGATGGTCCTCCACAGGGAGACCGGGGAGATCGTCCATTCCCATTTCAAGGAATTCCCTGCCTATCTCAAAAAGGATGATGTCCTGGTCATCAACACCACCAGGGTCATACCGGCCAGGGTTTACGGAAAGAAGCAGGGAAAAGACATTGAGTTTCTTTTCCTCGAGGAAGTGGAAAAGGGGACGTGGGAAGTCATCTGCCGGCCGGCCAAAAAGGTCAGGGCGGGCGATACCATCTTCTTTTCTGAGGGATTTAAGGGAAAAGTCACCGGCGTCGCTTCCGAAGGCAGGAGAAGGCTCCGGTTCACCTCTGAAAGCATCCTGGGCGAGCTGAAAAAAATCGGCTATGCTCCACTCCCTCCTTACATCAAGCGCAAAACAAAGGAAGAGAGCTTGAGGTCGATAGATATCACCAGATACCAGACCGTTTTCGCCAAGAAAGAAGGCGCCATCGCCGCTCCCACTGCCGGCCTTCACTTCACTCCCGGCATCATCAAAGAGATCAGAACCAGAGGAGTCACAATTGCCGAAATAACTTTAACTGTCGGGCTGGCCACCTTTCAGCCGGTCCGGGTGAAAAAAGTCGAAGACCATCAAATGCTCGAAGAAAATTTCACCATCAACCCTTCGGCCTCACGGATAATCAATAAAGCCCTAAAAGAATCAAGACCGGTCACAGCAGTGGGAACGACCTCGGTACGCGCTTTGGAAAGCGCATTTGAGGAGGGAAAAATCAAGCCTGGAACGACGAGAACCAATCTTTTCATCTACCCCGGCTACCGGTTCAAAGCCGTGGACAGGCTTCTCACCAACTTCCATCTTCCCCAGTCAACCCTGCTGATGATGGTCTCCGCTTTTGCCGGTCTGGATTTCACCAAAAAAGCCTACAAGGAGGCCGTCCGCAAGAAATACAGGTTCTACAGCTACGGCGACTGCATGCTCATTATTTGATCAACCGGTTATATCCAAACCTCGTCTTTTGCCGTTAAATCGCCTCCCGCATCGCCAGTGTTAACCGTACCTGCAGGCTCGATAAGCATAATTTGACATTCCTTCTCGGCGAAGGGTTTGTGCTCTACCCCCTTGGGCACAACAAACATCTCTCCAGTTTTCAGGTTAACTTTACCGTCACGGAAATCGATCCTCATCTCTCCGTCCAGGACGATGAAAGCCTCATCCGTATCAGAGTGCTCATGCCAGATAAAGCTGCCCTGGAATTTTCGGCGAGAAATGCTCTGAAAACTTAGAAAATTTTTCTTTAAAGTTTATCGCTGAGTACTTCATCCAATCCTCCCTATTTCCCCCTCTCAACAACAGAGATCATAGGCTCAAGGCCGCATAGTGAATTTCAACAAGCCGCTCTGACAAGCCAGGAACAGTCACTGCTTTCTTTTTCTCAGCTTTTCTGTCTCTTCAGAATTCACCTCAAAAGTCTTCGGGTCGATAACAACGCCGTAATCATCCTTTGCTCTCTTGAGGCTGATAATCCCGTTTTTCACTTCCTGGGCCACCCGAGCAGGATCTCTGAGATAGGGATTGCCGTAACCCCCTCCACCTCCGGCCTGCTGGAAGAGAACTGTCCCTGAAGGCACATTCTCGACTAAATCCTTGCTCGTGGTTTTATAGACTTTGCCATCCGGATAGTGAAGCTCTATCTTGTTCAAGGTGGCTCCCTTGCCACCGAAAAGCCCGAACGGAGGCTCTACATCCCCATCCCCGAAAGTGACGACCTTGGTGTTCTCGCCTCCTATCCTGAACCGGGTCTCAACCCCAAGTCCGCCTCTCCACCGGCCGGCTCCCGCAGAGTCAGGCCAAAATTCATGGTTCAACAATAGATGCGGAGTCTGCTGCTCGAACATCTCATAATCCTGGTCGAGGACTCCTCCGGAAGCGTCGATCATGCCGATGTGGTCATAGCCGTCCACTCCAAGGGTAGCTCCAGAGCCGCCCTTCAGTCCCATAAACCCGATATCCACATAATTATCTTTTTTCCGGGTGTCATAGCCGCTGGTGAGATAACACAAAAGCTGGTTCCATGCCGCGGTCACCCTTTTGGGGATGGCCCCGGACAGAGCCCGGATTATGGCATCGGCATTCGGAGGGCAGAGGTGGTTGCCAAAGGTGGTGGCAGCCGGGTATCTGGCATTCAAGATCGTCCCTTCTGGAATGTTGATCTTCACCGGCCTGACCATCCCGTCGTTATGAGGTATATCCGGATTGACCATCTGGAGAAAGGTCAAGAGGGTGGCACTCGCCGATGAGGTATAGGTGCCGTTGACAAAACCATCGGTCTGGGGGTCCGTATCCGAATAATCGAAATCGATTTCCCCATCTTTTACCGTTATCTTCACTCTTATTTTGTATTTTGAGCCGGGGGTTCTTCCGTCATAATATACGGTCGACTCACCTTGGTAGACTCCATTGGGCGAAAAGGTATTCCTTGTGCGATTCAAAAACATCGAGTCCGTATTTCTCGATCAATTTCAAGATTCCCCGCTCTCCCACGACACAGGAGCCTATTTGAGCTCTCATATCCGCAGCAACGATTTCAAAACGGATATTGGCAAAGATGAGGTCCCAGACATCCTTTCTCAATTTACCCCGCTCATAGACCTTGACCGGCGGTATCCGGAGTGTCTCCTGGAATACTTCGGTGGCCTTGGGGTTGTATCCTCCGGGAACTGCGCCTCCGATATCGGCCTGGTGCCCCTTCGCCGCAGCCCAGGCTATGAGCTTATCCTGGTAAAATATCGGCTTATAAACAGCCACATCGTTGTTCTGATTGCCCATGGAGAAGACATCGTTGTGGAATATGACATCCCCTGGATAGATCTCTTCCCCGAAATACTTGACTATGTATTCGCAGACAGGCCCGAGGGAAAAAGAAAGGATGGGCAGGTTCTCCGTCTGTTCGAGCATCTTCCCTTTTCCGTCATAAAGCCCGGTCACGAAATCCTTGGCCTCACAGAGGATGGGCGACCGGGTGGTTTTGGTCAGGGTGATGCTCATCTCTTCGGTTATGGATTTGAACCTCCTCTGCAACACGGAAACCAGTATCTTGTCTATCTTCATCGCCTCAGCCCAGACCCACTTTCTTTTTGATTTCTTCCTCCTTCTCTTTGAGATACATCGTGTAGCTTCCAAACTGATCGCAAAGCACATTATATTCGGGGGTGACGAAAGTCGTCGTGTTGACCTGCTCGATGATTGCCGGCCCCCTGATTTTATTTCCGTAGCTCAGTTTGTGCCCGTCATACACAGGGACCTCATCAAAGGCTTTCTTCTGCGGTAAATAGACTTTTCTCTTCTTTTTGAAAGCTTCTGAAGGATCCTCCTGGTCAAAATCTTCCTCTCTGAATTTTGGCTTGGCGGTTTTCCCGATGCTCGAAAGCCTCAAATTGATCAGCTCGATCAGTGTCCCCTCTGCCTCCAATGAGTATCCGTACAGCCGGTTGTGCTCGGGATGAAACTTAGCGGCCATGGACTCGAAATCTCCTCTATCCAGCTCTTCCCGTGTGATCTCCACATTCACCTCGTGGTACTGCTTGACATACCTCAAATCCAGGGAATAGATATGCTGGATGGAGTCCTGCGGGATGTTTTCAGACCTGAGGAGCGCTGTCGCTTCCTTTTCCATCTCCCGAAATAAGGACCTGAATCTCTTCGCATCCACTCTGTCCAGGAATGCGGAATAGGTCCTCACGAAGTTGTGCTTCAGATCAGACATCAGCATGCCAGCCGCGCAGAAAATGGACGATTCTTTAGGAACAATCATGACCGGAATCTCCAGTTCCAGGGCGATCATACAGGCATGAACCGGGCCTGCTCCGCCGGCCACGACCAGAGGAAATTCTCTCGGGTCATGCCCGCGTTTGACGCTGACCTCCCTCACTCCAGAGGCCATGTTGACGTTTATCACCCGGTACATTCCCGCAGCGGCTTCGATCACATCGATGCCCAGCGGGTCAGCGATTTTTTCCTTTATGGTTTTTGCGGCCCGGTCGGAGTTCAGCGGGATCTTCCCTCCGGCAAAAAAATATTTATCCAGATAGCCGAGTATGAGGTCCGCGTCTGTGCAGGTCGGCAATTCACCTCCCTGGTCATAACAGGCAGGTCCCGGCTTTGACCCGGCGCTCTGGGGTCCCATCCGCAAAAGACCGCCTTCATCGACCCAGCCGATACTCCCGCCGCCGGCTCCGATGGTCACGATTCCCAGCATCGGCAGAGCCAGTCTCAGCCGGTTGATCTCTCCCTCTGTGGTGACCAGGGGCGTTCTATCCTTGATCAAAGCCGCATCAAAGCTTGTTCCTCCCATATCAATGGTCAGGCAATCATCATATCCTTGAACAGAGGTGTATTCGATCCCAGCCACCGGCCCGGCCGCAGGGCCTGAGAGAAGGGTGGCGGCCGCCTTGTCCATGGCGACCTGCGGTGAGACGACTCCTCCGTTGGACTGCATGATGAGGAGGACTCCTTCAAAACCGGCAGCCTTCAATTTTTCAAGAAGACTTGTGAGATACCTTTTCAATAGACATAGGAATTCAAGACGGTTGTCGAAATCCGGTCATAGAACCGGATGCTGGGCAAGAATTCCGATGACACTGTCAGATAAGGGTCAGGAAGTCTCTCCGCTATAATTTTAGCGGCGATGGATTCATGCCTATCATCGGCAAAAGAATTCATGAAACAGATGGCAATGGCTTCAACGCCTTCTTTTTTGAACAGCTTGACCGCATCCAGGACATCGGACTTCTGGAGGGCAGTGATTGTGTCTCCCTTATAATCCAGACGCTCCTCCACCGGAAACCTCAGGTATCTCGGAACCAGTGGCTCCACGTTGGTATACCTGTTATTGTATTGTTCTTCCCTGATGCCTCTTCTCATTTCCAGAGCATCCCTTAAGCCTTTGGTGGTCAAAAGCCCTGTCTTGGCTCCCCGAAGGGTCAGGACCGCGTTGGTGGTGACCGTGGTGCCATGGACGATGGTCCGGACATCCTTGATGAAGTTCTCCAGGGAAGTGTTTTTGGCCTGGGCCATTTCCGAAAGACCGTTCATCAACCCGATGGATGGATCATCAGGAGTCGATAAGACCTTGTAGATCTCCGAGTCTCCGTCCTCAGAGGTCAGCAAAAAATCGGTGAACGTTCCCCCGACATCTATTCCTATTCTGTAAGCCATCGTCATAAAAAAGCTAACCTTTCTAAATTAGTACTTATCCAACAAATGTTTCTCCATTGTCATTCCGATCCCAAAGGACGCGACAATCTGATCCTAGTGTCATTGCGAGCGAAGCGCGGCAATCCCCCGAGAAAAAATGATTTTTTTTATGAGATTGCTTCATTTCATTCGCAATGACATTTTATCTAAATCGAATATAACATTTTGTCTAATTCTAACGTGAAATTTTATCTGACTCGAATGTGATAGAAAAATTTTCATTATATACGCAGTTTTTTTACAGCCCGATCGGCTCTCTGAACTCGCCGAAAACCTCTTTGAAAATTCTGGTTATCTCGCCCAGGGTGGCGTAGCTTTTCACGGCTTTCAAAACAGGGTGCATCACATTTTCCTTGGATTGAGCCGCTTTTTTGAGTCCGGCCAAGGCCTGTCGGACCTCATTCTCATTTCTCTGCGCTTTTATTTTTTTAAGCTTTTTCCGTTGTTCTTCCGCCACTTCAGGGTTGAACGGATGATACTCCACCTCAGTTTTTTCTTCCTTCATCACGTACTTATTCACCCCTATTTTCGTGACTTCTCCGGATTGAATCTTTCTCTCGCGGATATAAGCCTGCCGGCTGACCTCTCCCTGAATATATCCGGATTCTATCCCTTTGACCATGCCGCCCTGATTTTCCACCTTTTCCATGCACTCCTCGATCTTTTTTTCCATTTCGTCGGTCAACCACTCGATATAGTAAGAGCCGCCAACCGGGTCGACCGTATCCCGGAGCCCCATCTCGTCGGCCAGAATCTGCATCGTCCTCAAACTGATAAGCGCGGCTTTCTTGGAGGGGATGGTGTAGGCTTCATCGTAAGAACAGAGGGCCATGGTCTGGGTTCCTGATAAAGCGGATATAAGCGCGTAATAGGCACCGCGCACGATGTTATTTTCAGGCTGTTGAACCGTCAAGCCCCCGCCTCCTCCGCCAGCTATCATCCTGAGTGTCATTGACCGGGGATTTTGGGCATTGAAACGCTCCTTTACGATCTTGGCCCAGAGCCTTCTTCCGGCTCTGAATTTGGCCACCTGCTCCCATAAATTGCCGTAGATGTCGAAGTTAAAGGCGATCCTTCCGGCAAAATCATCGATCCCCAGTCCGCGCTTGAGCACTTCCTGGATATAGGTAATGGCGATCTCAAAGGCATAGGCCATCTCCTGGACCGGAGTCGCCCCCGACTCCCGGATATGATAGCCGCAGACACTGAAGGGGTTGAATTTGGGCACATTCTGAGAGCAGAATTCGACCACATCGCCTATCAGCCGGATGGAAGGCTCGACTGGAAAGATCCAGGTTCCTCTCCCGATATACTCTTTGAGAATATCATTTTGCGTGGTTCCCCTCACCTGATCCCAGGGAATGCCTTGCTTCTCAGCGACGGCCAGATACATGGCCAGCATCACTGAAGCCACAGGGTTGATGGTCAGCGAAGTGCTGATTTTCTCGATCGGGATATCCGCAAAAGCTTCTTCCAGGTCCTGGAGAGTATCGATAGCCATCCCAACTCTGCCCACCTCTTCCTCAGCCAGCGGGTCGTCAGAATCAAGACCTAACTGCGTCGGCAGGTCAAAAGCCACGTTGAGCGCAGTCTGCCCCTGCTCCAGAAGCCATTTAAACCTCTGGTTCGTCTCCTTGGCTGTCCCGAAGCCCGAATACTGACGCATGGTCCAGGGCCGCTGGCAATACATCAGGGGATGGATTCCCCTTGTGAACGGATATTCGCCCGGCTGCCCGATCTTTTTCTCGAAGTCCAGGTCCTGGATGTCTTCCGGTCCGTAGACAGGCTTGACTTTGATCCCGGATTCGAGGATAACCTCTTTAGGCTCTTCTGGTTTAGGTTTTTTCACTTTTTCAGACCAGCCTTTTTCCTGATAAACTCGACTATGTCGTCCAGTCTGGCCCCAACCGGGAAAACCTCTGTTACGCCGTAGCTCTTAAGGGCCTCGATGTCCCTCTGGGGAATATTTCCGCCAACCAGGACAAGTTTATCCGTAACGCCCATCTCCTTCAACCTATCCATCAACTTCTTGCTTAGAGGAAGATGAGCGCCGGAATAGATGGACAGCCCGATCACATCCGCATCTTCGTCGACAGCGGTATTCACAATCTCCTCGATCGTCCGGTGAAGTCCAGTATAGATGACTTCCATCCCCGCGTCTTTGAGAGCATGAGCGACCACTTTGGCGCCCGTATCATGACCGTCAAGCCCGGGTTTGGCTATAACGACCCTTATTCTTTTTTCGCCCGAAGAATTCTTTTTCTTCATGATCCAAACGCGCTGAGCCGCTCCTCTGAGGTAATAATCTGGTGCGGCTCAATACTTGCCGTCGATGATCTCGGTCAGAATACCGTGCGTGGCGACGGGATGAATAAAGGCAAAGTTTCTTTTATACTCGGCAAACCACCTGGGTTTTTGATCGATCAGCTTGACCTTGTTTTTCTTCAATACCTCCAGGGATTTCTCGCAGTTATCCACATTATAGCTGATGAGCATAACGCCTTCACCGGATCTTCTGATGAATTTGGCCACTTCCCCGGTCCCATCGAGGTCTTCCATGATCTCGATGGCTGTCGGGCCGACCATAAAGCCGGTCACCCGGATTTTCTCCGGCTCATCCACGTAGCGGTAGGCCACTTCCCAGCCAAAGGCATCGATATAGTCTTTCTCCGCCTTTTTGACATCATTGACCGCAATACAAATATGATCAACATAATTGACCTTTAATTGTTCAGCCACTTCCTAACCTCCTTTTTCACAAATCCTATATCCTGGATAAAAAAGGCGTGTTCCCGGTCTCGGCTGAGCCAGGGTGGAGCTTGAAAATGATGGCACCCTCTACCGGGCAAGCCTCGAAACATTCCCCGCACTGCTGGCAGAGGTCAAGGACGATCGCTGCCTTGCCTTTATGGAACCCGATGATGTCGGGAGGACAAGCTCTGGCGCAGGCGCCGCATCCGTTGCAGCGAAAAGCATCAATCCAGGGATACAAACCCTTATGACTCGAACCGGAGTGAGGGTAAACACTCATTTTTGTGCCCGGTATAAGAGGGCGAGCACTCGAAATTTTTGACAGTATCATGGATATCTCCTTAATTATTCTAGAATCTCATTCCCAGGCGGTAACCATCCTGGATGGCGTCGATACCCCGCCTCACCCAGACACAGTCACCGATCATGGCTGTATCGCCTTTGAACGAGCCGTAGCCCAGTTCCGCATTAGGGACAAGTCGGGCTAAGATGATTGTGTCGGCAGGTACGATCTGGCCTTTAAACTGCTGCTTTTCTTTTGTTTTCCTGTCGACGATCGTCCAGTCTGCCTTCACACCCTTATCGGTGATCTCCTTGACCTGTCCGTTGGTCAACTGCTGAACCTTAGCCTGCTTTAGCCTGAGCCTGTAGCGCCAGATGTAAGACGGATTGATATCCCAGCCAAAACGCGGGGCAGGGTCGATCATGGCCAGGTTCGGGTCCTTCACCCCTTTCTTCTCCAGCTTATCAATCACAAAAAGCATAACCACATTCTTGCCCAGTTTCGCTTTTCCGGTAAACACATCAAACATGCTGACCACATGAGGTTTGTCCACACCGGGAATATCAGGGGTCTCGGGCACAGCTCCGATGGCAATGACCAGCGAATCCGGACGTTCCTTTTCCAGAAGTTCCTTGGTCACTGGGGAATTGAGGACGAATTTGACTCCGAATTTATCGCACTGGGCTTTCATATGATTCACCCATCTCATGAACTCCTGGTCATCCCAGTATTTATCGGAATTTTCCCCCCAGGGATTCCGCGAAGCATAGTACCATTGCCCGCCAATATGACCGGTCTTTTCGTAGACGGTCACCTCGTGACCCTTTTCTGCGGCGATGCGCGCTGCCTGAAGGCCGGCAATGCCCGCGCCGGCGATGGCAATTTTTCTCTTCTCTTCCGCTTTAGGAAAACCATGATAGCCCCATTCCCGCTCGCCTTCATGGCCGCAGGAGGGACGAACCGTGCAGGTCACGGGAGCATCACGGAAAAGCCTGGCCAGACAAACCTGACAGGCTATGCAGGGAGTGATATCCTCCTGCCGGTCCCACATGATCTTATTGGGTAGAGCCGGGTCCGCGATCATGGGCCGGCACATCTCCCAGATGTCCAGCTTGCCGCTGGCGATAGCCTTATCAGGGATCTCGGGGACAAAAAGCCGGTAAGCCATGCTGACCGGTACCTTGACCGCCTTCTTGGTCCGCTCGGCGATATAGAGCCATTTGCCCATCGGAATATCCCTGGAGATGACCGAGCCCAATGATTCCTGCCAGCCGACCGTGACACTGATGTAGTCAGATCCGGCCGCCTCGGCTATTTTTATCGACTCCAGGCTCTCCTCTTCTGTGTTCCCTTCCACATCGTCCAGCATCTCCCAAGCACAGAGACGAATGCCGATCGCGATATCAGGGCCGACTTCTTGGCGAATCCCCTCTATAATCTTTCTCATGAATGTGCACCGGCCCTGGATGTCACCGCCGTACTCGTCACTGCGCCAGTTGGTGAACTTGGAGAGAAAGTTGGATATGAGATAGCCCACAATGCCGGAGATCTCGATGATATCGTACCCGGCCTCCACAGCCCTCCGGGCGCCGTCAATATGTTCTTGAATGCATTCTTCAACCTCGGGGATGCTCATCTTCCTCTGGGGACGGAAACGGCGCAGCCTCTGCTGTATCGCGGAAGGCCCCACCGTATAGGGGAGGTTTATCCCGCCGACCCGGCCGCAGTGCATCAACTGAAGACAGGCCAGAGCGTCTCCGCTGTGAATGATATCCGCCATCTTTTTCAGGCCAGGGATGAACTTGTCATCCCAGATCCCCATCATGCCCACATACCCCTGCCCCTCGCCTCTCGGGTCAGTGTAAGCGCCCTGAGTGGTCACGATCCCCGAGCCGCCCCGGGCATGCGCCTCAATGTAGGCCAGCTCTTTCTGGGTAACAAAACCATCGCTGGTGTTGTAGTTTGTCTCGGTCGAGGCGTACTTGATCCGGTTTTTCGCCCACAACTTCCCTATCTGAATCGGACAAAAAATATGGGGGTATTTCTTGACTCCAGGTAACATATCCTCCTCCTTCCGAAGAACTCGTCAAATCACACGCTACTCCTTCCTTCATCTGTCCCTCTCTGCGCAGTCTGACTCCATCATGGTATGTAGGAAAGATTATCTGAAAAAATGTGAATTTTCAAGGAAATGTCGGATATCTCATTCAGTTCCATCCTGACGGGAGCATAACAACTGGAATGGGAAGATAGCGTTAACCTTCCTGATTAAAACAAACCTCCAGTCTTAAAGCAGCTTTCCTGAGCTGCTTATCTTCAGTCCACAACGGAATTCCAGAAAGGAGAGAAGAGGTTAAGTTGCAATTTTTCTCAAAATAAGATATTCAATCAGGTGATTATCAGGCAGTTTGTAGCGGAGGTCGTTTTGCAGAAAACACACTTGATTTTGGGGATTTTCAGTTTCTTTATTGCCGCTATAATATTTGTGTTCGGGGACGGACTGCGCAGGTGGTACAGCGGGATATTTTTTGTAATCTTGGGCGTTGTGTTAATCGGAAACGCAAAACGCCTTGGTAGGAAGTAAGGAATCATTTCTTCGAATTTAAATTTTCTAGAATGGGAAACAGTGTACAATTTCCCACTGAATCATGGGAGATATTCAGTAATAACACAAAATATTCAACAATGAGTCAGTAGCTATTCAAGGAGCAGCAATAATGAGACCGCAGGTCGTGCTGAGTGTGGAACAGGCCCTGACAATGACCTACGCCACGCTGCGCTTCGTTCATCTGGGCTGGCGCGTCATCAAGATCGAGCCTACGCCTGTAGAGGGGCGAAAATCCAGAGGCGATCCCAACCGTTATATCGGCCGGCCCGTTGCTGGCAAGGACCGCCACAGCTATTTCGTGGCTCCCAATGTGGGCAAGGAAGCCATGGCCATCGACTTGAAACAAAAAGAGGGACAGGCGCTTCTCAAACGGCTCATCCAGGAGCTTCGAGCGGATGTGTTCTGCACCAATACCCTTCCAGCCCGCCACAAGCCGCTCGGCATCGATTACCAGACCTTAAGCCAGGTGAAAAAAGACCTTATCTGGTGCTGCATATCGGCTATGGGGCTTGCCCATCCCGATGTCCCTGGATATGACCCGGTCATGCAGGCGCTGTGCGGATACATGGACCTCACCGGGCACCCTGACGGCCCGCCCCTGCAGTGCGGCCCGCCTCTGGTGGACCTTAAAGCCGGAGACGAAGCTTTTATCCAGATCATCCTGGCTTTGATAGAGCACAATGAAACCGGCAGAGGAAAACAGATCGACATATCCATGGCCCAGGCCGCTGTTTCCTGGCTGCAGACCTTCCTGCCCATGCTGGATATGGGCAGCCCGCCTGCCGAGCTTAAACGGTCGGGCAATGAGCACCGCCAGTTCATCCCGGTCAATGCCTACAAAACAAAGGACGGTTTCGTTTATATGGCGATCGGCAGTCCATCACCCGGAAACATTCCTCCGCCGAGGTTTCGAAAGTGCTGGCCGGGGCAGCCATACCCCACTCGCCGATCACTCCCATAGAAGAAGTTCCTAAACTGCCCTTTGTTGCCTCTAACTCGCTTAAAACCACGACGCCGGATGGCCGTACTGTCCGCCTTCCGCCGCCAGCAATGGCTACAGACAACCTCAAACAAATCAACGGAGAACTTCCTTTCGCCCCGGCCTACGGCGAACACACGGATAAAATCCTAGCTGAAGCCGGCTTATCTCCCTCTGAAATCGACTCACTCCGAAAGCGAAGAATCGTCGCATGAGACGCTTTGAATACTA
>SMTZ1_10010383_pt1 | contig 12721 bp, 12 predicted proteins | sample DeeMarSWOR136_30_FD_25667 | JGI IMG/M metagenome (IMG submission 25667) | reverse complement strand
AGCTAAACGCTTCTTAACAACCATAGGATTAATTGACCCGTTTGCCATCTGTTCCTTGAACTCGGCAATTTCTTCATCCGGTACGTCGGTCACCAGCTCAAGATAATCAATTATGAGACTGTCAGGAATCGACATGGCCTTACCGTAAATCTCATTTGCTGGCTCATCAACACCTATATAATTACCCAGACTCTTGCTCATCTTCTGGTTGCCATAAGTGCCTATAAGAAGAGGAACAAGAAACACCTGCTGTGGTTGCTGTCCCATCATCTGCTGCAGTTCTCTACCCACAAGGCAATTGAATTTCTGGTCGGTGCCACCGAATTCAACGTCAGCTTCTATGGCCACTGAATCATAAGCCTGGAGTAAAGGATAAAGCAGTTCGGTAATAGCAATGGGCTGACCAGAGCTATACCGATTTCCAAAGTCCTCCCTAGCCAGAAACTGGGCAACGGTGAACTTGCTGGTTAGTTTGATAACATCCTCAAGTCCGAACTTACCAAACCACTCACTCTGCCACCTCACCTCTGTCTTTTCTTTGTCAACCACTTTGAAGAATTGCTTCATATATGTTTCAGCATTAGCCCGCACTTCATCAGCAGAGAGCATGGGACGAGCAGCTGTTACACCGCTGGGATCGCCGATCTGTGCCGTCCAGTCACCGACTATAAGGATAACACGATGCCCCAGCTGCTGAAGTTGATGCAGCTTCCTCAAGCCAACTACGTGTCCCAGATGTATATCCGGGCAACTAGGGTCGAAACCCTGTTTCAACCTCAGTGATTTCCCTGACCCGAGTAACTTCAGTAGCTCAGACTCGACTATAGTCTCAGCTACTGCCCGTTTTAACAGCCATTTAAGGTCAGGAGCGGCCATATCGCTAAATAAAACCCCAGATTATTGCATCCGTTCGCTTAGAATCTGCCTAGCCTGTTCTACATCCCTACCGATTTGAGACTTTAGCTCTTCCGCAGTATCAAAGCGCTTTTCATCTCTCAGCTTATCTACCAAGTCAATCGTGAGCCTCTGCCCGAGTAAGTCCCCTTCGTAATCAATGAGACAGGTTTCCACCAAGCGCTTACCACCCCCAAAGGTAGGACGAACACCTATGTTGGTTACCGAAGGCACGAGCTCACGGCCAACACGGGCGATGGTAGCATAAACTCCGTCACTGGGCAATGCCTGCTCCGGTTTTAAATCCAGGTTTGCAGTAGGAAACCCGATGGTTCTGCCTCGCCTGCCACCACTCACAACCTGACCATTAAGACTGAAAGGTCGTCCAAATAGCTTCTCCACATTTTTCATGTCTCCTTGAGCCAAAGCCTGACGAATAGCACTACTGCTTACCACCTCGCCATCAACAACCACCGGTGGTATGACTTCGACACTGAAGTCCATTTCCTGTCCCAGAGATCGGAGTTTCTCGGCATCACCTTCCCTGTCTCTACCCAGGGCAAAATCAGGACCAATTATCAAGCCACGCATTTTAAGATTATCCTTAAGCAGTTGAACAAATCTTCGAGCAGAGAGCCGAGATAGTTCAGAATTGAAGGGTAAGACAACAATCACATCTATCCCCAGACCATGAAGCAAATTGGTTCTAGTTTCCAAATCACTTAGCCAGAGCAATTTATTATTCGAGGACAACACCGCCTTTGGGTGAGATTTAAAAGTGACTACACCGCTGAGCCAGTTTTTCCTCCTGGCTTCATCTCGCAAATGAGTTAGCAAGCGTTGATGTCCGAGGTGAATCCCATCGAAGACACCGATGGTTAACAGAGTCTCCTTTTGCGGCCTTACTTTGGCTAGATCTTTTTCAATCTGCACGACTGATTTCTCCAATCAGCTGCCGAACTAAAAACTAGGATTCCACCTTGATAGAAGGATTAGCCGGGCACCTCCCTATGGCCTCAGCCACAGACTTTAGCTGAGACATGAGTTGATAGAAATTAGCAAAGGTGAGCGACTGAGCACCATCTTTAAGCGCCATATCTGGATTAGGATGTACCTCGACCATTATACCGTCAGCCCCAGCAGCTACCGCAGCTAAAGCCATGGGAATTACCAAATACCACTTGCCAGTGCCATGGCTCGGGTCTGCAATAATCGGCAAATGACTAACTTTCTCAATAATCGGGATAGCGCTTATATCCATAGTATTCCGGGTGTAGGTCTCAAAGGTTCTAATACCTCGTTCGCAAAGCATAAGCTGCTCATTGCCCTGGGACATGATATATTCAGCAGCCAACAACCACTCCTGGATAGTAGCTGATAGCCCTCTCTTCAGCATTACAGGCTTACCCGTTTTGCCGACTTCCTCAAGTAGATTAAAATTTTGCATATTACGAGCGCCTACCTGGAGAATATCAGCATACCTTGTCACTAGTTCGACTTCAATGGGTGACATGACTTCAGTTATAACCAGTAATCCAACCTCTTTCTTAACTCGAGCCAAAAGCTCAAGGCCAGCCTCACCCAGACCGCGGAACTGATAAGGTGAGGTGCTTGGCTTAAAAGCACCACCGCGCAAAATGGTTGCCCCAGCCGCTTTCACAGCTCTGGCTGTTTCTAAAAGCTGCTTCTCACTTTCCACAGCACATGGCCCAGCCATAACCACTATTTCCTTGCCACCAATAGTAATTCCACCAACCTTAATTGTAGTGTCTAATGGATGAAACTCACGGCTGCTAAGTTTATATGGCTTGCTAACCCGGATAACTTCATCGACACCGGGAAGCATTTCCAGCATGTCCTCAAGCTCAGGGAAAATTTGTCCTACCACCCCGATGACAGATCGTTCCACGCCTTGGGACACGTGTGTCTTCAAGCCAGCAGATTCAATCCGCTTAACCACGCCAGCGATTTCCTTATCGCTTGAGTCTACTTTCATGACCACTATCATTTTCCGACCTCACCATGCCAGATTCTCTCACCCTCATCTCTAAGTGCCACCGCATCCCCCAAATAAACGTGTATTATGTCCTCATTTCTCTTATCGGTGTTGAACAAAACCAGAATTCTCAAACAGCTGGGCAAGCTTCCAGGTACATTCATTTCATGACCGCAAAGTAGAGGAACTTGCGTCCAGCCTAACTCCCGGGCACCTGCTGCCGGAAATGCGGCACTAAGGTCAGGTGTCGTGGTAAACAAAATACAAGCTATATCGCTGATTTCTACTTCATTAGCTTCTACTAACTTCTGAAGCAATACTTTACTAGCAGCTACTATAGCCTCTTTGGTGTTTTCCGATACAGTAATAGCACCTCTTATACCCCGGCACCACAAATTGTTTTTCTTCCTGCCTTCAATTTTATCTTAATAGCCTACTCTATTCAGCCCTTTATAGTCAAGAATTTCTTGCTTTAAAGCCAACAAAGGCGATAAACTAATAACAGTCATAGCAATTGCCCTGTTTTCAAAAACGGAGGTTCATTATGGATGGCACCCAAAAATTAGCTACTGCACTCGGCGTATTCCTAGCCATCATCATGCTGTGCGGAGGCTCAGGATTTCTCGGCTATATTCACGGCTATCAGAAAGGCGATGAAGCTAGCTACAACGAGGCATATAATCAGGGAAAGGATGAAGGTTATCAAGCTGGCTATGAGGCTGGTTACAAGTTCATAGCAGAACCGGAGCAGGAACCAGCCAGTGGATACGCCCTTCACAATCCCACCTATCAGGAAATGAAAACGTTCCTAGCCCAAGACACCACTGATTCAAAGACCTATGAAGAAGATGAATATGTCTGCGTAGACTTCGCTGCTGCACTGAACAATAATGCTGATGCTAAAGGCATCCGCTGTGCTATCGTCGATATCTTCCATCCCGGAGGCTATGGTCACACCATAATAGCCTTCGAAACTACAGACAGAGGCTTAATATTTATTGAGCCGCAGTTTGATCGTGAGGTGAAATTAGTTATAGGTACTAGCTATTCCCAAACTAACAACTTCACACCAGCTCCCCGCGATGATACTATCAATCGATTCGTGGTTGTCTGGTAGGTTCTCCAATTCTGACTCAGCTATCTAAAACAATCAGCATTACCGCTTTTAAGCATTTATACTCTATGATAAAATGACTGAAAAATACGGGGAGGTGAAAAATGAAAATTCGAGACGTTATGACATGGAATGTAGTTACAGTGACAAGTGATACACCGATAATGGAAGCCAGGAAAATCATGGATGCTCATAACATCCGCCGTTTACCAGTCGTTGATAAAGGAAAATTAGTTGGCATGGTGAGCAAAGAGCGTATAGCCCGCTCAGGTCCATCACCAGCTACCAGCCTGAGTGTCTGGGAAATCAACTACCTATTGGCAAAGATGACAGTCAAAGAAGTCATGAAAAAAGATGCGGTCACAGTCAATCCTGATATGTCCGTAGAAGCTGCCATAGCGTTAGCTCAAAGCAAGGGCGTAGGCGCCCTGCCAGTGCTGGAAGACAATAAACTCATAGGCATAGCCACAACCAACGATTTCTTCTACAAAATACTCAACCCGATGCTGGGAATAGGTGAGCCAGGAATGCGCATAATAATCTCCAAAGGCACCGAAGCCAAAAACATACAGGAGATTATGGAGGCCGTCAGGAAGTTTGGAGCTAAAATAGCCTCGTTCCACAGCATGCCACCTGTTGAAGGCAAAGAGCATGACCTGTGCATCCATGTTGATAAAGAGAATGTAAGCCAGCTTATTAAAGACCTGGCAGACAAAGGATACTCAGCTGAGATAGTAAAGCGCTAAAGCTCTATAGGCTCCCCCAACAAGTCGAACGGCCCGACCATTATAAAGCTGCTTGGTCGGGCGTGGGTATCTTGTTTGCGGTTATGCAGTGCCAACGGATAGGCTTTACACCTGATTTAGCAGACCAGCCTCGTGCCATACCTTTACTGCTACCTATTGACAGCAGCCAATCTAAGGTGATAACCTGCACCTAGTTATCCGAGGGTACAGGAATAGCCCATGAACCATGTTGCCATCGTTACCGACAGCGCAAGCTGTTTACCACAAGAAATCAAAAACGAATACGAAATCGAACTAGTACCGTTAAAAATACATAACCGAGATAAAACATACTCAGATATTATCGATATTACGCCTCACCAAGTCTACGCTTTACTAAAAGCCGACGAAGTTCTCACCACATCGGCACCACCACCAGGAATATTTCTTGAAATTTTTCATCGTCTGGCCACGAAGGCTAAGGAGGTCCTGTGCCTCACCGTTGCCTCCACCTATAGCGCCACTTTCTCTTCAATGCAATCAGCCATAGAGACTGCCAAGAAGCAATTGCCTAAACTCAGAATCGAACTGGTCGATTGTTACACTGGCTCAGCGGCCCAAGCTTTAATAGCTCTAACCGCAGCCCGCGCCGTGAAACTGGGCGAGAACTTGAATCAAATTATCTCAAAGGTCAACCAGATAATCCCAGAGACCGAAATAACCGTAGTACTTGATACGCTGAAGTATCTGGAAAGGGGTGGCAGAGCCCCAAAAATAGGTGCCTGGGCGACCTCATTGCTCAAAATAAAACCGGTGGTAACTAACCGGATGGGTCACGCCCATTTCTTAGGAATGGCCAGGAGCCGTACTCAGGGCATTGAACGAATGTTTAAAACTATGAAGGAAAAGATAGGGCTTAACAGAATAAGCGCTATAATTATCCATAGCGAACTCGAAACCGAAGCTACGGAATTGGAACGCCGACTGCGTAGCGAATTCAATTGTAACGAAACCTACGTCACCGAGATCTCTGCAGTGGTTGCTGTTCATCTAGGCCCCGGTGCAATAGGCATCGCCTTTTTGCCATCATGACCGTGCCTCTGCGAAAACTATAATGACCGCAAGCCCTGTCGCAACTAGCCGGAAACCGGGTGCAGGTTTCCTAATTTTGAATTTCTTGGTAAACTTTTACGAGGAGGATTAAATGCTGCTAGCCTACATCGCTCTAGTGTTAGGTGCCTACCTGCTAGGCTCACTACCTTACATGATGCTCCTGGGCCGAGCCAAAGGAGTTGACTTATCCAAAGAAGAAGACCTGCACATGGCGCTGTGGCAAAAAGTGGGCCGCCTCGAAGGTTTATCAGGAGTACTGGTCGATATACTAAAAGGAGTCATAGCCATCCTCGCCGGCTTTATCCTTGATTTCCCTCTGGCTGTGACCGGCGCCGCCGGTGTGGCCGCAGTCGTCGGTCAAATGTGGCCCGTATTCCGAAGGTTCGACGGCGAAAGGGGAAATACCACAGGGATAGGCGTTGTATTAACTCTCACCATGTGCCTTACCGCAACCTATTCTCCGCTTGCCTATATAGTCTTTATTATCTTTGCCATCCCTATACTCACAGGCATCGGCATAAAGATAATCCCCCGCTTTATGCAGTCCGGTCAAACAATCAGCGAACGCTTCAGGTTCGGCGGGCCCGTAAGCAACAGTATGCCTCTGGGCATGGCAATAGGCTTTGCCTTAGCACCTCTAAGCTCATGGTGCCTGAGACAACCTCAAGAGATGACCTGGGCATTCTTGGCTGTCTTTGTCGCCATAATAATACGCCGCCTAACTGTGGGACTAAGCAATGACCTAAAAACAGCTACCACCAGCACCAAAAGTATACTGTTCAACCGACTTCTCTACGACCGGAGTTACCTATAGGTATACAAATCAATACCGAAAAACATGCGGTATAACCTCGCGGAGTTTATCCTGAGCGGGATAAGATTCTTCGCTTTACTCAGAACGACAAGAGGTGAAGGGCTCGCAATAACAGACCGTTTACTTCCCCAGCCTTCGCGATATCTCCCGAGCAACCACCACACCACAAGCTGAGGCCTGAATCAACCCCCGACTAACACCAGCACCATCACCAGCAGCAAACATATTGCCGATTTCCGTTTCCAGGCATGGGCTTAGCTCTAGCTGGCTGGAATAAAATTTAACCTCAGCGCCATAAAGCAAAGTATGTCGTGATGCCACCCCTGGAGCCAGCTTGTTCATCGCTTGAAGCATCTCCACTATCCCCTTAAGATGGCGAAACGGAAGGGCAAAACTCAGGTCCCCCGGCGTTGCCGCTTTTAAGGTAGGCTCAACAATGCTGTTCCTAATACGCTCCGGCGTTGAGCGGTGCCCCTCCATAAGGTCACCAAAACGCTGTACCAGCACACCGCCACTGAGAAGATTAGCCAAGCGTGCCAGATATTTTCCATAAGCAATCGGCTCATGAAACGGCTCGGTAAAAGTGGTGCTCACCAGAATGGCAAAGTTTGTATTACCGGTTTTGCGTTCCGCATAGCTATTGCCGTTGACTGTAATCACAGGGTCGGCACCACCGGTAGCCTCCATGATTACCTCGCCACCGGGACACATGCAGAATGTCCTTATCCGGTCACCAAAACTCCTGGAAAAGAATTCAAGCTTTGATTCATACAACACCGACGTTAACTCTTCAAGCACCGGTGCCGGAACCTCCACTCTGACGCCAACATCGATGGGGTTGGACTTCAGGCTCAGCTTGAGTCTGCCAGCTTCATTCGTCAGCCATTCTGCTCCTTCTCTGCCTGGTGCCAGAACCAGATAGCGGCACTCCAGACGTTCACCCCGGTTCGTTTCCACACCGGCAACCACTCCATTGTCAATTATGATACTGTCCGCCATCTCTCCCAACCTCACCTCAACCTTCCTAACAATGAAATCCCGCATAGCCTTAAGCACCTGTCGGGACCGTTCCGTTCCAATATGGCGCAGCTTTACTGGAATTAGTCTTAATTCTGCCAGAATAGCCCTGCGCCTCAGCTCATCAACCTCCTCACCAACACCGTAAACCCTATCGGTAGCACCAAACTTAAGGTACAGACCATCTACGCAATCTATGAGCTCCTGCACCTGCTCAATCCCCAATAATTCCCCCAATCGACCACCCACCGCCGAGGACAAAGTTAACTTGCCGTCGCTGAATGCTCCGGCACCACCCAGTCCACTAACCAGATGGCACGGCGAGCAAGATATGCAATTTTCGCCTGTATCTTGAAGAGGACATTTGCGGGCGTCGATATCCTTGCCTTTTTCCAAAAGCAGGACTTTAGCGTCGGTGGCTTGGCACAGCTCCAAGGCAGCGAAGATACCTGCTGGGCCTCCACCAACTATTATGACGTCATATTTTTGAGGTCTATGTGAAGTCGTGGATTTTACCTTGGGCACGTCTTTATACCTGTCAGTTCGTTTCTTTTTCAGCCGCTGCAACCCTAATCTCTGGACTGCCTTTCAGCCAGCTGCCGTGACAAGTTAGCCAAAAAAGTCTTCGGCCGGAGAATTTCATCAGCCGCTGAATAAGGGTCGACCTCGCCAGCCTCCACCATCGCTATGCGTCTGCCTAACTCATCGTCTCTTTCCACCATCTTCAAAAGCTCATCAGAAACCCCGCGTTCCACAATTTCCAAAAATTCCCGCCGGCGCTTCTTCTGCCGCCGCTGCAATAGTTGCCCGGTTTCCTCTAATACCTGGCGATGTTTCTCAATCTGCACGTAAAGCTCCTCAATGCCGACATCGTTTATAGCTTCAGTGACTACCACAGGCACCTGCCAGAAACTTTCCTCAGAACGAAGTTGGACCATCGCGCTCAGCTCAGCCACCAGTTTATCAGCCCCAGGATGGTCAGCCTTATTCACCGCAAATATGTCGGCAATCTCAAACAGGCCTGCCTTCATCGTCTGAACGGCATCGCCTGAATCAGGAACCAAGACCACCACCACAGTATCTGCATTTTGCATTATATCCAGTTCAGTTTGCCCCACCCCCACCGATTCCACCAAAATAAAGTCTTTCCCGAAGGCACTCATCAACTTAATTACACCACCGGTTGCCCGCGGCAAACCCCCATGGCTACCACGCGTTGCCATACTCCGAATGAAAACCCCATCATCAAGATAATGCTGTTGCATCCTTATTCTATCCCCGAGAACAGCACCCCCAGTAAAGGGGCTGGTAGGGTCAGCGGCAATTATGCCCACCGTTGAGCCACGCTGCCGCATTACCGCTGTCAACCGGTCAACCACGGTGCTCTTGCCTGCCCCCGGAGGTCCAGTTATGCCTATGCAATAAGACTTGCCCAGATGAGGATAGACCTGCTTCATTATTCGCGGTACGTCCACTTTTGTAATTAACCGCGCTAAAGATAGCACATCTCCGGCCAGCATCTCTTCAACCATGTCCACTGCGGCAGACTTTCTCTTTCCCATATTCCGTAACAAGTCCAAGAACCATTCTATAAATTAACCTCAGTTACGTCAAGAAAAACCAATTGACATCTACAGGTAGTCCTGCTAAACTGACATCGAATATCGCAGAAAGGGTGATGTATGGTTAAAGAAGGCGCAAAAATAAGAGTTCTGATAGCCGACCAGCAGCCCTTATTCCGCCAAGGTATAAGCTACAGCCTAAATCAGGCAGCAGATATAGAGATATGCGGCGAAGTCGGTTCCAGTAATGAGGTTATTTCAGCCACTAGCTCTTTGATACCAGACGTCGTTCTCCTTGACATTGGGCTATCGTTAGGCGACGAAGTAGACCTGTCCAAAACCATTAAGCAGATGCTACCCACCGTGGCTGTGATAGTTCTTTCACCGGAACCCAACGATGACGAGCTCTTTCGAGCAATTAAATCCCGCGTGGCTGGCTACCTAAAGCGTGATGTCTCCTCGAATGAGCTGTTGAAAACAATCCGCAGGTCTGCTGCTGGCGAACACCCCATAAATGATACTTTCCTCGCCCAACCCAAAGTAGCTCATCAGGTGCTAGAGCATTTTCAGAACTTCTCCTGGGGAACAGGCGCCGAAGTCGTTGCTTCTCCCCTGACCCCAAGGGAAACCGAAATCCTCACCTACATGGCTAAAGGGTATTTCAACAAGCAAATTGCCATCGAGCTTAGCATCAGCGAGCAGACCATCAAGAACCACATAACCTCAATCTTACGCAAACTGGATGCTAATGCCCGCACCCAGGCAGTCATCACCGCCATCAAACGAGGCCTGATCTCCGTGGGCTAATAAGGAAACCCAAGAAACCGCCGTAGCAAACGCTAACTGAAGTAAATTCACGTAAATACCGAGTTAATCTCGGCCCCCCAGACGACGAAGACAATGGCATCCTCATCTTATTTAGAAATTCTTTGGACATAAAAAACAGAAACTCCTTGACAAGTATGAAAAAACGAAGCAGAATATATCACATCCTCATATAGAGGGTAACATTATGGTGCAGGCGCTGGGCTGGGAGGCAAAAGATAAGAGGCCCAAATGCCACCTATGTAATGGCATATTGGAGCCTCTTTCTGTTTTTGGAATCTGTGGGCAGTGTCTTCAGGTTGGCAGGTGGCTCGGCACAGTCAAGGACGTTATTATAAGCCTATAAGCCAGGCAAGTTATACAAGATGGTGATTGCCTAACATAGGCGGAGGAATCGTAAATTAATCCATTTGGGAGACGGCAGCAAAAAGAGTTAGAAAAACCTAATGCACAACCAACCACGTTAACATGATGCGAGAGGCAATTAAGAGGCATATAGTATGAAACCAAGGTTGATTATGATATGCGCCATGCTTCCACTGTCATTCTGTCTGCCATCCTGCTCAGGTACGAAATCTGTGGTTGCCTCCTGCAACGATTTCATTACGAATAACCATATCGCTCAGCAGTTGGAGGTAACAGCCGGCAGCTCAATCACGCTGAGCCTGTGCTCCAATCCGTCGACAGGCTTCGAGTGGTCTGAGTCAGCAACAATTAGGGATGAAAACGTGATACAGCAGATAAATCATGAATTTGTACCACCTGAAGCCAAGAGTATGGGAGGAGCTGCTGGCGAAGAAGTATGGACTTTCAAGGCACTAAAGAAAGGTATCAGCATTGTATCTCTCGAATACAGCCGACCGTGGGAAGGTGGTGAAAAGGGTGAGTGGACATACAAACTTACCATCACAGTTAAATAGAGTACCCAGGTTATTCTGAGTTGATAGTATGGTGAAATTGCAACAATAAGAGTCTTCAATTAAAATCACAGGGTTTTATGATGAGATTTTTAATGCAGGGGAATAACAGAAGGGGATTTTTATTTCTGCTCTTCCTGATTTTGAGTCTATCGATAATCGCTATACCGGCTCTACCCCACACCTTATCTGCAGACGATTCTGAGAGCTTTCAATTAGCGCCGCTGAACCCAGCCTTCGTAGAGTACACACAAACACAACAGGTTACGCTGCAAAAAGGCACATCGGCCACGGAAGTGCCTAACTACGGTGGCATCCCGTCAACCGTGGACCTCAGCCACATAGGGAAGCTCCGGGGCACCAGCGAGGAAACCAGCCCACAAATGAAAATCGGCGCAGCGCCCATATCTTTCAACTGGACGACCCCGACCAACAGGGTTACCTCGGTTAAAAACCAGCTTCCCTGCGGCACCTGCTGGACCTTCGGCAATACCGCCGTCATGGAGTCCAAGGTATGGATAAACAGTCTGGCAACCAATGCCGATTACTCGGAGCAAGCCCTCAATTGCTGCACCGACCCCAGCTATACGGCTCTTGCCGCCGACAGGTGTAATACCGGGGGCAACGATCTCATGGCACAGGATACCCTCATCAAGAAAGGAGCCAGGCAGGAAACCTGCCAGCCCTACAACACCAGCACCATAAATACAGAGGCATGTCTGGGATGCACACCCACTTATATGACAACCAACGTCGTTTGGGTTGCATGGGCAGACACAACGCCCGAAGACATAACAGCCATAAAGAACGCCATCCAAAACACCGGGCCTGTTACTACTTTATTCTACTATGATGCTGCGCATCTTTACCCGGGATTCATATATTACTATCCCTCCTGGGACCCAGATGTTGTCAATCACGTGGTCTGCATAGTCGGCTGGGATGACACCATCAGCCACCCTGCGGGCGGAGGCAGCGGCGCCTGGCTTGTTAAAAATAGCTGGGGAACTAGCTGGGGCGACAACGGCTACTTCTGGCTGTGCTATGGCTCGGGAAATGCTACTCACTTCGGCTCCCTCCGGGATGTCAAAGCCTACGACAGCACCGAAAAGCTCTACTACTTGGACGAGGCAGGCTGGATTGCCAATGGCGGCTATGAGTCGGGTGACATGACCACTGCCTGGATGGCAAACATATTCACGGCTTCCCCCGGGGGCAACCTCACCCATGTGGATTTCTATACCGGCGGCGTTAACACCCAATACGATATCAGGGTGTATAGGAGCGGCAACATCAATAGCCTGGGCAGTGCCGTAGCCACCAAGACGGGCACATGCGGCGATGCCCCCGGCTACTACTCCATACCGCTGACTACCCCGATAGCGCTGAGCAACGGCGAGGCATTCACCGTGGCTGTTAAGATGACTACCCCAGCCTACAACTACCCAATACCTGTCGAGTTGGTCGTTTCGGGCTGGTGCAATCCTCCCATACAGACCGGCAAAAGCTATGTAAAGCATTACGATGCCGACTCCTGGACAGACCTTGCATCCTACGGTCAGAATGCCTGCCTGCGCGCCCGTGTTACAGGTGTTGCACTAGATAAGCTCATCGGCACTTCTGCACAGCACAACGGCAATACCGATGGTGATAGATTCCAGCTCGTTCAATACACCGCCGAGGACACCGGCACCATAAGCCAGATACATGTCTATAGCCTCGCCAACACCAGCGTTAAGGTGGC
>SMTZ1_10005518_pt1 | contig 12721 bp, 10 predicted proteins | sample DeeMarSWOR136_30_FD_25667 | JGI IMG/M metagenome (IMG submission 25667) | reverse complement strand
ATCGCCACGATGTGTAACGTTACCGTATGATTGTCACTATTGGCTGCTACTGCTGCTCCTATTGGTCCCAAGAAGAGTGCCGCTGTCAGCAAAATGGTGAGTAACCGATTCATTTCTTTCATTCATCCTTTCCAAGCATCTGCTTATCAAGCTCACTGGCCTTGATATCTCCGTCTTGCCAAAACAAGAGCAAGAGGCGTGCCACACTTCTTTGTTTGACAATATATCAACAATAATAGTAAATTAGCGTTTTTTGGCGGGAAAAGGGGTAGACTGGATCGTCAGAAGGGTGAGGTAGTGACAATTTACGTCACAGTCGACTGTGGCATTTCGTCAATGTGGAGCTATTTCACGGCTTCGCACCTGCGTACGACAGGTGAAGACTGAGTAGAGGTAACGGAGAGAAATATCAATGTCTTCTATCTTTTTTCGGAGCATCCGAGCAGTTAGCCGAGATTCGGCAAGACCAAGATTCCTCTTTTATGGTAGCTTTCCCTCATGATAATAATATGTATAAAACATGGATAGATCACAGGCCACCTGCTTACAATAGCATGTTCTTGCCCTGGGTCGTGACGGTTAAGTATTTGGAACGTCCAGAAATCTCGATGGCGATGAGATTCAGACGCTCCAGGTCTCGTATTCGCTGTCTGGCTGTAGCTCGTGAAACTCCCAATGTTTGCTGGACATCCTTATGGGTAGGCTTCCTATTGAGGGTGTTTTCGTGCTGAATGTAGACGAGTGCTTCATAGAGAGTGTTGGGAATGAGATGCCTCTGCTCGGGTTCAGTCTTCTGCAAGGAAGCAAAACGGCCTCGTAAGTCCATGAGCCCCTGCAAGAACTGCCTGAACTCGGAAATTTCCTTATTACGGTCAACGATTTTGGCTTCCAACATGCGTGACAGAGCATCCAACCTGTCTCGCTCTTCACGAAGCTCGTGCTCCATACGCTTACGGTCAGTAATGTCGGTTATTGTCCCAAGGATGGCACTATCATCCTCATAGGTTATCAATTTGGTGGTGAGTATTGCTTCAATTCGGGTCCCATCTTTGGCAATCAGGGTGTATTCGAAGGGCTCAATATCCTCACCCCTCGCGTGCTTGGTGAAGTTCGACTGCACCAGGTCCCTGAATTCTGGTGTGATCAATGTGAGGAAATTGAAATCGGGGGAATAGAACTCATTCCTTGTGTATCCCAGATCCTCCTCACACTTCTTGTTTGCATATACCACTTTGCCGTGACGATTTATGAAAATCATGTTCGGCGACTGCTCTGCAAGGATCCGGAAGTTCTCCTCGGATTCTCTCAGGGCCTGCTTTGTCCGCTTGCGCTCGGAAAGATCCCGAACTACGCTGACCCAACCGACACGCTTTCCTTGTTCATCTTCCAGTGGAACTATGCTGTGTTCCGTGGGGAAGACAGTTCCATCCTTTCGCGTCATTCTGAACTCAAACATGTCCAAGAAACCCCGCTCTGCTATAGCTGGATAGAGCCGCTCTTGGAACGTCCGAAATGTTGCCGCATCAACATGCAAAAACTCTGTTGTTCGATCCAGCATTGCCTGGCGATCGTAGCCGAAAACTCTGCTTGTGGCTGAATTGCAGTCGATGATTCTCGGAGGCATTGCCGAATCCAGGATAAAGATGGCATCTTGCTGAGCATCGAAGATTTTCTGGAACAGAGTCTTGGACTTCCGCAATTCCTGCTCCGCCTGCTTGCGCTCAGTTTCCCACGCTTCAAGCTTATTCACTCGTTTGCGAAGTCTCACCAGTTCATCTATAAGTTGCTTTTTTGTTTTTCCTTCATCTTTGACCATGTGCGGCTCCTGGATTGGAATGGGGCCACAATTCTTTATTGTATTGTATCAATTTTCTGTCTATCAGAGTATACCGCATCCGGTCAGAACGATCCAGGGAAATACTTGACTCCACGGCCGTACAGGATCTCTGTTAGTACATCTTGGCCAGCTGATCCCGTGGTCGGTTGCGGATCTCGTCAAGAAGGGATGAACAGCATGGATCGAAAGGCTGGCAGGGGGGTATCATGTCCACACCGGTCGCGTACGGTGGGACTTTCGTGATACGGAAATTAGGGATGCAGCAAAGGACTCGTGAGACATTGGGCCAGGTTGAAAGTCACAATCGTTAGCCGCCCACTAGCATTGTCTTGCAGAAGCTCCTTAGAAATCGACTTTAGCGCGTTGTTCGTCCAAGGCCTTGAGATGGCAGATATCGTTGAGGAGGGAAACGATCCACCTGCCGTTTTTAAAGTCGAATCGGTTAATAGCTGCTGTATCCTGCCCGATGTGCCAGAAATGGGAGTTGTCTAACCCCAGCAGCGCGCAGATCAGTACCTTTAGGACGACTCTATGGGAGACTAGGACAACCGTTCCCTCGGGATGTGAGGCTACGATATGTGATGTTGCTTCCAGTACCCGTGACCGAACCGCATCCAACCCTTCACCGCCCGGCAACACTAGCCGGTGAGGTTCCTCGTCCCATGTCCGGTAGGGATCTGGATACTGATTTCGCACCTCTCTGAGAGACATACCCTGCCACTGGCCAAAATCCAGATCGGTGAGCTCGTCTACAACCGTGACCTCAAGTCCGTGCAGCAGTGCAATGGCCTTCGCTGTCTCCCTGGCGCGAGACAGGGGACTGGAATAAACCGCCTCGATCTCCTCCTGCTGCAACCATTCCCCCACGAGCCTGGCTTCCTGTTTGCCAACCTCGTCGAGAGGAATGTCGTACGTGCCGCGAAAAATTTGCTCCTTGTTCCAGACAGTGCGGCCGTGGCGCACCAGAAACATCCTGGTCATGGCAGCCTCAACACCTCGCACATCATTAGTCTGCGAGGATGTTCTGCGTTTTCCCCGCCGTCATTGTTCCATTGTGCGCGAACGTCCGGTCACGAGGAAGCCGGACGGGGAGACGGTCTCTTTGCCATATGTCAAACTTCTTTCACGAAAAAATCTAGTTGGGCATTACCCTCCGGTGGGGGCATCGGGTACTTCCCTGAGAAACAGCCGTAACAAAAGTCCTTTTCTCTCGGGAAGACGCAGCTCTTGAGTCCTTCCAAGCTGAGGTATCCCAGAGAGTTCACACGAATAAACTGCCTGATGTTCTCAACGGAGTGAGAGGAGGCGATGAGTTCTTCCCTGGTAGGGGTATCGATCCCGTAATAGCAGGGGCCGATGATGGGTGGAGAACTAACGCGCATGTGGATCCTTTTTGCGCCTGCGTTTTTGACCATCCGCATATTTTTCCTCACAGTGGTGCCCCTCACGATGGAGTCGTCCACGACTATAACTCTTCTGCCCTTGATGGCATCCTTTACCGGATTGAGCTTTATTTTTACCCCGAAGTGTCGAATGGCATCCCTTGGTTCAATGAACGTTCTGCCAACGTAGTGATTTCTAATGATGCCCAATTCCAGGGGAATCCCTGACCGGTGCGAGAAGCCCAGTGCGGCGGGGATGCCAGAGTCTGGTGTGGGAATTACCACATCGGCCTCTGCAGGGTGTTCCTCGGCCAACTGAGTTCCCAGTGCCCTTCGTACCTCATAGACGTTGTGCCCAAAAATGAAGCTGTCAGGACGAGCGAAATAGATGAACTCAAAGATGCAGAACCTGTGTTCAACCTTAGGAAAGGGATAGAATGATTCGATACCATCTTCATTGACAAGAAGAACCTCTCCCGGCTCTATTTCGCGGATGAACTCGGCCCCAATGAGATCGAGAGCACAAGTTTCCGAGCCGACAACATAGCCGTTCCTGAGTTTTCCAAGGACCAGAGGACGGAACCCGTGAGGATCGCGGGCCGCGATAAGCTCCCTCTCGTTGAGGAAGAGGAGTGAATAGGCTCCCCTAGCTTCCTTCAGGGCGGTGATGAGCCGTTCAACAGCGGGACCTCTTTGCGCATGGGCAAAGAGGTGGGTGATGACTTCAGTATCACTGGTGGATTGAAAAATGGCGCCTCCCCGTTCGAGTTCCTGTCGTAAGACCTGAGCGTTGGTGAGGTTGCCATTGTGAGCGATGGCGATTCCTCCCCGTGCGTAGTCAAAGACGAAGGGCTGGGCATTCTTTAATTGACTCGATCCGGAGGTGGAATACCGGACATGACCAATGGCACTTCGACCGGGAAGCCTTTTCAGCACATCTCGATCAAACACCTCTGAAGCGAGACCCATATCCTTGTGGGCATACAACGCCTTGCCATCAGAAGAGACAATCCCACTGCTTTCCTGCCCGCGATGTTGGAGTGCGTACAGCCCCAAATACGTCAGATTTGCCGCTTCGGGATGTCCAAAGACTCCAAAGATGCCGCACTCTTCTTTCCATGCAACAGGCATTACAACCTCATTGGGCGAGAGAGACACCCTATCTTTTATCAGAGTGGTAGGCAAAAGTCCAAGGGAAAATGGGGGAATGCAGGAGAAATCCACAATAGCAGATGAAAAACTCACAAAAGGTGTGCAAAAGGTGTGGAAAACCCCTGAGGAAAACCTCTTAACCCCCACATATTAAAGGATAAATAGAGCTCTGCTCATAATGTGTGCATCACGGAAAATACAATGATTTCAACATGTTTAAGTAATAATGTACTGATTTTGCAAAAAAACTGTAAATAGGCCATAGCGTTGAAGAGTTATTCACAATTTATGAACATTGTAGTCTTCGGAGAGCACCATTGCCAACGCTAATGTAGGTGAAACATTGGGGGGATCAGCCTTTACAGGGGATTCGTTCTCTGGTAAGGGTAGCGTGAGATGAAATGTCGAAGGTGCCAGCAGGACGTTGCTCCGGTCTCTCAGGCCGTCACCTACTGTGTTGACTGTTTGAGGTCGCATTTTCCAGAGGTTGCAGAGGATCTTGCGGCGATTCACAGGAGCAACCGGATGCGAGATGGCCTACCGCCAGAACCCCCCAGAGCTCTCGAAGGCAGATTGTGTCACATCTGTTTCCACCAGTGTCGAATTCCCGTGGGCGCGAGAGGGTACTGTGGTCTCTATGAGAATGTCGACGGAAGACTCATATCCATTACGTCGGCCCGTCTTGGAGCCATCGTTCACTGGTATTATGACGGACTGCCGACCAACTGTTGCGCTGCGTGGGTCTGCCCAGGTTGTAGCGATACGGGTTATCCTCGATTTTCGCACACCCCAGGACCGGAGTATGGATTTAAGAATTTGGCAGTCTTTTATGGGGCATGTAACTTTGATTGCCTTTTCTGCCAGAATTGGACCTACCGGAGGGAACTGAAAGAGGCAGTTCCCTCACGCGGAGAAGATCTGGTACGTGCCGTGGATGACAAAACAAGTTGCGTCTGTTTCTTTGGTGGGGACCCGACTCCACAGGTGATTCACGCACTCTGGGTTGCTCGGAAGGCCTTGAAGGAGGCCCGAGGTCGGGTGTTGCGAATATGCTGGGAGACAAACGGTGGGGTTGCTCTCCCCCTCTTGGATCAGATGGCTCGGGTTTCCATGGCGAGCGGAGGTTGCATCAAAGTAGATCTAAAGGCATGGAGCGAAGGCGTGCATTTTGCCCTCTGCGGGGTGAGTAATCGCGGGACGCTGGAAAACTTTCGCCGTTTGGCAAAGTATCAGGGGGAGCGCCCCGACCCTCACTTTCTCGTCGCCAGCACACTCCTTGTGCCCGGATACGTGGACAGCTTTGAAGTACGAAACCTGGCACGTTTCATCGCCTCTCTGTCTCCATCCATCCCTTACACCCTGTTGGCGTTTCATCCCGATTTTCGCATGGGGGATCTGCACTCTACATCCCGGCAACACGCCCTGGAGTGCCTGGAGGCTGCCAAGGCGGAGGGTGTGCAGAACGTGCACCTGGGTAACGTTCATCTCCTGTAGTAACGATTTCTCAATATGAGACTTCTCTGAGGAACAGACCACGAGCAGGGGCGGTCATCCCGGCGTGCTGTCTGTCTCGAGCGAGGAAAATATCTGCAAACTGGGCAAGTGAGATTTTTCCTCGACCCACGTCCACAAGAGTCCCCACGATAACACGTACCATTTCTCTCAGGAATGCGTTTGCCTCAATGACCACGACCATCATGTTGCTTGTCCGGCTTTCGATATCCAGCCGAATAACATTCCTGGTTGAATGCTGGCTCTCGTCTCCCGAGGCACGGAAGGAAGAAAAATCATGGGTCCCGATGAGCGTTGGCGCACATTGCCTCATCGCGGAAAGATCAAGATGGTACGGAATGAACCAGGAGTAATTGCGCCATATAGCTGATGGGTAGGGCTGGTTGAGGATGATGTACTCGTAAGTCTTGCTCTTGGCGCTGAACCGGGCGTGGAAGTCTACGGCAACTGCTTCGGTCTCTTTAATGACAATGTCGGGGGGTGTCAAACTGTTGAGCCCCCGCTGAAGCGACTCTAGGTCGATCCGACTCTCGAGCCGGCAGTTAGCAACCTGTCCCAGGGCGTGAACACCGGCATCAGTCCTGCCCGCACCGATGAGATGCGCATCCTCTTGAGTGATCTGTGCGATCGTCTCCTGGATCACCCCCTGAATGGTCCTCAGCCCTGGCTGAACCTGCCATCCATGATAGGACGTTCCGTCATATTCAATGGTGAATCTGATGTTCCTCACGACAAAGACCGCCCACCAGTGCGCCTTTGATGTGTATGGCACCCTCAGGGCACATCTCCTGGCAGCAGTAACAGCGGATGCACTTCCCGTAGTCTATTTTGGCACACGTGTTGCGTACGACGATTGCCTTCGCAGGGCAGACCGCTATGCAGGTTCCACACGCTTTGCACAGGCTTGGATTAATGGCCGTCTTCGGGACGACGATACGCTTCAACGGTCGCTTCATGAAGCCCGGCAGATTCCACTGTAGATCATGTCGCTTGGGAACTCGGAAGTCACGCATCATTACAGCTTCTATCGGCTCACCCCGGACCGTAATCGGTCCATGCTCTGCTTGTCCAAGTCCTCGTTGCTGGGCAGCCTGAACAGTTGGAAGTGTGCTAGGGGGAAGTCCCACGATCCGGCAGACAGCGGTATCGAGGGCAACAGGATCTTTTCCAGCCATGATCAGGCCGAGACGCCGTGGGTCACCACCTCCCGGGCCGTTACCCTCCATGGCGACAATCCCGTCGGTAATGGTTACGGCAGGGCTGACTGTTTTGCACAGTTCCACGAGCATGCCAGCAAAGTGGAGGTGGTCTATGCCTGCCTTAAGGTGCCATTGGGCTTTGCGCATCCCAGGAACGCAGCCAAAGGTATTCTTGACAGCGAGGGTAAGAAGCATCATTCCGTGAGTCTTTACCTTTGGTAAGTTAATGACAACATCGACCTCTAACACTGCTTTGGCAACTTCAAGCTTGCGAAAAGTAAAGCTGGCGTCTGTCCTTACACCAACCACGCCGGTGAACTCGGTGAGGGCGCAGTCCATGTGCTCCGCGACCTGTGTGATTCCTGCTTGCGCCGCAACCCGGCGAAGACTGCCGACCCCAGGGCTATCCCCGATGATGGGCACTGCCCCCCGCTCCACAACCAATTCCGCTACCGCCTGCACCATAGCAGGATGAGTAGTTACTGCCCTGTCTGGGTGCTTGGCATACAGGAGGTTCGGCTTCAGTAGAACTCTGTCACCCCGTGAAACGAAAGCCCCGATCCCGCCCAGGGGGTCGAGTACCTCCTTGACCTTTTTCAACACGCGGGGGTAATGATAGTCTGGACATCTGACGATTGAAATCTGCTCCTCCATGGGGCTATATACCTCCCTGGAGGATATCAGAGATGCCTCTTCTGATCATCATAACGGCAATAGCCGCCAGCAGGAGGCTCGCTACCTTTGCTACCCCTTTTGATCCCCCTTCTCCCAAAAGACGAACCAGCATGTTGGCCCGGGAGAAAACGAACCAGGCAAAAGAAAGGTTGAGGGTCAGGGAGACGATAGTCGGGAGATACCCATACGTGTCGACGGCTATGACCGTGGTGGTGAGCACGGCGGGACCTACAATCAGAGGCATCCCCAGGGGTACAATTCCCACATTGTCCCCGGGTTCTCTTCTTTTTCGTTCGGGAAAGAGGAGGTCGTGAATGGCAATGACCAACAGGATTGTGCCCCCCGCTACCTTGAAGTCGGAGATAGTCACCCCGATGACCGCAAAGATGAATTTGCCCAGGGCGAGAAAACCCAGACTCACCAGGAAACCCGTGAGAATCGAGGCTCGGACAACTTTTGTCCTCTCAAATTTCCCCATTCCGTTCGTAAGAGAGATGAATATCGGAAGGATTCCGATGGCGTCCATGGCGACGAAGATGGGGATGATGGCAAGCAGGTAGGACTTGAGGTCCCAAGGCATGGTTACGGCTCAAGAGCCTTGAAGAGCAGCACGCAGTTAACACCCCCGAATCCTGCGGATATGCATAGTGCCGTCTTGACCGGTTGTTCCCGGGACTCGTTGGGAACGTAATCCAGATCGCACTCGGGGTCGGGAAACTCGTAGTTGATGGTAGGGTGGATGACTCCTCGTTGAATGGTGAGAACTGTGGCGATGCTTTCCACGGCACCAGCTGCTCCGATGAGGTGGCCGATCATCGATTTGGTCGAACTAATAGGCACCTGATAGGCATACTCTCCCAAAACATTTTTGATAGCGTCGGTCTCTGTCGCATCGTTCAACTTGGTGGACGTACCGTGAGGATTGATGTAGTCGATCTCCCCGGGTGCAACTCCTGCCATCTCCAGGGCCCGTTCAATGGCTTTGCTCAGGGAGGCGCCCGCCGGCTCCGGCTCAGCGATGTGATAGGCATCAGCAGTCATCCCGTAGCCTGCTAGTTCGGCATAAATCGGCGCGCCTCTCTTAAAGGCGTGTTCTAGCTCCTCCAAGATAATCGCACCGGCTCCTTCACCCATGACGAAGCCATCTCGGTGCAGGTCAAAGGGCCGACTGGCCTTTTGCGGTTCATCGTTGCGGGCTGACATCGCACGCAGAGCCATGAATCCACAAAAAGTAAAGGGTGTGACGCATGCGTCAGCCCCCCCCGAGAGGATTAGTTCCTCCGGACCGCTCTGCAGCCTGTCGTAGCTGACAGCCATGGCGTGACTGGCCGAGGCACAGGCTGAGCTGACCACGTGTGTAGCGCCCTTTAGACCAAACCTTTCGGCAACGTTTGAGACCACGGAACTGGTGTAAACGTGGGGAAGGGCAAAAGGGGATACCCGACGTGGGCCGTGTTCGAGTAACACCCTGTAAGTGTCTTCCACGATCTGCATGTCCTCGGCTCCCACCCCCATAATCACACCGATCTTGAAGGGATCGCTGCTATTTGTGTGGTACCTTCCCTCGATGCCCTCCCTGGGAATGAGTTCCAGTTCGGCGTCCTGCATAGCAGTTTTGGCGGCAACGAGAGCAAACTGGGATGCCTTACTCAAGTATCTATCTCCCTTGTGGACCGGTATATGGTCGCCAAACGAAAAGTCTTTTATGGACGCTGCAATCCTGGTCCTGAACTTCTCCATATTGTGATTGGGGAAGTCTATGCGGTCAACACCTGATGTCCCCTGCAAAAGAGCCCTCCAGTATGACTCCTTGCCTGTCCCTATGGGTGTAACGGGTCCTATTCCCGTCACAACGATCCGCTTTCTTGGCATAAATAAAGCAGCTCCTTCCGTCAAACAGTAAGACATACCATAAAGGTATCGGAGAAAATTTTCAAGGAGAAACTGATCTCAAACTTTGCTATCGGGAATCTCCGCTGTTACTCTCTGGCGAAAGACACGGTGCGAGGTGATACGCAGCGTCGAGCATTCTCGTTTGCCCAGGTCATCCGTCGAGAGAACCAGTGTCTAAGAAGGATCCATTCGAAGTGACAGACGCTCATGGATGCCGTGGTGCTCTGGCGGCGAACTCAGCCCACACCCCAGCACGGTGTCGCTGCATCATCTAGACTACCGTAATACTGACAAGAAGCCGGACGTGACGGCACGAGAATCGAGAAGGATTTGAGTGGAGGTGGCATCAGCGAAGTGGACACACCGCGCCATACGCTACCTAGGAAAGACTGTGATTGACGCACAGTTCGTTTTCATGTAGTATAATTACGATCCAGCGCCAGAGGATTATAGTGATGAATGCTAGCAGGTATGTGTGGCTGCCGGTAGTGATCCTGATCGCTTCTATCGTCGTTGTGGGATGTGCTGGCAAGAGAAAAGGGCAACTACCTCCAAAGGATCCTACCGTTCTGTACAAGAAGGGCATCACGCTCTTCAACAAGGGAAGATACAAGCAGGCTGAAGAGGTCTTTACCCGGCTGAAGGAATACTTTCCATCTGATGAGCTCTACGCTCTGAAAGCCGAGCTGCGCATTGCGGATTGTTATTTTCAGCGAAAGGAATATCCAGAGGCTGTGGTTCGATATACGGAATTCCAGAGACGGAATCCCTTCCATCCTGATGTTCCGTATGCAGCGTACCAGATCGGCAGTAGCTACTACAAACAGATCCTGTCAAGGGACCGGGATCAGGAGTTTACAATGAAGGCGCTAACTGTCTTCGAAAACGTTGTGTCGAATTATCCTGACACCATCTTTGCTCAAAGGGCTCGGGAGAAGATTGCGTTCTGTCGGCGAAGACTGGCGGAGCACGAGTGTTACATAGGCCATTTCTATCGGCGTAAGGACAAAGACGCTGCAGCTGCACAGCGATTTTCAACGGTAGTGGAGAAATACTCGGGCTGTGGCGTAGAGGACCAAGCGCTGTACTATCTTGGGGTCTGTCTCCATAAGGAGAAACGAGATGAAGAAGCTCTGGCAGTGTTGACCAGGCTTGTACAGGAGCATCCCGATTGCCCCTTCAGTGAAAAGGCGGAGAACCTTCGGGCGAACATTAAGGCGGAAGGTGTGGTTGCAGCCTCGCCCACGCCTGAGGGGAGAGTTGTCGTGGCCCAAGCCCCTAAAAAAGGGCTCGATGAGAACTTTCCATTCCGCATTACTGCTCAACGCCAGGAGCAGATCCCCGGGAAAAATACTATCATGTATACAGGCGACGTGGTGGCCAGAGGGCCCGAAGTCGTCATCCGTTCTGATTTGCTTGTTCTGACGAAGGACGGGGCTGGTAAACCGGAAGAGATGGTGGCCAGGGGTGAGGTGCGCATCTTGGGAGGTGGAGAAGAGATTTTTTGCAAGAAAGCGATGTGGACTTCGAAAGAGCGACTTCTGGTGATGACGGGAGACGCAAAGATCAGAGGTTTGGGTGAGTGGATACGGGGGGATGAGATCACGCTGCAGATTGACAGTGGCAAGATCGAGGTAAAAGGGAGATGGGTGGAGGGCATGGAAGAGTTACGGGGTGGATAGCTACTGGCCACTGGAAGTACACTCGAGGGGGGGTATTGCCCCCCTTTTTTGTGCGCGTAAGGAATGAAAAGGATCTATCTGATCAGTTTGGGGTGTCCAAAGAACCAGGTTGATTCCGAGGTGATCCTGGGGTGCCTGGTGCGAGACGGTTGGGTACCCACTCCCACACTTGAAGAGGCGGATGTTGCTATCGTCAATACGTGTGCCTTCCTTCAGGCGGCCGTACAGGAGTCTCTTGAGACCATACTAGAAGTGGTTCAGGAGAAAGAAAAGGGCACAGTGAAACAGTTGGTGGTCACCGGTTGTCTTCCCCAGCGTTACGGTGAGGAAATAGTCCAGGAACTGCCTGAAGTGGATCTCTGGACAGGTACGGGTGATTTCCCCGAGATCCCACGCTGGCTGAAAAACGGAGGCCCCCGATCATTGATTGGCAACCCAACGTATCTCTATGACCACACAACGCCGCGGCTGATCGCCAATACCCCTCACTCAGCCTACGTGAAGATCGCCGAAGGGTGTTCCCATCCTTGCACTTTCTGCCTCATTCCTCGACTAAGAGGAGGATATCGAAGCCGGGGGATGGACTCGCTCGTGCAAGAAGTACGGCGGTTGGCGAGCGCGGGGGTGGTAGAGGTGAACCTGGTGGCCCAGGACACTACGTACTATGGGACCGACCTGGGAGAACAGTGGGGGCTCTGGCGCCTGTTGGAGAGATTGCACACCATCGAGGGGCTGAGATGGATCAGAATTCTGTATGGTTATCCCCTTGTGAAAAACTTCCCTCCTGGGTTTTTGGAAATGATTGCCGGAGGAGAGAAAATATGTCCCTATCTCGACCTACCGATTCAACATATCAACGATAGGATATTGGGGCGAATGGGAAGACGAAATTCGGGGAGGGAAATCAGAGAATTGGTGTATCGAATCAAGCGCGATTATCCCCGGATCCACCTGCGTACGACCCTGATGGTGGGGTTTCCTGGGGAAGGTGAAGATGAGTTCGCAGAATTGCTGGACTTTGTGCACGACGTGGAGTTTTCCCATCTGGGTGTGTTCCCCTTCTCTGCCGAGGAAGGAACCAGGGCTTTGCGAATGGAGCATAAGCCTCCTGCCTCCGTGGCTGAGGCAAGGGCGGCAACGATTATGGAATTGCAACAGCAGATCTCGTGGAGACGGAATCGAGCGATGGTAGGTTCGGTGATTCCGGTGTTGGTCGAAGGGGCGAGTGACACCATGGAGGCGGCGTTGTATGGTCGGGGAGCGTTTCAAGCCCCCGAGGTCGACGGAATGATCTACATCCAAGGGGGAAAACCTCACAGGGGAGAAATCGTTTTGACGAGAATTACGCAGGCTGGCCCGTATGACCTGATCGGAGAGATTGAGGCCTAT
>SMTZ1_10008037_pt1 | contig 12723 bp, 11 predicted proteins | sample DeeMarSWOR136_30_FD_25667 | JGI IMG/M metagenome (IMG submission 25667) | reverse complement strand
TCATCGATTCTCAATTAAAGATTTGTGCAGAAATTCTTTTAGGGGTTTCTCACCACCTTTTATCGAAGAAAGGAAGATTGGAGGGTATTAAGGAGATCTATTCACATTCTCAGGCGATTGCCCAATGCAGCGGTTGGTTGGAACAAAATGTTCCTACTATTCCGGTAGTAGAAGTTTTTAGCACGGCTAAGGCTGCTCAAGCTGCAGCAAAAAATCCAAAAATTGCAGCTATTGCAGGAGAATTTGCTGCTACATTTTATGGTCTTAAGGCCATTTTTAAAAATATTGAAGATAATCCCAAAAATTTTACACGCTTTTGGGTGATTGGCAGAAAGTCAACTGGCAGCACTGGAGAGGACAAGACCTCTATTATGTTATCAATTAAGGATGGAGTAGGTGCCCTTCATAGGACTTTAAAGCCTTTTGCTAAGCATCAAATTAATCTTACCAAGATTGAATCTCGACCCTTCAGGCAACGACCTTGGGAATACATCTTCTTTATTGATCTGGAGGGCCATACCAATGATATAAATGTTAAACGGGCTCTGACTGAGGTGAAGGATACATCTCAATTCTTAAAAGTTCTCGGTTCTTATCCAAAGAGTGAATCAAAAACATAAACTTGAGCATATCTAGGTTTTTCCTTCCTATAGGTGCTTTAAAGATATTCATTGCTACTTTCCTTAAGATCAATGAAACGTTTGATTAAAGAAAGCATTGAGAGACTGGATACATATCAGCCTGGTAAGCCTATTGAGGAACTGGAGAGAGAGTACAGAATTAAGGGGGCAATAAAGCTCGCTTCTAACGAAAACCCTTTAGGCCCCTCACCGAAAGCATTGGAGGCTATTAGTGCTGCTCTGAATAGTATAAACCGCTATCCTGATTCAAGTGGTTTTTATTTAAAAGAGAAGTTATCCCACAAACTAGGGGTGAGAAGCGATACTCTCTTTCTGGGAAATGGTTCGGATGAGATTATCCAACTTATCACACAGGCTTTTCTCCTACCCGGAGAAGAAGCTATTATGGGTAATCCCACTTTCTCGTTCTATCAGATAGTGGTTAAGGCTGCTGGAGGCAAAGAGGTTATGGTTCCCCTGAGAAACTTCTCTTATGATCTTTCCTCCATGGCTGACCACATAACAGCTCAGACAAAACTGATTTTTATTAATAACCCTCTTAATCCGACGGGGACAATTGTTAAAAAAGAGAATTTTGAAGAGTTCTTAAAACGGATTCCCTTAGATGTCATACTGGTTCTAGATGAGGCTTATAGTGAATATGTCACTGATAAGTCTTTTCCCAACTCTCTTAAATATTTAAAAAAGGGGAGAAAAATCTTTATTCTCCGTACCTTCTCAAAGATATACGGATTAGCAGGCATAAGAGTAGGCTATGGCATTGCGCAATCTCAACTTATCAGTTGTCTCAACAAAATTAAAGGACCATTCAATACCAGTTCATTAGCACAAGCGGCAGCACTGGCTGCACTGGATGATGAAGAGCATCTGAAAAGGTCCCTTGCAAATAATCAGGAAGGGTTAGCCTATCTGTATGGTGAGTTGGACAAATTGAGAATTGGGTATCTTCCTACACAAGCCAATTTTTTTTTAATAAAGATTGGTAAGAATGCTCGCAGTGTCTATGAAGCCCTTCTTAAAGAAGGGGTTATTGTTCGATTCATGACAGGATATGGTTTGCAGCACTATTTAAGGGTTTCTGTGGGATTACCCTCAGAAAATGAGAGATTTATAAAAGCCTTAAAGAAGGTTATATCATGTATATAGAAGTTCTTTTTTTATCATTCTCGTTTTCAGAACGCAGATCTCCCCTCATAGCGGGTCTGGGCATGACAGGAAAGCGGTGGGATGAGCTCCTGAGAGAGTTAAGCAAGGGTGTCACATCTGTAGGGAGGAGTTAGATAAATGAGTGTTCTTTTTGAACGGATGGCTATAGTTGGTCTAGGATTAATTGGTGGTTCTCTCGCTAGAGCTGTGAGAGAGAAAAAACTGGTGGGTGAGGTTTTGGGCATTGGGAGGAATAACCAACGCTTGGAACGTGCGAGAGAGCAAGGCATTATTGACAAGTATTCTATTCAAATGAATGAAGTCTTGAGCGATGCAGATTTAGTTGTTGTTGCAACCCCAGTTGGGGTCATAGTCGATCTGATCAGGAGAATGATTCCTTCTTTGAAAAAGGGAACCATTATTACTGACGTAGGTAGTGTGAAGAAGAAGATTGTTGAGGGTGTGGAAGAGTTTATTCCTGACTCTCTCTATTTCGTTGGAGGTCATCCGATTGCTGGCACTGAAAACTCTGGTTTTGAAGATTCATTTTCTACTCTCTTTGAAGGCAAGAAGTGTATCATAACTCCTGTTACGACCACTAACTCGCACGCTTTAGAGAAGGTTAAAGAACTCTGGAGTCGGGTTGGTTCAACCGTGGTATGTATGGATGGAGGGGAGCATGATGAGGTGTTAGCTGCTATAAGTCACCTCCCTCACATAATTGCATATTGCATGGTTAATTCTTTACTTAAAATAGAGGATTTCGAAGAAAACATTTTCTCTTTTTCTGCCGGTGGTTTTAAGGATTTTACACGCATTGCTGCTAGTCATCCAGTGATGTGGAGGGACATTGCTTTGATGAATAAAGATAAGTTGCTTCCAGTAATTAAACTTTTTCAAGACTATTTGGAGGAGTTGAGAGAGGCTATCGGGAGAGAAGATTCTGAGAAACTGTTTTCCGAATTCCAAAAATCAAGGCGATTCAGAAGAGTAATGAAGTAAACCCCATTAGCAAGTTTGGATAGGGTTGTAAATCCCGCTCAAACTTGTTGATTTTTTTACCCCGTTAAATAAATAGCTAGTTTTCAACATATAGTGTCCAGATATAATATTTATATATTTCAAAGATATCATTTCTAAATAGATATTTAATGGGGTACAACCCTAACTTTATAGACTCTTATTTAATTATTGCCTGAATACAGTTCTTGACTTTTTTAGTATTTAACTATTTAATAGTTAACGTTCAATTAGAAGTGATTTGATAAACGCTTTAGATAACTATGGATGTTATTTAAGTGAATTTTTTAAAATAGATTAGGTGATTGTTGCTTTGGGACTTGACAAAATAAAATATTTATGATGTTCTAAAGAGATACTTATGATAAGAAAATTAATTATTACAATTGATGGCCCTTCTGGGGCCGGGAAAAGTACGGTTAGTCAACTTTTGGCTGAAAGGCTGAAGTACAAGTATATCGATACTGGAGCACTATATAGAATTGTTGCTCTGAAGGTCAAACAGATGAATATCGATCCTGAAAGTGAAGAGGAACTTCACTCACTATGCAGCAGACTTGATATTTCTTTTGATCAAAAGGATGGTGAACTTAGGATTTTTTTAGAAGGAAAAGATGTTACTGAGGAGATTAGGACCCCTGAAATGAGTCTCCTTGCTTCTAAGATATCAGCAAAAAAAGTTGTAAGAGATGCTCTGTTTGATATGCAACGGAAGTTAGGGAATGAGGGCGGTGTTGTTATGGAAGGTAGGGATATGGGTACCGTTGTTTTTCCAGAAGCAGAAATAAAATTTTTTCTTGATGCATCCTTGGAGGTGAGAGGCAAGAGGCGATTTAAGCAATATCTTGAAAAGGGTAAGGTTTTTAATCTTAACCAGATTACTTGTGAGATTGAAAAGAGAGATTTAGATGACTCGAAGAGAGCACTTTCACCTCTAAAACCAACTAATGGTGCTACGGTTATTGATTCAACAAAGATGAGTGTTGAAGAGGTTGTGGGAGAAATGTTGAAAGTGATCCAGCAGCATCTTCCCTCTTCTTCAAAATAAATAGTTTGGGGGTAAGTATTAATGAAAAACTATGATGATGTCATGTCTGAAACAAAGTCAAAAGATGTCAAGGAAGATCTTCTCGTGGAGAACAGTGGGAGTGGACCTTCAAGTGACAGGCAGCAGGCAGGAGACGAGGCAAGCTTTCAAGAGATTTTTGAAAATAGTATAAAGAGCTTAAAAGCAGGGGAAGTGATTCAAGGGGAAGTGATTCAAACCACACCTGAGTATGTTATTGTAGACGTAGGATATAAATCGGAGGGAAGGATCCCCACTTCAGAGTTCCGGGATGACAAGGGGGAGCTGACGGTTAAGGTGGGAGATAAGGTGTACGTGTATCTGGAGGAATGGGAAGATGAGAATGGTGAGATTGTTCTCTCCAAAGATAAGGCGGACCAATTAAAAGTGTGGGAAAAGATAAGTAAAGTTTTAGAAAAAGACGGTGTTATTGAAGGGAAAGTTAGTGCATTGATTCGGGGAGGCCTATCAGTTGATATCGGTGTTCCAGCCTTTTTGCCAGGTTCTCAGGTTGATCTTCATCCAGTCAGGAACTTAGAAACATTGATTGGTAAGACTTTTAAGTTTAAGGTTCTTAAGTTTAATAGAAGGCGGGGAAATATTGTTTTATCCCGTAGGTCACTTTTAGAAAAAGAGAGAGAAAAATTAAGGAAGGAAACTGTAAAAACCCTTGAGGAAGGACAGATTGTCGAAGGGATAATTAAAAATATTACTGATTATGGCTTATTTATTGACTTAGGAGGCATTGATGGTCTTCTTCATATTACGGATATTTCATGGGGAAGAGTAATAAGCCCTTCAGAGATATTCAAAATCGGGGATAAAATTAAGGTAAAGGTGCTCAATTTTGACCGCGAAAATGAAAGGGTGTCCTTAGGGTATAAACAGATCAAGCCTGATCCCTGGGCAAAGTCAGAAGAAAAATACCCGGTTGGTGCCAGGATAAAAGGGAAAATAGTGAATATTACTAATTACGGTGCTTTCATTGAATTGGAAGTGGGCATTGAAGGATTGATACACATTTCCGAGATGTCATGGGTGAGGAAGATAAAGCACCCTTCTCAACTATTATCTATAGGAGATGTAGTTGAGGCTGTGGTCCTAGATTTGGATGTGCCGAAGAAGAGAATTTCTCTCAGTTTAAAACAATTGGAACCTAATCCCTGGGTTCTCATGGAAGAGAGATATCCACCTGGGACTGTAATAGAAGGTAAGGTTAAAAATTTAACCGATTTTGGGATATTCATTGGATTTGATGAGGGAATAGATGGTTTAGTGCATATTTCTGATATCTCCTGGACACAAAAGATAAAACACCCTTCTGAGCTCTATAAAAAGGGACAAGAAGTGAGGGCAGTCGTTTTAAGCATTGATAAAGATAACGAACGATTTTCTCTTGGCATTAAACAATTAGAAAAAGACCCATGGGAGGATATTTATGAACGTTGTAAGAAAGGACAAATCGTCACAGGGACTGTTACTAATGTTACCAGCTTTGGTGTTTTTCTCGAAATGGGAGAGGGCATTGAAGGACTCATTCACATTTCTGAACTAGGCGATATAAAAGCAGAAAATTGCAAGTCAGGAGATGAGCTCTCTGCCTTAATTATTAATATTGACAAAAAAGGGAGAAAGATTAGCTTAAGTATAAAAGAACTAAAGGAGATCATGGATAGTAAGGATGTGGTGGACTATATGGAAAGCCAGGAAACGATCCCTCCCACATTAGGAGAGAAGTTAAAGGAAAGATTAGAAGGAGAGAAGGGAGTGGATGAAGTAACTGACGAGGGAAGCGAGCCAAAACCTGTGATAGGGGAAACCCAGAGTTCAGAGGAAACGGAAGCAGAGTTAAAAGATGAGCATACATCAACACAAGGTGAGGAGCACTTAGCTGCAGAGACAGTAAGTGAAGATGAGGAGAAGGAAAGAGATTAATGAAAAAGCATCCAATCCTCACAGCCTTTCTAATTTTAATCGCCATATGTTCCTTTTTCTTTTTGCTGGTGCTTAGTCTCAGCTATTTTGGTGACCAGTACTTTTACGTGTTAGGTGGTGATAGGATAGGTATTATAAAGATTGAGGGAGCTATTGTAGAGTCTGAACCTACTATTGACAAAATAGTTAAATATAGAAAGAGCAAAAGGGTTAAAGCCATTATACTCCGCATTAATTCTCAAGGGGGAGTGGTTGCACCTTCTCAAGAAATTTATCAGGAAGTGAAGAAGACCTGTAAGGAGAAAAGAGTTATTGTCTCTGTGGAATCTATAGTTGCTTCAGGAGGGTACTACATAGCGTGTGCTGCTGACAAGATTGTTGCCAATCCTGGAACACTCGTTGGCAGTATTGGTGTAATGCTTCAAATTGAAAATGTTGAAGAACTTTTGAAAAAGATTGGTCTGAAAAGGAAGGTAATTAAAAGCGGAAAATATAAAGATATCGGTTCCATGACCAGATCGATAACTGAAGAAGAGGAAGCAATGCTGCAGAAATTTTCGGATAATGTCTATAACCAATTTGTTGATGCAGTGGTAGAAGGGAGAGACATGAAGCGTGAGGAGGTTTTAAAGCTTGCTGACGGCAGCATCTTTACAGGAGCACAGGCTATTAAACTCGGATTGATTGATAAATTGGGTAATTTACAGGATGCTATATCTATGGCTGGTGAAATGGTTGGTATTAAAGGGGAGCCGACGGTTATCTATCCTAAGAAAAAAAGGCCTTCCATTCTAGACTTTATATTTGAGGAAACGAGCAAAAGCATTGCCCGAATTATAGAAAAGATGGTACATAACAAACTTACTGTCTACTATTTATCCACGCCCCATTAAATTATAGCTTTCCTAAGGAAGATTCCTAAAAACTAAATTTTTTAATGAACTAAATAGTTTCACTGTATAAATTTAGTGTAACTTTTCTGTTCTACATTTAACATCTTAAAGAGGGGGTAAATTGATGGAAAATGAAGTGCAACTGTTTTACAAAGACTTTACTCGATCCATACAGAAGTTGTCTAAAGAATCTCCAAAAATGATTAAGAGCTTTAAAGCATTCCATGATCAGGTTATGAAGGGTGGAGTCTTAGGGGAGAGGGAAAAGGAGTTAATTGCTTTAGGGATTGCTGTTGCTGTTCATTGCATTCCCTGTATCCGTTTACACACGCAAGCAGCTATTACTGCTGGAGCGAATAAAGAGGAAATCATAGAAGCTGCATCAGTAGCGGTGTTGATTGCGGGAGGTCTTGCCTATACCCATGTACCAGAGGTAATGAAAACTCTTGAAGCGATGGGAGTTGTGTAAGTCTATTGCGTGGAGATTTCTTTTGTACCCTGTTGGAAAGAAATTCCAGCCATTTATAGCGAAGTAAAAAAAACCTCATATCGAATATCGACATCCCTGGCCTAAGGGTGCTAAGCTTTTGCTAGTGGTTAAGATAGAAATATAACGTAGGAGGATTTATGGCAATAGTTGAGGTGAGTATAGTTCCTTTAGGTTTGTCTACTACCAGTCTCAGTGAGCACGTTGCGTCATTATTGGAACCATTGAAACGTTCAGAATTAAACTATACCTTAACTGCTATGGGAACTATTATTGAAGGTAATGTAGAAGAAGTGATGAAGTGTGTTCTCAAGATGCATGAGATTCCTTTCCACAGAGGAATTGGGAGGGTTTATACAACAATCAAGATTGATGATCGGCGGGACAAGCTTATAACTATAGAGAGTAAGGTGCGCTCTGTTGTAAATAAAACCCGTTAGTGAATTTGAACGAGGTTTTAAACCTCACCCAAACGTGTTGCTTTTTTTTCCCCTGGTAAATATGGATCTCACAGAACCTCGCACTTTCAAGCAAAGTTATTCAGCAGGATTCACCCCGCTCAATAAAAAGATGGTTTTCAGCACATAGTGTCCCTACATCTCCTATTATGTAATTCTCAAACCAGATCACTTCGAGATAGTTATTTAATGGGGTAAACTCTACCATAAATGGCTGGGCTTTTTTCTCACGGGGTAAAAAGAGAGGAGGGGAATAAAATCCTGATTTTCTGTTCCTTTTGAGTTTCCATTTAAAGTTGTTTTAAGCTCATTTTTCCTTACGATTCATACTACAGGGCTCATGTTGTCCGATAAGCATGGAAGAGTGAAGACACACAATTCCTAATTGACAAGCCTTAAAAATTTATGTAGGTTTTAACTTATTGGGACTGTTACTATTTTTTAAGTAGCGCTTTTTAGTAATCTTTACATCTCATCTGGTACGGAGAGCGTGGTTTTACTATGGAAAAGGGACTAGAGCATCTGGAGGTATTTGATCAGTTAATTGAAGAGGGAAGGGAAATTGATATCATAGAATTGATTTCCAAATTTCACCCTGCTGATATTGCTGATTTGATTGATGCCTTGGAAGAAGATAAGAAGAAAAGGCTCTTTGGGCTTCTCCAGGTCGAGACAGCAGCTGATGTGATCATGGAACTCGATGAGATTTCCCGTGAGCTCATTATGGAAGACATCCCACAGGATAAGCTCACTCAGATTGTTGATGATATGGAATCAGATGATGCTACAGATTTTATTGGTGAGTTACCTGAGGAACAGGCTCAGCGCATTCTCAAGGAGATTGACAAAGAAGATTCTGAAGAAGTTAAGGAGCTTCTCCAGTATGGTAAGGAGACTGCTGGTGGTATTATGCAGCTTGAGCTGGTTGCAGTGCCGCAGGGTGTAACTGTGAAGAATGCCATAGATCAAATTCGTTCTTGTGCCGGTGAAGTTGAAGACCTTCATAATGTATTTGTAGTAGATGAAGAGAAAAAATTAGTAGGAATACTTCCTTTACGAAAGTTGATACTGGCTTCTCCTGATAAGATTGTTAAATCAATCATGGATCCGGCTGACATTAATGTAACTCCTGAGGTGGATCAGGAAGAGGTTGCTGAAATGTTTAGGAAGTATGATATTGTTTCTCTTCCGGTGGTAGATCAGGCAGGGAAGTTGATGGGAAGGATTTTAGTTGATGATGTGGTAGATGTTATTGAAAAAGAGGATTCAGAGGATATCATGAAGATGGCTGGTATGCCTGAAGAAGATCTGGTTTATGGGGGGCATATTCTAAAAATTTCTCGAGCACGTCTTCCCTGGCTTATTACTAATCTCTTCGGTGGTCTTTTGACTGGTTATTTGATGTGGCTCTTTAAGATTACATTGCATGAGGTGCTGGCATTGGTGACCTTTATCCCTGTGATTACCGCCATGGGTGGAAATATTGGAATCCAGTCTTCTTCCATAATGGTTCGAGGTTTTGCGATTGGTAGAGTAGATTTCAATAATATTAGAAGGGTTTTGTTTAAGGAAATAAGAATCGGTTTACTCATGGGCATAGCCTGTGGGATAGTTGCAGGTTGTGCTGCGGTGCTTTGGCATAAAGATCCTCTCTTAGGACCGATTGTTGCCCTTGCTATGGTGACAGCTATAACTACTGCTGCTTCTATGGGCACTTTGATTCCTGCCTTCTTTAAGAAGGTAAAAATTGATCCCGCTATCGCTTCAGGTCCTTTCGTCACTACCGCAAATGATATTGTAGGAATCATTATTTATTTGGGCATAGCAACGTTCTTTTTAAAATTTTTAGTAGTAAGCCACTAGGGTTTAGAAATGCCTCAGTACAAAACTCCAGCTGTTGCCCTCTATTCCTTGGATTTTGCTGAATGGGATAAACTGGTTACCTTTTTTACCAGAGATTTTGGAAAAGTGAAGGGGATTGCAAAAGGGGCGAAGAGAAGCAGGAAGAGATTTGGCAGTGGGCTTGAACCCCTCACCTACAGTACCCTCTCCTTTTTTGAGAAGGAAAGGACAAACTTAGTACGATTGAATCATTGTGACATCATTGAGTCTTACCCTGGAATACATGATGATGTGCTGAAAGTGGGATATGCCAGCTACTTGGGTGAACTGATTAATGAGATGACAGCTGAGAGAGAAGCCAATAGAGAACTATTTAAACTATTCATCAGCTTTCTTTATTTATTAAATAAACCTTTCTTTCGAGAAGAATTCATCCGGATATTTGAACTCCGTTTACTTACCCTTTCAGGTTATCAGCCAGAACTAAGAAAGTGTGTAATCTGCCGAAGAGAGGTGAGTGGAGATAGGGGACATCGATTTAGTCTACACAGAGGAGGTCTCATCTGTTCTGATTGTTTCAAGGGTTCTCCTGATTACCCTTCACTTTCAGGGGGGACAATTAAACTGTTACAGCGGGCTCAAACCATTGAACTCGAAAAAGTTACACGTCTTTTTTTCTCCCCTCAGTCTCTTGAAGAAAGCAGGAGGATACTGACTCGTTTTATTGAGTACCATCTAGAAAAACCCTTAAAATCTCTTCGAGTTTTAGAGCACCTGGAAACATACAAGCTCAATTGATTATGCAACTTATTTTTTTTAAGAAGGTGGGGAAGCTATGACCGTTGAGATGGATAAAATTGTCTCTCTTTGCAAAAGACGCGGAATCATTTTTCAGAATAGTGAGATTTACGGATGCCTGGTGGAGGAGTGTAGTATATGAACGTGATGATATAGAAGGTCTGGATGCTGCAATTCTTATGAATCCCACTACCTGGAAAGCCTCAGGCCACCTCGAGAGTTTCAATGACCCTCTGGTTGACTGTAAGAGATGCAAACATCGCTTTAAGTTAGATGATATTGATGGCTCTCGTTGTCCTGATTGTGGAGGAGAACTTACTCAAGAGCGTTCTTTTAATCTTATGTTTAAAACTTTTATTGGTCCAGTGGAGGATGATGCTTCAGTTGCCTATTTGCGTCCTGAAACTGCCCAGGGGATATTTGTAAATTTTCTTAATGTACAAAAGATGATGCGCCGTAAGATTCCTTTTGGGATAGCTCAGATTGGAAAGTCATTTCGCAATGAGATCACCCCTGGGAATTTTACATTTCGTACTCGAGAATTTGAGCAGATGGAAATCGAGTATTTTGTGAAACCAGGGACCGATGAAAAGTATTATCAGCATTGGGTGAAGGAGCGGTTTAAGTGGTATCTTGACTTGGGTATCAAAAAAGAGAACTTAAGGTTAAGAGAACATGAGCGAGATGAGTTAGCTCACTATGCCAAGTCTTGTATCGATATCGAATACCTCTTTCCCATGGGGTGGGCAGAGTTGGAGGGTATTGCTAATCGAGGCGATTTTGACCTGCGTGTGCACTCTGAACACAGTGGAAAGGAGCTGAGTTATTATGATGAAGTAACCAAAGAGAAGTATATCCCTTATGTAATCGAGCCCTCTGCAGGTGCAGATAGAGCAACACTTGCCTTCATAATTGATGCCTATCAGGAGGAAAAGGTGAGAGGTGAGAAGAGGGTGGTATTAGCATTGCAGAACAGATTGGCACCTATCAAAGTAGCAGTTCTGCCTTTGCTGAGAAACCGCTCTGATATCGTTGAAACCGCACAATCTATTGCTGGTAATTTGAGGGGTGAATTCAGAGCGGTCTATGATGATACCGCTAGTATTGGCAGATTATATAGGAGACAGGATGAAGTGGGAACACCCTATTGCATAACGGTGGATGTTCAGTCAATGGATGATCATCAGGTGACGGTGAGAGATAGGGATTCTATGCAGCAGGTGAGAATTCCCATAGAAGGAGTGAAAGCCTATCTTAAGGAGTGCCTTGCCAAAGAAGAATTGGTTGAACTCGCACGTTGAACCCATATATAGGTGCGAGTTGTGGGTTGTCGTTATCGAGTAATGAGTAAGGAGCTATAAATCTCTGTCCTCACTTAAAAGGAAAGGAGTTAAGATGGCACACAAATATATCTATTTATTTGGTGGAGAGAAAGCTGAGGGAAAAGCTGAAATGAAGGAATTATTGGGGGGCAAAGGTGCAAATCTGGCTGAGATGAGTAATTTGGGGATACCTGTTCCTGCTGGGTTTACCATATCAACGGAGGTTTGTACTTACTACTATAATAACAATGCGTATCCTCCTGAATTAGAAGCTGAGGTAATAGGTGCTCTTGCTAAAGTTGAAAAGGTGATGGGAGCTATCTTTGGTGATGCTAAAAACCCACTATTGCTTTCCGTGCGATCTGGTGCCAGGGTTTCCATGCCGGGGATGATGGATACTGTATTAAATCTTGGTTTAAATGATGTGACCATTCAAGGTTTGATTACAAAGTCTGGTAATCCTCGTTTTGCCTATGACAGCTATAGAAGATTTGTGGCAATGTTCGGTGATGTGGTGTTAGGGCTAAAGCCAGTGAGTAAAGATGATGTTGACCCTTTTGAAGAAATCTTGGAAGAAAGGAAGAGAGAGAGAAAGGTGAGCTATGATACGGAATTGACTGTAGAGGACTTGAAGGAGTTGGTTACTGAGTATAAGGATGCCATCAAAAAAAGAACAGGAAAGAATTTTCCGGAAGATCCTAAAGAACAGCTCTGGATGGCTATAGGAGCAGTTTTTGAGAGTTGGAATAATGAGCGGGCAGTTGTATATAGGAAATTGAATGGCATCCCTGACCATTGGGGAACAGCGGTCAATGTTCAATCGATGGTCTTTGGCAATATGGGAGAAGATTGTGGAACAGGGGTTGCATTTACTCGCGATCCTGCTACAGGTGAAAAAAAGTTTTATGGTGAGTATTTGGTAAACGCGCAGGGAGAAGATGTAGTTGCCGGAATTAGGACTCCTCAGAAAATTGCTCAACTTGAGAAAGAGATGCCTGAAATTTATCATCAACTGGTTGACGTGTACCACACGTTGGAGAAGCACTATCGTGACATGCAGGATATCGAATTTACTATCCAGAATAAAAAACTGTGGATGTTGCAGACCCGTGTGG